>Ga0209536_100014779_pt1 | contig 11185 bp, 9 predicted proteins | sample DeeMarSeWOR28_12_FD_187461 | JGI IMG/M metagenome (GOLD analysis project Ga0209536, IMG submission 187461) | Marine sediment microbial communities from White Oak River estuary, North Carolina - WOR-2-8_12 (SPAdes) (version 2) | ecosystem: Environmental > Aquatic > Marine > Intertidal zone >... | reverse complement strand
AGCCTTGGTGCCAAACATATGGGCGTAGACCTTGGTGAATACGGCGCCGAACAAGAATATCAAGGCCATATAGTAAATTGTAACAAGCACAACCGCCAGTGCTCCAGCGGCGTCAAAAGCCGACCCAAAATTGCCGTACGCCAGATACAAGGAAAGCAGCCATCTGGCAATGCCAAACAACAACCCCGTCACCAATGCGCCAAGCCAAACATCACGCCAGGCAACCTTCGCCTCAGGTAACACCTTGTATAGTAAGGCGAATACGACGGTCGCCAGTCCCACAAGGGTAGCAAAGTCACCAATTGGCAACTGAACCCAATTCAGGGCGGCGCTGAACACGGAGAGCAAGACGCCAAGCACAGTAATAAGCACCAGCAAAAGGCCAAGGCCAATGACAATCACAAATGCCAACAGGCGACTCCGGAGAATGGCAATAATCCCTCTTTGCGCCGGGGGTGCAACCCCCCAAATCGTGTTAAGCGCGTATTGCAGTTGGGCAAACAAGCCCGAAGCCGCAAACAACAAGGCTACGAAACCGATCAAAGAAGTCAACCACGTGCCACCCGTGGCACCCTGTGAAACCCTGACAACAACATCCAGGATAAACTGGGTCACTTCGGGACCAAAGGTGTTTTCAAGCCGAGTGATGACTTCATTTGCCGTCAGCAGTTCGTCAAGGAATATCCCGGCTACGGTGATGGCGACAAAAATCAAAGGCGCAAACGAGAACATGCCATAATAGGCCAGAGCCGCCGCCGCTTGGGAGGACCGAGCAGCGCCCCACGTCTGGAACAAATCTTTAAGAAATTTCCGGGCTGCGGTCACCACTCTTGAATTAACCATTGTCTCTCACGCACCATTCGTGGTTTTGACAGTCAGACACGGGCCGAGCGGCGTAGGTTTTGACATAGGACAATTCCCATGACGGGGCACTAGCCAGTTCGACCGTGACAGTGCTTGAACTTACGGCCGCTGCCACAGGGGCACGGATCATTGCGTTTGGCCTCAGCGAACGCGGCCTGTAGTCGCGCCTCTTGGGCGGCCAGGATATTTTTGATCTCGGCCGGTGCGCGGTTGCGACGCAGTAATTCGGCCATAATGCGCATCGGCCGGTCAATGTGGTTGAAAAAGGCTTTGTAGCCGGCACACAGGTAGTTCAACCCCGGCTCGCCGTCTGGAGTTTCTATGAAGCGATTCTTGGGACAGCCACCGTGACAGGCGAAACGCACTTCGCACTCCCGGCAGTAGCGCGGCAGAGTGTCTAGCTTATCCTGTCCAAACTTGCGCTGCTTCTCGGAAGCCACCAACTCGATCATAGGCGTGTTGGTGATGTTGCCCAGCAAGTAATCAGGCTCAACATAGTGATCACAGGAGTAGAGATCACCATTATGCTCGATGGCCAGGGCGTTGCCACACGTCGGCGCAAAAACGCACACCGCCCCGGGCTGCCCAACCCAGGCGCCCAAAGCCACATCGAACATCTGCACGAAAACCTGTCCTACATCGCGCTGCACCCACTCGTCGAAGATCTCATTCAGGAAACGCCCGTACTCTTCCGCCTTGACCGAGCGGTCGGTGACCAGGCTCCCATCCTGCACATACAGCGGGCGTTCGACGGTGGCGGTCTCCCCCCAACCCGCGTTGGCGATAGGCAAGATCTCTTCAGTCACCCGCTCTACGATAGGGATAAACTGGATGAACTGCGCACCCAACTCGTCGCGGAAGAAGCGATAAACCTCCAGCGGGTAGTCGGAATTCGCAGCGTGGACGGTACACAGGATGTTGAAATCGACATCATGCTTTTTCAGATAGTCCAAGCCGTTCATGACCTGGTCAAAGGTGCCCTGGCCACCTTTGTTGACCCGGTAGGCGTCGTGGAGCTCGCGAGGACCGTCGAAGCTGATACCAATCAGGAAGTTGTGCTCCTTAAAGAAGGCACACCACTCGTCATCCAGCTTGGTGCCGTTGGTCTGCATAGTGTACTGGATGGTCTGTTCATGTTTTTTGTACTTCTGAGCGTAGTCGACCGAGCGCCGAAAGAAGTCCAGGCCCATTAGGGTTGGCTCACCACCCTGCCAGGCAACACTTATCTCCGGCACACGGTGTGACTCGATTAACTGGCGGATGTAGGTCTCCAGCAGCTCGTCCGCCATACGAAAGCGACTGCCGGGGTAGAGCATCTCCTTGGATAGGAAAAAGCAATATTTACAATCAAGGTTGCAGATCGCACCCGTTGGTTTGACCAAGACGTGGTAGGCTGGAGGTGCATCGGCAGGTATCAACTGACTCATACTCACCTCATCTTAAGCTAAAAGCAAATTATCCGTCCATAAGCAAGGAAGTGTCACCTCTACTTACCCTGAGCTGAGTCCTACGAGCGTGCTGCTACGTGAAAGCGGATGGCTAAAGGCACAACTATGACGGTGATCGATGTCGCACCTCACGCTTCGCCATCGCCCACAACATGCTGCGGCGGGTCGGCCCCTATGGTATTCTCACGTACCTGACAATGATACACATCTTCTACTGTGAGATACCCCCCTCTTGCCACTCTTCCTCAAATCTTCTGATTTGACGCTGAATGTGCCAGGCATAAGGGTCAGCCACTGCGCGTCGCTCTCGGATGAGCTCCATGGCCTCATCAGCGGTGTAACCCATCCCGATCAGGATGCAAGACCCCATAGCCACGCTACGGTGTCGGCCTGCGCGGCAGTAAATGAGAACACTTTCGCCCTTTTGGATAACCGGTAAAGCCGTCTCTACACCCAGCTTCAATTTTGGGACGGGAATAGGCAGTAATACGAAGTCAAATGTGCGCAGGGTGAGCATCCGAAATGGCGGCTGAGTATACACGTCGGGCGGCCGAATGAAGATCATGTTGATGATCAGAGACACGTTGAGGTCCCGGATGGCCTCAGCATGCTCAGCCTTGGGCAAGGATGCGATGTAGAGATTATCGGTAATGTGTGAAATATCCATTTCAACCCGCTCATGCTCGACCAGAGTCACCAGGGCCGAGCTACCTGGCTCAAGACCTTGTTGTAGCTGGTGCGATATTCATCTGAGAAGCCCACATCGATCCTATTATAACTCACCGGCTACGCCGGGCGACACTGATGTAATAGAGGAGCTGTAGGATGGATGCGATGGCAGCCGCCAGGTAGGTCAAGGCTGCAGCGTTGAGCACCTGCCGGGCGCCCTTGGCGTCTTGCTCCGAAGCCATCAAATTAGCCTCACCCAACATGCTCAAGCCCCGGCGGCTGGCGTTGAGCTCCACCGGCAACGTCAGGATCGAAAAAAGCACCATCAACGCAAAGAAGAAGATGCCAATCCACAACAGTCCAGTCAGGTTGAAGACCAGACCCATTAAAATGGCAATATATGAGATCGTCGGGCTGAACTGCAAGGCGGGCAGAAGGAAGCCACGCATTTTGATCAGGCCTGAGCCAGTCTGGTATTGTTGGACGTGGCCCAACTCGTGGGCGGTGACCGCCATGGAGGCAACTGAGGACTGGGTGGCCACCGGATCAGACAAGCGCACCACGTTTGCGCCGGGGTCGTAGTGGTCGCTCAGCGTGCCGGGCGTGCGCTCCAGGCGGACCGGCTGCAGCGAGGTGCGAGCGAACAACTGTTGTCCAACCTGAACTCCATTCATGTCGGAGCTGTTGTGCACCTGGCTCCACTTGTTGAAGGTAGACTTAAGGTAGATCTGCACGCCAGCGGAAATAACCAGGACAGGAATAAACACCAACCAGAAGTAAACGGGGTCGATAAAGAACATAGGAGTTCCTCCTAAATGAAATAGGTTAAGACTGACTTCGTATTCACCGGAAGCAACCTATGACCAAGCACCTCGGTCATCCGGCGCTGGACCTTATCCCCAACCTTCGAAATAGCGATCCGGGGCAAAGCTGTACTCTCGATTGTAGCGTACCTGAACCACAATGCCGACCACCGCCACGGCCAGCCAAACAACCAACCAGAACCAGGAGTCCTGGAGGATAGGTCTAATGGAGTTGCCGGACTCCCGCAGACTTTGCACTGTGACCTGGCCAAGGACGAGCAGGACGCTGATCAAGAGAGCATTAGCGCCGGAAATCGCCGTGAGGGCGATGATGACGTATTTCTGAAGGTCAAACCGCAGCGTCAATAGTGCCAGGACGACCGCGCTGACGAGGGTGACGAGAGCAGCCAAGAGGCCGGATTCGAAACCGAGGGCGGCCATAAAACCAGAGCCCAAGGCAGCGCCGATGGCGGCGGCCACAATGGCGATGCCCACTACGAACAACAGGTAAGATAAGATGGCCGCGATGAAGCCCACCACAAAGCCGACAATCCAGGAGGTGGTGGTGGCCAGGAAGCTGGTACCGAAGACGAGCGCGATCGCCTCAGCACCCAGCCAGAAGCCGGCGAAAAAGGCGAAAATGGGCAACAACACCAGGAAGATGCGGTAACCGACGAAACACAGTGCAGCACCGAGAGCCGCAGCAAATACAGCGGCAGTTAGAGTTGAAAGAAGCATGGTTTCCTCCTCATTCTGAGATAACAAATGACCTGAGAAAGATAGGGACGCCCTCTCGTGCCCCGTCACAGTGATTTCGATAATCTGCATTCGGCCCTCATGGGCACGATCCTCTTCATATTCCCTCGCAGGGACCTGCCCCTTATAGGGACCTCCAGGCATAATCCGTGTGATGGGGTACTCGGCCGGCCCGTTTCTCTATTCTTCGTCCGCTGAGCTCGCTGAACTTGGCATCATGACCTGACTGAAGAAGCCTGCCAACGGGGGCTCCGGCAAGGTTTCGTCAGGGAATGGCTCACGCTCCATCGCCTTGGCCAGCAGGTAACCGCCGATGGCACGCAAGGTGGCCAGGATGGGCACGATCAAAAAGGCCAGGATGATGCTGCCCAGCGACAGGCCGATCAACACGCCGACGAAGACAACCGACACCGGCAGCTTGACGTACTTCCCGACGATAGGTACCGCAAAGAAATTATACGTAATCTGGGTGATGAGTACGTTGAGTATCGTCACCAGGAGCGTAAACGTAAGGTTAGACATGTCCACGAGTCTTGTCGAGCCCAAGAACAGGCAGGGAATGGCGACCACGACCGAGGCCAGGAGTCCACCAACGCTGGGGATGAGCGAAATGAGTCCAGTTAGGATGGCCAGCAAGATGGGGAACGGGACGCCCAGCAGGGTGTACAACACCGCAGAGGCCACGGCCAACGCCATCCCATATAGGAATTGGGCCACCAAATAACCTGACCAGATGTGGTCAAGTTGCATCAGCAACAGGGTGACTTCCCGCCGATAACGGAGCGGCACCCAATCACTCAGCGAGCCCCGGCCTTTGTTCAAATCGATCAGCAAGAAGAAGGAGAACAGCAGGGCAGTTCCGAACAGCACAAGCCGGTTAACAAATCCAAGGGCCGCAGCGAAGAGATTCTTTATCCTGAGCAACCAACCGGCAGTGTCCTTGGCGGCCCCCAGGAGCTGATCCATAGGGAAGTCGCCGGAGGGTTCCGTGCCGGCCATAGCCTCCTCCAGGGAGATGAACAATTGATCTATCTGTTCCACGAGATACCCGGCAAGATTGACGAACAGCACAACAAGGAGGACTATCCAGGCCAGATACAACAGTAGCAGCACCACCGTATACGAGGTCGGCACCCGCCGGGCAAAGCCCCGGACGAGCAGGTACATCACGAAGGCGATCAGGAATCCCAGAGCCACCATGTCCAGAACCGGCACAACCAATATGAGCGACAGAACAATGCCGATGAGCAGCAAGAAAGCCGCCGAATAACGCGCCGGCTTTTCCCACAGGGGAATTCTGTTTTCAAGAGGCACAGAACCAGTCTGTGATGCAGGCTCGTCTGACATGATCATAGTTCCTTTCCGTGGGAGTCAGGGGGGGACTAATTGGGAATTGTACACCAACCCGTGGGTTGGTGCCAATTCATGCAAAGTCCTGCTCTTATTATGCGCCGCCCACCGCTCTCAAACACACCACGCCAGTTGGTGGGTTGGCTGTCTTGGAGAGTTCATAACCCAAGATGACAATATGGCGGGTGATAACGGATCTGTTGACCATCGAGAGATCACCCCTCGTCGGCACCAAAAGCCTCTCGCAGCTTGGCCTCGTCTTCCTTCGATAGCGACGTGTGCAGGATTCTGCCGTTGAACTGCACCAATTCGTCAACCACCTTGTCGGGCGCTGCCTTTCGGATTAACAGGAAGAGAGCCGAATGGCCCGGTTTGAGCGTGTTCTGCACCTCCTTAACAAAACCGTCGTCGAGGCCAACGTCGGCTGGCCCATCGCCACTGGCACCTGGCAGGCCATCGACCCGCATCCCCAGCCAAGGCATCCAGAAGAGCACCCAAATGAACAGACCCCAAAAGGCACCGCCTAGGGCACCCTCCCCCACCAAGCTAACAGCCTGCTTCACTCTAACGCTGCCATCTCGTTTCCTTATGGCGACCGCGGCGTCGTCCAGCGCGATCAGTCCCTGCTCCTGCAAGCGCACCAAGGCATCCCGCATTTCTACGGCACTGGTCTCGTCCTCAAAGGCCACCACAACCAGCTCGGTCATCCATAGCTCCTTTGGGTAGCTTGAGAGATCTCTCACCTCTCCAAACATAGTTGGCGTGGGAGACCGCAAACAACTACTACAACGAATTGGGAACTCAACGAGATCGGGAGATGAAGAATGGCTAAATGCCATACTCTTAGTCTATCACAGGTGCTCTTCAAAAGCATCGGACATTCGTCCAGTTTATGACCTATACGAACATATAGTTCTTCACGAGGAGTCTCTCTTCTACACAATCGCCATAAAACAAAGCCTCGCAGCAAAACAGCGGCGAGGCTTGTTGCGGGCAAGGCATACCCTTTTGTGCGGCAGGTCTACGCCACCCGGATCAATTCCCCTCCCCGGATACCAGACATTCAAGCTCCGAGACGACCCGATCCAGTTCCTCAACCAGCCGGGGCGGACCTACACCTCGTAGCGTCTCGACGAGGGAGCGATAATACCACAAGGTACCCTGCCGGCCCCCTCTGAATCGACCCCAGAGCGACTCGCCTAGCTCCCGATAATCGGCAAGGATGGACCGAGCATTGTGCAGCTTGTCAGCGGCCGAGACGAGGCGCACTGACTCCGAGGCCTCGGGCAAGTGGGCGAGATATGCCTCCTTGCGCTTGCGCCAGCGTGGCCTGGGGATCTTCCAGGAATCGGTGCAGCCGGCAACAATCTCGGCAACCGCATCACCGAAGCGCTTTCGGATTTCCTCCAGCGTGGCTTGTCCCCCCTGATCCTCAGCCGCGTCGTGAAGCAAGGCAGCGATAGCCTCATCTTCCGTAGCTCCATGTTCAAGGGCGATGCCAGCGACTGCCAGCAGATGAGCGATATACGGGATGTTGGTTCCCTTGCGAACTTGACCGGCGTGGAGCCGAGCCGCGTAGACCAAAGCCTCTTCAAAGCGAGCCGTGAGCGTCACGCCAGCCGCCCTCCCCCCTACTCCGATGACTCAAATCGTATCCACTCAACTGCCGCAGCTACCCTCGGCTGCGTCACTGAGGGGCCAGCCGCAACACTGACCGGGCGCAGCCCATCCAACGCTTCGATCGCCGAGCCCGGGTTAGCTCCCTTGACGCCGATGATGGCGTGGCTCCAACGGAACCGCTCGCGTAGGTCGCCGGCCGCACCGACAGAGCGCAGGGCAGCGACGGCTTCTTCGCCTAAATTCATTGAGACCTCGTCGGCAGCCGCGATGGCGATCGTGTGCCCCTCGGGCACGGCCGCGATGAATTCAGCCAGCGCCGCTGAGGCGTCGGGGTCGAGATGGGTGTCGAAACCGGCCGTTGTGATATCGCCCTGGGAAGAGATGACAGCCACGTTGTAACCTCGCTGGTTAGGCGACACGTCCACGCCATTCACGTAGATGTGACCGAAGTCACCCACCTCCTGGCCAGCGCTTTGAACCAGGAGCGCGGGTGTGTTCCCTTCCGGCAACACCGAGGCGATAGGATATAGCTGGTCAAAGTGGAGATAAATCTCGTTCAAACCGGCTCGGAGGGCTTCGGCGGGCAGGCTGAGCGTATACTCGCCCCAGCCCGGGCGCAAGGAGAAGGGGGCAGAACGCCAACCATTCACACTTAGGACTAGCCTCTGGCCTTCATCGGGGGTGAATAGGCGCAGGATCACCTCTTGGGCTTGGCCATCCAGGGGCACGAGAAGCCGGGCTTTTTTTCGCTGCGCCCACACGCGCCCATCGGCTTCATGCGTGCCTTCATCTACCAGCGCCCCCCACCCCTCAGCCAAATACAGGCGGGCCAGCGGTGCAGCCACGCTGACCTCTACTTGTTTGCGGAGCGGCGGCAGAGTCACGCGGTAGAGAGTCAGCCCCGGGTCGCTGTAGACGCGCTCCACCGGCATCACCGCCTCGATATAGGGTCGGGTCGCCTCGGGAGTTACGGCCGGGTCGTCCCCGGGACCGGGGCGCACGACGATGTACTGGATATTGAAGAAGCGCAGCACGTCTCCGGCAAGGGCTTGGTCGGCCACCCGACGCTCCAGCGGCAACTCGTGACCGGTCTCCAGGGCCAGGATGGAGTTGACGACCGGCGCTTCGGCGAAGTATTGAAACAAGAAATCCGGGTTGCGGCTGGTGTTGCCCCCCAGCAGTGGATGGGTGTGCGAGGTCTGATAAAACTGCCCGAACATGAAGCCAGGGTGATGCGGACCGGTGATGCGAAAGCCGTTGCGCCAGGCGAGCGGTATGTCAAGAACACTAAAGTCACCCGGCTGGGCAGCGATGATTGCATACGCTTCGGGGACGGTCACATCAGATTGGGGCAGGGGAACCGAAAGATGCTCGAACACGAACAGAGCGGCCAGCAGACCGGCGACCAGGGGAGGCGCTATCCACGTTTTGCTTCCGACCCCCTCCACCCGCCTCCGATTAACTCGCTGTAATATTATGTTAAGTCCAAAGGCGGCCAGCACAGCCAGCGACAGCACCAACAAGACACTGTAACGACTGGGGTAACGGTTGCCCTTGAAGAAGGGTAGCGATTGCAGGATGATGAACGGGCCAGGGATGCCTGTGTCTTTCCCATTGACGTGAAGCGTCGGGCCAAGCGCAAGCCAGGCGAAGACCAGCGCAGCGATCAGCCAGAACCAAGGCCCGGTGCTCCCCCGACGCCGACGCATCCCGATGAGGCCCGCCACTCCCAGAATCAATATGGTGAAGCCGAGGTAGATGTGCTGGCCCTTACTGTAATTCATAATGCCAGTCTGGCTCACCAATTCCCCAAAGAGGGGATGACGCATCGTCGGTACCAGGAAGCCGAACAGGTCAGCAGAAAAAACCTCGGCAAAGCCGCTACCCTGCACCCAGAAATCCCCCTCGGCACGCATATCAGGCAGCATGGCTGCCAGCAGCGGCGAAATGCCCAGGGTGAAGAGAAATGCCATCAGCAGCAGGTCCCGAACGGCGAGCTTGAGACTTGATGCTGGGGAATGGACACTGGAAACCGGGGATATGAGATTTGTGATGAACTCGTATGCTACGTACAAGCCAATGAAAAGAATGAGGAACGAGGCGTAGGTCATCTCGGCCCAGGCCTGCATGGTCAAGAAGAGGGCGGCCAAGGCCGGCCAGCGAAGCGACGGCAGATCGTGCCGGGACTTGAGCACGAAGAGGATTGCATAGGGCACCCAGTGACTGCTGGCGATGTTGAACTGCCCCAATGACACATAGAAGAGCTGGCTGCTGGCAAAGGTATAGAGGCCACCAGCCACCGCCGCGGACCAGATATGCACCTTCCCTTGGGTAGCATCCAGACGAAATGATGTAGCCAGCAGATACCTGGCGAGCAAAAAGGTCCCATAACCCCCGACCATCATGGTGAACCACAAATGGAGATTGCTGGCCGTGGCCACACCCAGCGTCAGCGTCAGGGGGAGCGCCGTCAGCGCATTTAGGACGGTCAGGGTGTAAAAAGCCAGATTCACGCCGACCGGGTAGAACATGAAGTCGCTGAAGAGGGGGTTGGCCCCGAGGTTCAGGAGGGCGTGCTCCACCCACCAGAGGTTCCAGGCGATAGCCGGGTCATCGCCGCCATCGCCGGGCAGGTGAGTGACGGGATGAGTGACCGTCGGCCAGGTGAGCAACACGGCCAACAGGGCATAGACCAGCAGCACGATCAGGTGGGTTCGCCTCATAGCGCCAGGTCGCATCGAAGGAGGTGCCTCCTGGGCGGGAGTCTACCATCCGCCCAACCTTTTGGCAAACAACTGGGACGGGTGCCTGGTTCTCCGCCCTCTATATCGCCAGCTTCTCCTCCACCAGGCAAACGACCCCGCCTTCTTTTAGAGCAAGGTAGTGAAGGCTGTGGGGGCTATCAAAAATAATGCGTCTGTATGTCTCAGGACCGATAACCTGAGAATATCGATGGCTCTCCCTACCATCCACAACGACAAACTGTTGACCACCCTGTTGGACCGCATAGGCAGCGCGCTTGCTATCTGGGCTGAATATGGGCAGGCTCACAATGGCATCATAGTCTCTTTCATGTGTGTCATCAATCACGACCCGCGCGGTTTCCTTCACTCGCAAGCGCAGCAATCTCCTGCTGTATGACAGTTCTACGTACGCAACCCGCCTGCTGTCTGGGCTGAAGGCAATCGAGGACTCTCCGATGGCGTCATAGAACTGGCGCTCCTGGCCATCTATAACCACGGTCATCCTACCTCCCAGCAGCGCGGCATAGGCCAGCCGCTGGCTGTCCGGACTGAAGACTAGGCTACCCGCTCCGATGCCATCATATGGCTTCTGCCCTTGACCATCTACGACCACGAACCAGCTGCCGAGTACATCCAGCACATAGGCCAGCCGCCTGCTGTCCGGGCTGAAACACAGGCCACTCTCCCCGAAGCTATCGTACTGCTTTTCTTCGCTTCCATCCACGACAACGGTCTTCTTATTCTCCACCTGAGCTATATAAGCCACTCGCTGACCATCAGGGCTGAAGCTCAGCGAGCCTTCTTCAACGCGATCGTAGGCCCGACCTTGCGCACCATCTACGACAACGAACTGCTTCCCCCCGGCTCGAGTCACGTAGGCGACGCGTCTGCTGTCAGGACTGAATCGGAGCGAACCGCTTTCGACATCATC
>Ga0209536_100014778_pt1 | contig 11186 bp, 8 predicted proteins | sample DeeMarSeWOR28_12_FD_187461 | JGI IMG/M metagenome (GOLD analysis project Ga0209536, IMG submission 187461) | Marine sediment microbial communities from White Oak River estuary, North Carolina - WOR-2-8_12 (SPAdes) (version 2) | ecosystem: Environmental > Aquatic > Marine > Intertidal zone >... | reverse complement strand
TTGCCGTATTGTCGGCCATGGAGACGGTGAACCCCAAGGTCCGGTCGACGCTGGATGCGGCCGCGCTGTGCAAGATGGCAGATCGGGGCCAGATCAAGGGTGGCGTGCTGGACGGTCCGCTGGCGTTGGACAACGCGATCAATGTCGAGGCCGCCCGGACCAAGGGCATTGTCTCACCGGTCGCTGGCCGCGCCGATGTGCTGGTGGCGCCGGACCTGGAGGGAATTGCGAGGGCGTATCTTCAATGTCTGGAGGCGGCGCAGCGCGGTGAGGATGGCGCCCCCGAGCGATACGAGTGGATCGTAGTCGAACTACTGGATCAGTTGGTCCGACATCAAAGCGGCGGAGAGATGTTGCGGCTTTGGAGTCAGGCGGACGTGCCCGCAGAGGACTTTGTTGCCCAGCGTGTTGGTTCGGAGTACTGGCGCGCTCGGCAACATTGCAGGGGACGAAACGTTTCGAAAACATCCCCGAATGATCCCTTGTCAGTCGGTCGATTCCGATTAGGGGGAGAAGTCCATCAATGGATGTATGACCGGTATTCTCTTGGCAAGCTCATGGCCGACAGTGGCTTTGTTGGAATACGAAACTGCGGCGCCGCCGAGTCGGCCATAGCAAATTTCACGGAATACGGACTCGACACGGAGTTTGACGGCACTACCTACAAACCTGATTCGTTCTTCATGGAAGCGTTAAAACCATAACCTTTGGATCTCTATGCCTGCCCCGGTTGCCCTCTTTACTTATAAACGCCCCGAACATACCAAAGCAACACTGATGTCACTGGCCAGGAACACGTTGGCCCAGGACACTCTCGTTCATATTTTCTGTGATGGGCCTAAGACGGAGTCGGATCAAGCAGCTGTGGAAGAAGTGCGCAAGATCGCAAAGGAGGCAACGGGTTTTGCATCAGTGAGGGTGATCCAACGGGACCAAAACCTGGGCCTGGCAAGTTCCATTATCTCTGGTGTAACCGAGGTGCTGGGCGCACACGATAACATCATCGTGCTGGAAGATGATCTTGTGAGTTCTCGGCACTTTCTAGCGTACATGAACGCGGCCCTTGAGAATTACCGCAACGATTCACGTGTGTTTTCGGTTACCGGACACACGTTTCCTGACAAGTACTTACGCATCCCACCGGACTATCCTTTTGACACTTACGCCGGATTTCGCTGTTCCTCCTGGTCGTGGGGAACGTGGAGGGATCGCTGGCAGCGCGTTGATTGGAAAATGAAGTATTTCGAGCAGTTCAGCGGGGATCCGGAGGAGCAGCAACAGTTCAATAGGGGCGGCTCAGATATGACGACGCTGTTGCGTTTGCAGCATGCAGGTCGGATTGATTCCTGGGCCATTCGCTTTTGCTACGCGCATCATGCCAATGAGATGCGCTGCATCTATCCAACGAAGACTTTGATTCGTAACATTGGGCTTGACAACTCGGGCACACACAGCAAGCCGGAGCGCCGCTTTTTCCACTCCTCGTTGGACGAAACCTGGCTTCCCCGTAAGTTCTGCCCCGGGGACTACCTAGAGCCAAGAATCACCGCAAGTTTCCTCTCTGTATTTGAGCAGCCTGAGCCCAGCAGTTGGGAGAAGGCGGCCCGAAAGGGACGAAGCCTGGTTCTAGGTGCGTATCACGGTGCGCGGCGAATCCTGGTCAGATTGCGCGCCCGAATCATGCCACCTGTGCGTGACGTGGACATTCTTGTGATTAATACATTTCAGAAGAATGGCGGCGCTGCGCGTGCTGCATATCGCATGTTTTGCGGTGTCCGCAATTGCTATGCACGAGCCCATTATCTGACGGTAATCAAAGAAGACGCTGATTCAGCGATTACAGGTCGTATGGAGGGGTCCGTTAAGGGTTTGCTTGCACAACGATTAAGTCGCCTTGATCGTCTTCCGCTTCTCCGATACCGGAACCGCAAGCCAACCACATTCTCACCAGCGTTTTGGCCCAACCCATTGCGCACGCCATTGGAGCGTTTCAACGCCAAGTTGGTTCACCTGCATTGGGTGGGCGCGGGAATGCTTCGGATTGAGGAGCTCCGTCGATTACGCTGTCCGATTGTCTGGACACTACACGATACTTGGGCATTTACTGGCGGTTGCCATTATCCGCAGCAATGTGAGGGATACAAAAAACAGTGCGGGAATTGCGTGCAGCTGGGTAGCGGAAAGGAGCACGATTATTCGCAAGCGCTGATGCGTCGCAAGGCGAAGACGTTCGAGCAGCTAAACATTACTGTCATTACTCCCAGTCGCTGGTTGGCGGCAATGGCCAAGCAAAGCAGCTTGTTTGCGGAAAGGCGCGTCGAGGTTATTCCTAATGGACTCGACACCGAGGTATTCAGACCACTGGAATATGCCGCTGCTCGCAAGTATCTCGGCCTATCTCATGATCGACCTGCCATACTATTTGGGGCCCAGTGGGTCACTGATCCGCGCAAAGGTGGAGATCTATTATGTGATGCGCTGAAGCATTTGGATCGACCGTGCACATTGCTCGTGTTTGGGGAAGGAAAATTGCCGCTGGACGATGCCCCTCACATTACTGTTAGAAGATTGGGCAGTTTAGCGGATGACATCAGTCTGGCTGTGGTTTATTCGGCCGCCGATGTGTTTGTATGTCCCTCGCGCGAGGACAATCTGCCCAATACGGTCGCGGAGGCACTTGCCTGCGGAACGCCCTGTGTCGCCTTTGACGTCAATGGTTTGCCGGACATGATCGATCACCAGAAAAACGGTTGGTTGGCGCGTCCATTCGATTCAGCTCACCTTGCCGAGGGTATTGGCTGGGTAGTGGGACACCCGCAACCAGAGGAGTTGCGACGCGCCGCGAGGCAGAAAGCCCTTTCAGAGTACAGTCTCGATGTGATGCAGAAACGATACGTGGCGCTTTACAACGATCTCCTGAGTTGACAAAAAGTACCTCGATTGATGAGCACCGAAGGAAACTCCAGAGCGGAAATCGAAACATGAAAAAAGCACTTATTACTGGAGTAACAGGACAAGACGGATCCTATCTTGCCGAGTTTCTTCTCGCTAAGGGATACGAAGTGCATGGCATCAAGCGCCGGACGTCTTTGTTTAATACAGACCGCATCGATCACCTGTATCAGGATCCGCATACCAAGGATCGCCGGTTCATTTTGCATCATGGCGATTTGACGGACAGCTCCAGCCTGGTTCGGATCATCCAGCAGGTACAGCCGGACGAGATTTACAATCTTGCCGCACAGAGTCACGTAGCTGTGAGCTTCGAAGAGCCGGAGTACACGGCCAATTCCGACGCGCTTGGGGCATTGCGCATTCTTGAGGCGGTGCGAGTTCTTGGTCTCGAGAGGAAGACTCGCTACTACCAGGCATCCACGTCGGAGCTCTTTGGTCTGGTTCAGGAAGTCCCGCAGAAGGAAACCACACCATTTTATCCGCGCAGTCCCTATGCGGTGGCGAAACTCTACGCTTATTGGATCACGGTGAACTACCGAGAGGCGTATGGTATCTACGCCTGCAACGGTATCCTTTTCAATCACGAATCGCCGGTACGTGGTGAAACCTTCGTCACGCGGAAGATCACGCGTGCCCTCGCACGCATTAAGCTCGGCCTACAGGACTGTATGTACCTTGGCAACCTGAATGCAAGACGCGATTGGGGGCACGCGCGGGACTATGTGGAGATGCAGTGGCTGATGTTGCAGCAGGAGAAGCCAGAAGATTTTGTAATTGCTACCGGCATTCAGTACAGCGTTCGCCAGTTCGTTGATGCTGCAGCGCACGAATTGGGTATGCAGATTCGCTGGTCGGGCGAGGGCGTGGAGGAGACCGGGACTGATCAACAGGGGCACGTCATTATCAGAGTGGATCCGCGCTACTTCCGGCCAACTGAAGTCGAGACACTGCTGGGGGACGCGACCAAGGCGAAGGAAAAGCTCGGTTGGGTTCCGCGAACCGGATTTCAGGAACTCGTTGCGGAGATGGTACGCGAAGATCTGAAGAGCGCCGAGCGCGATGAGCTCGTCAAGCGACACGGTTTCTCGACCTACGAGTATCACGAGTAGGCGAGTAATTCGTGATGGAGATTCGCGACAAGATCTACGTTGCCGGACACCGGGGTCTCGTTGGGTCGGCGATTGTGCGAAACCTGGTAAAGCGAGGCTTCACCAATATATGTACCCGGACACACGCACAGCTGGATCTGACTGATCAAGCGGCGACGGTCGATTTCTTCCGCGGCGAGAAGCCGGTGTATGTATTTCTGGCGGCTGCGCGAGTTGGCGGGATTCTGGCGAACAATTCCTTTCCGGCCGAATTCATACGCGACAATTTGGCGATACAGACCAACGTCATCCACGCGGCATATCTGCGTGGAGTAGCGCGTTTGTTATTCCTCGGTTCAAGCTGCATTTATCCGAAATTGGCGCCGCAGCCGATGCGTGAAGACTACCTCCTCACGGGTCCGCTGGAACCAACGAATCGTCCGTATGCCTTGGCCAAGATCGCCGGGATAGAAATGTGCTGGAGCTACAACCGGCAATACGGCACTCGCTATTTGGCCGTAATGCCGACCAACCTCTATGGTCCTGCCGATAATTACGACTTGCAAACGAGTCACGTTATTCCCGCGTTGCTGCGCAAGTTTCATGAGGCGAAGGTTCGTGGTGACGCCGAAGTGGTAGTCTGGGGAAGCGGACGACCGCGGCGGGAGTTTCTCTTCAGCGAAGATATGGCCGATGCCTGTGTGCACTTGATGAATATGCCCGATGAGGTGTTTCTTGGCCTTCTTGGAAGCGACGAGTCCGCAACGGGGACATTCCAGCCGCCGTTGATCAATATCGGCGTCGGGGAAGATGTGACAATCGGCGAGCTCGCATCGCTAGTAGGGAAGGTTGTCGGCTATGAGGGTCGTATTGTCTTCGATACGTCGAAGCCTGACGGTACTCCCCAGAAGCTTCTTGATGTTGGCCGGTTGCACACATTGGGGTGGCGGGCCCGGACGACACTCTCGGAGGGATTGGCCAGGGCTTATGCTGATTTTCTTGGCCGGTTTCAAGGCGCCTCGTTGGCGAGGTGATCTTTCCACAAGGCGCAGGCGCTACGCTGGGTGGTCCAGAGTCAGAACAGAACGACGTGGCTGGTGGCTTACGGGTGAGGGGTGTGCGCGTTGCGCGACGAGACGAGGAGTGGATGCATAAGCGAAAACAAATCCAGATCCAGATCTTCCGACGTTGCCACAATCGGTATCAGCAGACCTGCATTTCAAGTAGCGAGTAGTCATGACTGAACCGATGATCTCGATCGTGGTCGCCGTAAAGAACGGGGCCCGCACGCTACAGCGCTGTATTGACAGCTTGCGAAGCCAGACCTATCGACACAGGGAACTGATCGTAGTGGACGCGAGGTCCACGGATGGGACAACCGAAATCCTGGATAGGAACGCCGATGCAATTGCCTGGCGCGTCTCGGAATCCGATACCGGAATTTACCAGGCCTGGAACAAGGGATTGAGGCATGTCCAGGGTGACTGGATCTGCTTTCTGGGTGCCGACGACTACTTCTGGGATTCGTCTGCACTGGAAGCGGTCGCTCCCCAGCTGCGTGGTGCGTCGCCAGGCGCTCGCATCGTGTACGGACAGGTAGCACTTGTGAACTCGGCCGGACATATGTTGGCCATTTTCGGAAGGCCATGGCCAGAGATGCGTCACGCTGTTCTGGCAGGCGATGCACTCAACATTCATCAGGCGACCTTTCATCACAAGAGCCTATTTGGCGATTACAGCTATTTTGACGAGTCGTTTCAAATTGCAGGGGACTACGAGTTCCTGCTTCGTGAACTTCCGAAAGAAAACGCCCTGTACATTCCACGACTGGTAGCCGCGATGGAGCATGGCGGCATAAGTTCGAATCCGGTCACCAAGGTCGAGACCATTCGGGAGATTATGCGCGCCATGGCGATGCATGGGCTAAAGCCCGGTATTGATCTACGCGTTGCTTCCGCTCGGGCGGTGGTTCACGCGGGCTTGTATCGTGTGGTTGGTCCGCGGATGAGTGCTGCCATTGCAGATAGTTACCGACGGCTCGTGCGCAAGCAGCCGCTGTGGCAGGGAAGCGTGGGCAAACGTGTCAATGACCGTGACGCTGACGAAGCAAAGCGATGAAAGTCACCATGGTGACGGGGTCGTATCCGCCCGATGTCTGCGGTGCGGGTGACTACACGGCGCGACTGGTTAGCGCCTTACAAGGTCGCGGTGTTGCGGTTGACGTGATAACCGGAAAGTCGTGGGGCATGATGAATGTGCCGTCGATTCTACGGCGTATTGCTGCGGGCCGTGCCAACATCGTTCACTATCAATACCCCACGATCGGTTACGGATGGAAGCTTGGTCCCCAGATATTGGCGCTCCTGAGACGCGGCGTCGTCACGCTGCATGAGGCAAGCGAGACGCACTGGATGCGGCAGCTCTCGCTGATTCCATTCCTGTTTGGCAAGCACGTTATTTTCACGAACGACTTCGAACGATCCTATGTGACCCGATTTGCGCCGTGGGTAAGCAAGCGCTCTAGTGTCATACCGATTGGTAGCAATATCCCGGTGGCTCTGGCAGGCGAAAAGCCCAATGACAGGGAAATCGTGTGCTTTGGGCTTATTCGACCCGGCAAGGGCCTGGAAAGCGTCTTGGAGCTGGCAGGAATTCTGAAGGAGCAGCGCTCGAAGCTGACAATCAGGATTGTCGGCCTTCCGCTAAGAGAGCACCAAGCCTATCTCGAAGATTTGCGCTTGCAAGCCGCGCCGCTTCCGATCGTTTGGGAATTGGGGTTGCCTGCGGAAACCGTCGCCGAGCGACTGGCACGAGCTACCCTGGGCTACGCCCCGATACCGGATGGGGCATCCGAACGGCGAGGATCATTGCTTGCTTTGCTGGCAAGTGGGGTCGCAACCGTTACGACTCGCGGCTCACAAACGCCGGCAGCGCTTGATGACGCGGTTGTATACGCAAGTTCGGCATCAGAAGCGGCGCAGGTATTTGAGACGTTGGGCGGAGATCCGGAGCGCCGAAAGAAGCTTTCGATGAAAGCCGTGCGCTATGCGTCCCGGTTCTCGTGGCTCGCGATTGCTGATCAGCACATTGCCGTATATGAGAATGTCGCACGGAAGCCGCTTGAGTGAGCCATTGATCGTGGTATCCGTGGTTAGTCACCGCCAGGGCGAATTGGTGCACGCGCTGCTCGATGATATCGACAGGCACTGCACAGAAAATATCCAGGTCGTATTGACGCTCAATTTACCTGAGTCCCTTCCCTTCGAGCCCGGAAGCTTCAAGTATCCGGTACGAGTTATCAGAAACGAAAGACCGAAGGGTTTCGGCGCAAACCACAATTTCGCGTTCCGTCAGATTGGAAGCGACTATTTTTGCGTGGCAAATCCCGATATTCGGCTGGATGAATGTCCGTTTCGCAAGTTGCGAGACTGTTTCTCACATACCGACGCAGCGCTCGCGGGACCGCTGGTTCTTAGTCCGCAAGGAAATATCGAGGACAATGCAAGGCGCTTCCCGACCCCGCTTCGTATTGCAGGGAAGATCATCGCTCGCGCGCGGTCTCTCGATTATCCTGTAGGTGACCAGCCGATACGCCCTGATTGGCTCGCGGGAATGTTTTTGCTCTTCCGGTCCGGTGTGTTCGAGGAAGTGAACGGCTTTGATGAGCGGTACTTTCTTTATTACGAGGACGTTGATATCTGTGCCCGGGTCCGGCTAGCGGGACGGGAGATCGCCTTGTGTCCCCACGCACGTGTTGTCCATCATGCCCGTCGCGAGAGTCATCGCAACTGGCGGTATCTGTTGTGGCACGTCACAAGCATGCTTCGCTTCTTTTGCTCGGGAGTCTTTTGGCGATTGGCAGCCGCAGGTCTTCTGGGCGGGCGCCGACCGATCCTAAAGGCGCCGTGAGGGACGGACCAATTGAGACTTCGGTATGGCCCCAGGAAAGGGATCACGACGATGGCTTCAGCGGCGAGTCCTGTGGACCATCCTGAGCCTACCTGATATCCCGAAGCAACCTCACCAATGGTCCAGACACTGGTAACCGGTGGTACCGGGTTTATCGGTACCCGCCTCATTAGCGCTCTTGCCAGGAAAGGCGGAACCGCACGTGTTCTCACGCGCAACGAACGTCTCGTCGCCACGGGACCGGTTGCTTTCTTTGTTGGCGATCTGCTGCACCCAGGCGGGCTGGGGGGATTGTGCGAAGAGGTCGATACGGTCTTTCATCTTGCAGGATACGCGCATGATGTCAGGAGCGACGATCTCGCGGATCTGCACTGGCAAACCACCGTGGAGGGAACCCGGGGGTTGCTGGCAGAAGCCACTCGCTCGGGAGTGAAGCGATTTCTGTTCGTTAGCAGCGTGAAGGCCATGGGCGAAGGCGGACAGGAGTGCCTTAATGAGACGGCGTCAACCGAGCCGACAAGCGCATACGGACGTGCGAGGCGCGAGGCCGAGCGGCTGGTGCTCGCTGCGGGACGAGAGCATGGAATGCATGTTTGTGTGTTACGACTGCCGCTTGTGTACGGACCGGGCAACAAGGGAAACATTCCGCTCATGATCGGAGCCATTGACCAGGGTCGCTTTCCGCCTTTGCCCCACGTGCAAAACAGGCGCTCAATGGTTCACGTTGATGATGTGGTGCAGGCGCTGTTGCTGACGGCGGAGCGTTCCGCGGCGAACGGGCAGGTATACATTGTCACGGACGAGCAGGTCTATTCCACGCGGGAGATCTACTCTGCGATTTGCCACGCGCTTGGTCAGCAGGTGCCTACCTGGTCGACGCCCGCCTGGGCGCTGCGCGCGGGGGCCGTGGTGGGGGATGCCCTTCAGCGGGTGTTGCGGCGACCGATGCCGTTGAACCGCACGACGCTCGATAAATTGTTGGGCTCAGCGTGCTACAGCTCCGACAAGATCCGCCGCGAGCTCGGTTTCCGGTCGAGCCACAATTTGTTTGACTCGCTGCCTGAAATGATTGCTGAATACCGGGCGGCCGCGCGGCCTGCCATGGCGCCCCAGGGCTAGAACCTTGTCGCTGGTGCCCGCACTTGTTGCGCTGGTCGTTTCACTCCTGCTGACGCGCGCCTTTACCCGCCCCGGATCGAGGATGTATATCCTTGATCACCCAAATGAGCGGTCACTGCACACGACGCCGACACCGCGCACGGGTGGGGTGGCGATCGTCACCGGTATTCTTGCGGGTGGTCTGGTTCTGCTGTTCGCAACAGGTGACGGGTTCGCGAGGGAATTGCGATGGCTGGGAGGACTGGCTGCCCTGGTTGCCGTCGTATCCAACCTCGATGACAGGCGACACATGGCGATTGGCTATCGCCTCGCGGTGCACATCGCTGTGTCAGTGTTGCTGATCGTGGCAGGTATGTCGATCAGATCATTGTCTCTCCCGGAATTTGCATACGTACTATCGCCGGCCATGGCCCCCGTGGTAACGGTTCTGTTCACCGTCTGGATGATAAATCTTTACAACTTCATGGACGGGATGGACGGATTCGCCGGCGGTATGACAGCAATCGGCTTTGGGGCGCTGGCGGTAATCGGCTGGTGGAATGGTGGACAACTTTTTGCAGCCGCGAATTTGACCGTTGCGGCAGCGGCAGTTGGCTTTTTGGCCTTCAATTTCCCTCCTGCGAAGATCTTCATGGGCGACACGGGTTCCTCGACGCTGGGCTTCCTGGCGGCGGGGATGTCACTATGGGGCGATGCCTCCGGGTTTGCACCACTATGGATCTCCGTGCTGGTGTTCTCTCCGTTTATCGTCGATGCGACGGTGACACTGTTGCGTCGCCTGATGCGTCGTGAGAGAGTCTGGGAAGCGCACAAGACTCACTATTATCAGCGCCTGGTGCAGCTTGGCTGGGGGCACAGAAACACGGTACTTCTCGAATACGGATTGATGGTGACGTGCGCAGGTTCGGCGGTGGCGGCGCAAATCGTAACGGGGACATCTCAGTGGGCAATCATCGCGCCGGTCGCATCGCTGTATATCGGATTCTTCGGTTTCGTCCGGCTTGCCGAGAAGCGCGCGGGACGTAAAACTGGGAATTGAAAGGCACGGCCGAAGGGGCACATAGCAGGTCGGTGCGACACCGGCAGCAAGGAATAAGAAAGTGAAAGGGAGATAGCCAGTGCCTAAAAAATTCAAACTTGAACGCCTGCGTTCGCAGACGACAGCCTTTGTTCACGATCTTGTCATGGTGCCGATCGCCTGGTTTGGTGCGTTTTGGCTCCGATTTAATCTTGAGTCGGTACCTTCGGAGTTCTGGCGACAAGCGACGCTGATGGTGCCGGTCGTCTTGATGGCACAAGGCGCAACACTTTGGTATTTCGGTCTCTACCGCGGCATTTGGCGATTTGCTTCGCTTCCGGACCTCGTCCGAATCATTAAGGCAGTGGCAGTCGGTGTTTTGGTCTCGGCAGCGCTGATATTCGGGTTGACACGTCTCCAGGGCGTCCCGCGGTCCGTGTTTCTTCTCGATGGTCTGCTGCTACTCGGCTTGCTCGGCGGCCCACGACTGGTGTATCGGTGGCTAAAAGATCAGCATCTATATAAGAGCAATCACGGCAAGCGCGCTCTGGTTGTTGGTGCCGGCCGCGCCGCCGAGATGCTAGTGCGTGACATGATTCACGACGAGGACGGTCCGTATCGGCCGGTTGTCCTGGTTGATGACGATCCGCGCAGGCATGGTAGAGAGTTGCATGGCCTGCCTGTGCGCGGCCCGTGCAGTGAAATACCTGCGCTCGCCAGCCAATATGGCGCTGAGCTGGTGTTGATTGCGGTGCCCTCGGCAAAACCACGCGAGTTGCGGCGCATCGTCGAAATCTGCGAGGAAGCGGATCTGGCTGTTCGCACGTTGCCTCCGTTGCAGGACCTTGTCAGCGGGAAGGTCGGTGTCAAGGCACTTCGTAACGTTACGATCGATGACCTGCTCGGGCGCGACAAAGTAGAACTCGATTGGGCTGCGATAACCGGTGGCCTCACCGGCAAAGCCATTCTCGTTACCGGTGGTGGCGGATCCATAGGGGCGGAGCTTTGTCGTCAGCTGGCACGTATTAAGCCGGCCAAGTTGATCGTCTTTGAGCGCAGTGAATTCGGTCTGTACAAGATTGACCTCGAGTTGCGCC
>Ga0209536_100014777_pt1 | contig 11186 bp, 8 predicted proteins | sample DeeMarSeWOR28_12_FD_187461 | JGI IMG/M metagenome (GOLD analysis project Ga0209536, IMG submission 187461) | Marine sediment microbial communities from White Oak River estuary, North Carolina - WOR-2-8_12 (SPAdes) (version 2) | ecosystem: Environmental > Aquatic > Marine > Intertidal zone >... | reverse complement strand
GTCATAGACCGACATGTGGGGATATAAAGCATACGACTGAAACACCATGGCGATGTCCCGATCTTTCGGCGGGACGTCGTTTACCACCCGGTCCCCAATAAGGATCTCGCCTTCCGAGATCTCCTCCAGCCCGGCTAACATGCGCAGGCTGGTCGACTTGCCGCAACCTGAAGGGCCGACGAAAACGACGAACTCCTTGTCGGCTACTTCAATGCTCAGGTTATCTACGGCCGTAAAATCACCAAATCGTTTGTACACATTTCGATACGTTACACTTGACATCTTTTTTCTCCTCTAACAATTTTATTATTCTTCTACTCCAGCGCCTGCAGACCTAGAGCAATTGCACCCAGGACTCCGGCACGGCCGCCGAGGGCCGGCAAAACGATGTACTCGTTTATGTGGTCGGTTATTGCTGGGTGCTGAATATAATCGTTCAAATAAGTAGCTGTCTTCTGCCTTACCTTGGTTATGAGCTCGGGTTGATTCATAACACCGCCACCCATGATGATACGCTGGGGAGAGAGAACGCATACGAGGCTTTGCAGGGCTTGAGCCAGGTATTCAGCTTCCAAATCCCAGGCTGGATGTCCGGGCTCTAATTCTTGTCCTTTTTGCCCCCAACGCTCTTCTAGGGCTGGGCCGGCAGCCATGCCCTCCAGACAATCCCCATGATAAGGACAGTTGCCGGGAAAGGGATCCCGTTCCCAATCATGATGCAGGCGTATGTGTCCCATCTCCGGGTGGATAAGGCCATGCAACAACCGGCCGTTGACCATGGCCCCACCTCCAATGCCGGTGCCAATGGTCAGGTAGATGAAGGTATGTAAACCGGCTGCGGCTCCCCATTTCCCTTCGGCCAGGGCAGCTCCATTCACATCGGTATCGAAGCCAACGGGCACATGAAAATGATCGCGCAGAGCGCCGACAAAATCCGTATTGGCCCAATCTGTCTTCGGCGTAGAGGTGATGAAACCAAAGGTGGATGAATCCGGATCTGGATCGACGGGTCCAAAAGAAGCCACGCCAATGGCCGAAAGGGGCTCCTCTTGGGCTTCCTGCTCTTTAAAGAAAGAGATTGCCCGGCTGAGCGTCTCATCCGGCGTTGTGGTTGGGAACCTGGTATCAGCCCGCAACTCCTCAGGACCAGTGCCCACAGAGCACACAAACTTGGTGCCACCGGCTTCAATACCACCAACCAACATGCGTTACGGACTCCTCGATCTTTTAAAATGTTTTATTAGACTATACCATCAATCGTTTTGCACCTGAAACAACGTGACTTCTCCTCTTATCTTGAGGGCAGACCACTTGTTCAGCTACTGCAGCTGGCTTCGCAGGAGAAAGCATTTCCCTACTGCGACACAACCAGCTTATAGCGTATTAGATCGGCGCCGTGTGGGGAAGTGATTTAACGCCAATGGCGGAGCGAAGAATGTCACTACTGGAGTTTAGAAACTAGGCCAAACCATGCCTCACACTTCAATGAAGAGCTTTTGATCGTCCATAAACAGGACATCCGGGGCGAACGTCAGGTCGAACTGGCCGATTTTGACTAAGGGTTCGACTTTCGCGTTATCTACCGGCCGGTGGGAGACGGGTATATCTTTACCAGGAAGGTGGATTTGACCGAATAATCGGTGAACTTGAGTTTGTTTGCTACACTGACCTGGCTAGCAGAAAGTCAGTCTTCGGTGTTTTGTTGAGCCCAGGCAGATCCTATCACCTGACCTATTAGCCCACCCAGTAGCCATTGGCAAACATGGCTGTAAACAGCGCCAAGCATACCAAAGATATGGTGGTGATGAGCTTGTCGGCCCACGGCCGGTCGCCCCACTGCGCCAGTACGATGAAGGCTGGGAACAAGACCCACATATAGCGACGCTGGCTCATTAGCAGGCCCGAACTCATCGACAGCAAAACCCCAAGGGTGACAAAGGCCCCTTCGCTCCAGTGTTTCTTGTAAAGCAATATGAAGCCCAGGACGAGAAATACCGCGACGAATGTGAAGTCGAGCCAATTATCGACGTGAATGCCGCCGGCCAGTAGCGCGGATCCCCAACCTCCAACAGGCGTTTCGATTAAACTTGTCAGCGTGGTGAATGGAGATTGTGGTTGCCTGGCCCAGGCGGCTGCGCCATGCACAAAGGCCAGCGGATCGCCGAAGGTGCGTTGCAGGTAGGCCATATAGGCCAGGGTGCCCAGGGGTACGGCAGCGGGAGCAAGGAGGGCAAAAAGAGACGGCCGTTTGTTATCTATCGCGGCCCGCCGCTGGACCCACCACTCTACGAGCAGCATGACGGCCACGATGAGGCCAATAAACCGGGTCATTGCCGTGGCCATCCCCAACAATGCTGCAACTTCCCAATAACCACGACGGGCGAAATAAAGCGCGCCAATTGCACCTAACAAAAACAGCGATTCTGTGTAAATGGCTGAGCCGAAAAAAGCGGCCGGGAAGATGAGGAAGTACCAGATGGTCCTATCGGCCATTTGCTGTCCCCAACCTGCGGTGACCAATTTATAGAAGAGAATCGTCGCCAGCAACAAGGCTGCGTTGCTGATGAGTACGCCAGCCAACAGCGAATCACCCACCAGGGGCGTCAGGGTTCGCATCAACAAGGGTAACAAGGGGAAGAATGCCACTGAGGGCAACTCAACGCCATCATACTGATATCCCTCTTCGGCGATGCTCACATAAAAGCCCGTATCCCAGCGGCTGCCAAACACGTCAAGCATCACGTTATCCGCTGGTCGCAGATGGTAAGGCGGCGACGGAGATTCGGCAATCAAGGGCACTGCCAGGTAAGCAATAAAAGCGATGCCCAGGCGTGTCACGGCGAACAGCAGGAGCGGCATCCAAATCCAGCGAGCCACGCGTACTTCAGTCCACCACCTTAAACGCGTATGAACTTTATCCCTGTTCTCCAAGACGATACTCATAAGATGACTCCTTGATCAAGTCGTACCCAGGTCATTTCATTACTGACGGTATGCGATGGGCAAGAATACTGGGTTGGGGAAGTCCAGGAAGAATGTGGGCCCTTCAAATCCAACGGGCGGGGTGACCGTGGGACCTGATTCAACCAGCTCGATACTTTCCGTCGCAGTAGCGTTGATGTCGACTTCTAAAGTAACGTTATATGTGCCTGGAGCAGCCCCAGCCGTGTTAAGCTTAAAAGTCGCTGTCCCTCCGGCGTCCGTCATGACGCTTCCCTTAGTTTCACCATTCACATAGATGGAAGCTAGGCTATTTGGTGGATAGCTGCTGCCGGTAAACGCAAAGGTGCTTCCGGGAGCGCCACTGGATTCGTTAACCGATAAATCAGGTTCATAAACACCTGTCAGGCTTTCCCACCCGATGGCTCCTACCGGCAAATCCACGAAGGGAATCATGGCCGCGCCGGACAAGAGAATAACAAGCGTTAGCGTGAGGCGAATAATTTGTTCTTTATTTAAAGACTTCATTGACAACACTCCTTCATATTTATCTAATATTTTTCCAGACTCGATCGTTTGTGCGTATATACAGTGACAGTAAATGCCTATCTCTGATCGCCGGACACGGTTTCGTTAGGAGCCAGGTGGTACAACGAGCCAACAGGGGTGACTTTAGCCACTCTGAGTAGCTCGATAGATGGGTTGTTGATATAGATGGGGCGCTGGCCTAGCTCACTCAAAATGAGCTGGTTCATCTCGTCGCTACCTATCAAGAAGCGATTGATGACCGTCACGTCTGGTCGCTGCCCTTCCACTAGCTGCATGTATTGCAATCCCGGAACCGTATCCCACCAGCCAAATACCAGGGCGTTCGGCCGCACCTGCTGCAAAATCTCTTCGCTTTGTTGCCGGGTGCTCCAGTCATCGGACAGGTCAACCCGCGACCAGTTCCAGGATAGCGCTAACAGAACTACTGCGATAATCGATCCGTAAAGAACCGGCTCAAGACGAGGATGCGGCAGTGTATGCCTCATCCATTGGATGAGCGTCTGGCTGCCATAACCCAACCAAATGGCCCAAACCAAGTAGATTGGCAGGAACATGGTAGACTTGTCGATGACGCGGTAGTTGATGTAGAAGATGGCATTAGCCAGGAACATGAGCAACAGCATGCCGCCGAAGCGGCGGTCATTGCGCAATAAAACCGCCATGCCAAGGATGCCCGGGCCGATGCCGATGGCGAAGAAAGCCGCCCATAGTTGAACGCCAAAATTGTGTACCTGGGGCCATAGCTCATACAGTTTGTAACCAAACATTAGCCCGGAGAAGCTTTTTCCAGTAACCAGCCATAAAAACCCGTCAAGAGTTAACAAATTCACAGGCACAAAAGCGCCAGTCGCGTCGAATTGCCCGGCATAGTTGAAGGCTGGCGATGCAGCGTATCGCAAGGGAAGGACTAGAAAGATGGCGGCCCCGGCAGCGGCACCCAGGAGTCCGGCAAGCCAAACGCGCCATTTTAACAATTCCCGCGGATGGTTGGCGAAGATATAAAATATGCAGCCGGGGATGAGTAACAAAGTGGCGGCATGATTGCCCATGCTCAATGCCACGAGCATGATAGGCCAGGCTAGGCGGGCAGGGCTGGGAGCTTCTGCCCAACGCATAAGAAGCAAGATGACCCCGGCCATGAGTGCCGTATGCAGCGTATAAACCTCGGCAATAAGGGATAGCCCCCAAAAGTAGGGAGCCGTCGCCAAAAGACCCAAGGCCCCCAGTCGAACCCAGGGGTTAAACTGCAGGCGGCGGAAGATGCGTTCAAGTAAAAGAATGGTAGCTGCCCCGCACACGGCCGAAAACAGATTCATGCGGTAACCCATGTCGCCTATCGGGAGCCAGGACCAAATCTTCCCCAGAACCAGATAAAGGGGATAACCCGTGGCGCGGACGATGCCATTGGTAGCTACGGCCGTGGTTAATTCGGCGCTGTCCAGATTGTAGATTGTTGGTGCCAGGGTGAGGGTATAGATTAATAATGGTAGACTAAAAGCTGCCAGGGCAAACCAGTCCAAGCCGGCAACAAACCTTCGCGAGTGTTCTGCCCATCTATGCGGCTGGCGGTAGCCATACAAATAATTGGCCACTAACTTTCCTCATCATACTCTGTGCTTGGTGGTGGGTTCGAAACCCTTCCGATGATATAGTCGCAATATATGCTTATAAGTAACGATGGTGGTAATAATTGTCTTAAGCATCTGCTTCTACATACGTTGCATAGTAGTGTGTTGGATGTGTGATCGGCACAATCACGCCCATTGTTACGATTACATCCCGGTAATTTGCGCATGATGCAGCATCAGTAGAGCCTACCAACCGTGATTTCACTCAGGGATAGAGTTGAAATACATACCACTCCTGGGCAACTCTTCGCCTGGCTAGGGCGAATGCCCGAGGAGTACAAGTCATGGCATCCAGATCATGTCGCCTGCCGGGTTGTTCACGGATCTGTACTCGAGGTGGACTCCGAGATTGAGTGCCAGGAATATCTCCATGGGAAATTGCACTCGTTGCGCTTTCGTATGACGAAAGTGATTCCAGACAGACGGGTAGAGTTTGTAATTGAAAGGATGGGGCGGGGCGCGTTTGAAGCCCAGGCAAATGATGATACTGTCACATTTGTGGCAGAGCTCGATATCGGTTCAGATGCTCCGATTGTTGGCCGATTCGTCGATTTCATTATTTCTCGACTCTTCAACCAAAGAATCGAATCCATGAGGCAACATATGGCCGAGGAAGGCCGGAATCTGAAAACGATACTTGAATACGGCTCACCTTCTGCCTGATTAAGATGGTTCTGCATGAGTAGAAATGCTGTGGGCATTAGCTAGAAAGCATTGCAAAATGGCTCTGAAAGTGCCAAAGTCCTGTCGCTCACCCTTGAAATCCTCTGCTTCCTCAGCGTCCCTGCGGTGAATTGCAACGGAAATTAGCTAGACTGACTCTTTAATGGCAAGGCCCCCTGGCTAATTGGCGCTGTCGACATTCATTGTTGGGCTATCTTAGCCCTGTTGATTTCGAATGCTGCGATGATCCCCCTTAACCTTGTGTCCATTTTATGGACAATTACAAAGCACTTGTGGGCGAGAGGATATTGGGTATCAGTGTTGGATTGAATGAAGAGCAGATCAGGAAATTTGTGAAGTGGCAACAAACACGAGAACAGAGAGATTAACCAAAAGACGTAACATTATTAATTACGCCTTTCAGGCAGACATCATGCTGCCACCTCTGATGGTAGTATAATTGACTCAAAGCAATATGAATAGGAAATTTCTTAATCGCTTACCCGTTAGATCGATAGCACTCGCAGTAGTAATATCCGGAGGGCTCGTCTACAGGCAATATCGACATGACATGACATTCGCCTACCAGCGGGTATCTACCAACGGTAAGATGATTGAGACGGCCTGCGGGCCGATCCAATACACTGAGTTTGGTGAGGGAGCCCCAATGTTGATCGTGCATGGAGCTGGCGGTGGGTATGACCAAGGTGAATACTTTGCAAAATTAATTGGCGGCAATTATCGTTGGATTGCACCATCACGTTTTGGGTTCCTGGGTACGCCCGTACCGGACGGCGCCAACTCATCGCAACAAGCTGATGCATATGCCTGTCTCTTAGATTCCCTGGGAATTGACCGTGTCGGGGTGGTGGGCATTTCAATGGGTGGTCCATCCTCCCTGTTATTTGCTCTGCAGTATCCGCAACGTACCAAATCCTTGGCAATGATCAGTGCCGCCAGCCACGCCATACCACCTCGTCCTGCCATCCTCGCCACCGTTTTCAAGGTCTTTCTGAATGATTTTGTCTTTTGGTCGATGGTAAATTCAAGTCCAAATGGACTTTTGGTTGCACTCGGAGTTCCAATGGAAGTTCAGAAACAACTATCATCCGAGGAAGGGTCACGACTAAATGCATTTTTAGAGTCTATAGTGCCAATGGGTGCCCGGCGGAATGGGCAGCTTCTTGAGCAGCATATGTCAGAATATGATGCGGAGCAAATCCGTAAAATCCAGGTGCCTACCCTCGTATTACATGCGCGTGACGATACGCTGGTCTCCTTCGAGCAAGGAGAGTTTACAGCCAAGAATATCCCAGAGGCACAACTTTTCCCGATGGAAAAAGGCGGTCATCTCGCGTTGATGTTAAACTCCAACGCTGGAGGGAGAGAGAAGCTTCAGGAATTCTTGAAATTGAATAACAATCAATAAATTGAGACAACACACAATGTCACATACACGGTGGGAAAAATTGGAAAATCAGGCATAAACAGTAGGATTCCTTTAGTAACTGGCGATTAGACGAGGGGCAAATTGCAGAACGTGAAGGCGTTGACCAAACCTGATCAGGTCTTAAAGCCGCGAACGCTGCGTCTAGGTATGCGCCAACGGCTGGTCGTCCGTTCGATAACGTTGTTGGTGGCTGTAACGCCGCCCTGCTTGACCAAAAGACGATAGCGGAAAAATCGTCGGTCAGGCGAAACAGTGATTTCTTCAGTTGGGCCAAGTGGTTTTATCGTCAGTAAACTAAAAAACAAGATGTTAAGAAACACACCTTACTTCACCGGCATCTTCATATTCATGTAGCCGTCGGCTTTATAGGATCGGTCGATCCTATAAGGCCTTAGAGGATGTGCCGTTTAGCGATTTTTTGATTCGCTTTATGCGAATGTCGTGACGCAATTCGCTTTTACGAATGCGTAACGATTCGGGCGTGACCTCAAGCAGTTCCTCCGGGCCCAGGTACTCAATATGCTCGTCCAGAGACATTTTCCGGGGATCGGGTAGAGATTCGGCAATGCCCCGGGGTACGGCCCGGTGACCGGTGAGGTTTTTCATCTTGCAGACGTTGATCACCAAATCCTCGCCACGGATATGTTGACCCACTACTTGCCCACCATAGACCTGATCGCCGGGGGATACAAACAGGGTACCCCGTTGCATGAGGTGTATCAAGGCATAGGCGCTTACCACCCCGGTCTCCAGGGAGATTAGCGAACCGGTCTCCTGGATGTCAATGGCACCCCGGAAGGGTTGGTAGCCGTGAAAGAGGGTGTGGTAAATGCCTGTTCCCCGGGTCGCCGTGAGAAAAGGCTGGCGGAAACCCAGCATGCCCCGGGTGGGCACACGGTATTCGCTATAGACGGTGCCATCTTCACCATAACGAATCTGCAAAAGTTCTCCACGCCGCTTGCCCAACATCTCAGCCACGGGCCCCAGGTAGTCAGTATGCACTTCTAGGAAGACGTCTTCAACTGGTTCCTGCCGTCCCGATTCGGTATCCTGGAAAATAACCTCAGGACGGCCCACGGAAAATTCGTACCCCTCGCGACGCATGGTCTCGATGACGACTGCCAGATGGAGCTCGCCTCGACCAGAGACGATAAACTCGCTGGCTTTATCCGTGTCTGCTACCCGCAGAGCCACGTTGCTCTCAAGCTCTCGCATGAGTCGTTCGCGGAGCTGGCGGCTGGTAACATATTTGCCTTCACGGCCGGCAAAGGGGCTGTTGTTGACATGAAAGGCCATGCGCACCGTAGGTTCTTCCACGGTGATGGGTGGTAATGCTCGCGGTTGGTCCCGGTCGGCCAGGGTATCGCCAATGCCTACCTTGGGTATACCGGCAACAGCTACGATGTCACCGGCCTGGATCTGCTCTTGCTCGACCCGTTGCAGGTTTTGGAAGGTGTACAGCTTGGTCACCTTTGCCGGCTCCATCTCCCCGGAGGCGGAAATGTGCATAATGGTTTGTCCGGCACGCAAAGCGCCGCTGGTTAGCCGTCCCACGGCAATCCGTCCGACATAGTCACTGTATTCCAGGGTGGTCACCAGCATTTGGGTGAGACCGTCAGGATCAACATTTGGCCCGGGCAGGTAATCGACAATGGTGTCGAATAGCGGCCGTAAATCCGAGGCCAGTGCATCGGGCTCAAAGCCAGCCTGCCCATCCAGCGCGCGGGTGAAAATCACCGGGAAATCGGCCTGCTCCTCAGTGGCTCCCAAATCGACAAATAGATCAAATGTGGCATTGACTACATCATTTGGCCGCGAGGCTGGGCGGTCGATCTTGTTGACCACCAAGATTACCTTAACCCCGCGTTGCAAAGCCTGGCGGAGGACGAAACGGGTCTGGGGCATCGGACCCTCAACAGCGTCGACCAACAGTAGAGCACCGTCGACCATATTGACCACGCGCTCCACCTCGCCGCCAAAATCGGCGTGGCCCGGCGTATCTACGATATTGATGGTAGTGCCGTTGTAACGAATACCGGTATTCTTGGCCAGGATAGTAATCCCCCGCTCGCGTTCTAGGGGATTGTCGTCCAATACACGCTCTTCCACAACTTGGTTAGTGCGAAACACGTTTGTCTCGTGCAGCATGCCATCAACCAGTGTGGTTTTGCCGTGGTCCACATGGGCGATAATGGCGATATTTCGGATGTCTTCTCTAGGTTGTGTGCTCATGCTTTGCTCAAGTGATTTGAAGGATCCCTGCTGGTAGAGTCCAGCTAAGAGTCAAAAAATCAATTCTATCAGGTGAATTAATACATAAAAAAGACCCGGCCGCACCGGCCGGGCAATGTCCCGAAAGGGTAAGGTGATTGTATACTACGGCGGATATAATGGCAATTATTTTTAGAATTATGATAATATGGGGTCTACATGATTCATTACACGAGAAACTTGAAATCGACTACCGGTGAAATGTTACAGGGTTTTTTCGCGGGCTGACCCAACCCACCCTCTCTAGCAACCCACTCATAAACCGACCCGAGTTAACAGGAGGGGAAACCTGACTGTGAACATAGCATATAAGGAGGGCAACCTGAGGCAAATCAGGGCCGAAACGCAATGTTGTATCTGAGTAGAGTTATGTAAAGTAAGAAATGGGGCTTTTTATTTACACCTTTGCCATGTCATCCTCCATACAAGAGATTGTACTGGATGACGAAAGTGTCTCTTAACCCTCACTCCAAATATGTCTCTTAGGCTCAGAAACGGAACATCTCAGCGCACAGGCGTCGTCATCTTATCCAGCAAATCCGATAGTGCTGTTTGGCTGACCGTAAGGAGTCCTTCTTGAGGCCGGTCGAGATCAACGATGATCATCAAGACCGCCACAAACGCCAGTCCGAAGAGCAAGATAGCTGCAAAATCACGTTTACCATCTGCACTATTGGCAACACCCACCAGCAGAAAGCTCAGCACCGTGGCTGCAAACAACACCACGCCTAGCAATCTTGGCAGGCGAAGATTAACGGCCGCCAACCTCAGCGAATGAACGTCGATCACCTCGTTGATCGATTCGACGAAAAGAGCCATGACGTCCGATTCTTTTCCCTGCCTGACATTATCCTCCACGATCGACCACAATTCGCCATGAATCTCCTCAGATCGCGTAATGGCTGATTCAAATTGCGCTGGATCAGACGCGGCCGCAAGGCGCACTTCGACATACTCTCGCAAGAGATTACGCGATGTGGTCAGATCGGGCTCGTCAAGAAAGCCGGCCCGGAGATAGGCAGTTCCCACAGCATTGGCTTCTGTTACAACCATAGCCTTGCGGCCATTGTGTTGACCGATGACAATGCCGATCGAAAAGGCCATGAGGAACGCCACCAGACCCAGCATGCCGCCAACCACGGCACCTGTCATGGGTGTCCCCGCTGAAGAGGGATCCCGACGCTGAAGCCAAATGCCGATGCGAAAGCCGATCTCGGCGGCCACGAGAACCACGGCCAGCGTCCCCAAATAAACTAACCAGATCGGGAGATTGTCAAGCAAAACCATATTCGTACTCCTTTGAATGGCTCAAATAGTATTGCATTTCCTTAATTCTTGACCATTTACTTATCATTCTTTCCATTCGGTGGCCATTCCGTCGGCTCAGTTCACTCGCATCGTTCTCTCAGAGTTTTCATTCAACCAGAGCGGGTAAGTAGATTCCAACTTGCTTATGCAAAAGCCTTTGCAGAGCCACAGTATTCTACCGTCTTATTGGTTCTTAGAAATGATCCCGAGGTATGAATCCCATTGGATCGACCTGGTTAATACCCAGAAAAAGCTAGAATCCTGGAAGAATAAGAAAAGACGGAGAAGGATAGAATAGGCCGTGGGGGAGAATGAGCTCTATTTACTGGCTGGTATCGCCGGCGGCTTTGTCTGTAGGATCCTGGTGGCCATGCTGG
>Ga0209536_100014776_pt1 | contig 11187 bp, 9 predicted proteins | sample DeeMarSeWOR28_12_FD_187461 | JGI IMG/M metagenome (GOLD analysis project Ga0209536, IMG submission 187461) | Marine sediment microbial communities from White Oak River estuary, North Carolina - WOR-2-8_12 (SPAdes) (version 2) | ecosystem: Environmental > Aquatic > Marine > Intertidal zone >... | reverse complement strand
AAAGGTGTGGACGTTCTTGTGGCGACCCCGGGCCGCCTCCTTGACCTCCTTGGACAAGGACACCTGAAGCTCAACTCCCTTGAGATCTTCGTCCTCGATGAAGCCGATCGTATGCTGGACATGGGTTTTATTCACGACGTGCGGCGCATTGTCAGCTTGCTGCCCCAAAACAGGCAGTCCCTTTTCTTTTCAGCCACCATGCCTCCGGAGATCGCCTCTTTGGCCGACAGTTTGCTTAAAACACCTGTGAAGGTGGAGGTCGATCCCCAGGCATCGACGGCAAGGGGCATCGAGCAGAAGATCATGTTCGTAACACGCGGAAACAAGAGAAACCTGCTAACTCACATTCTCTCGGACGCCTCGGTGACGAGAGCTCTCGTTTTTACGCGCACCAAGCACGGTGCCGACAAGGTCGTGCGCCAGCTGGAGTGCGATCGTATCAAGGCAGAGGCGATCCACGGCAACAAGTCCCAGACCAGCCGCACCCGGGCACTGGATAATTTCCGTCGCGGGCAAACGCGCGTCCTGGTGGCCACGGACATCGCAGCAAGAGGTATCGATGTTCAGTGTATCAGCCACGTGGTTAATTACGACCTGCCCAATATCGCTGAAAGTTATGTGCATCGTATAGGAAGGACGGCAAGAGCTGGGAGCGACGGGGTGGCGGTATCGTTCTGTGACCTGGAGGAGCGGCCCTATCTCAAGGATATCGAAAAGTTGATCGGTCAGAAGGTTCGGGTGGAAGAGGCCCATCCCTGGCATGTCGGGGGGGGCGCTGTGCCTGGCCCCTCAGGAATTCCAGCCGGAAAGGTGCGGCCCGCCACGAAAAAGAACGGAAAAAATGGCAGGCCCGGCACTTCACGGCATGGAAAGACCGCGCTGCAAAGCCGGCGTTCCATGGACAGGACAGAACCTCGAGGGATCAACCAGGTAAAGCACTACTGACAGGATCCATCGAGCACACCAAGGTCTAAGGAAGATCCTTTCCCTGATCGCATTATGTGGTAGAATAGCCCAGGAAGATTTCGACCAAACCGGCAGCATCCAGCAGCCGGTTTACTCGTCTTGGGCTGCCCATGTTTCCATTTATTATAAAAGGCAAAGTTCCACTGGGACTGAGGAGGGACTACCATCTTTCCGAAGCAGGCCTTCAGGAAAGGATCGCCGAAAGACTGGTCCGATCTGTGCGCCAGTCAGAGATGAGAAGCGATGGATCACACGCTGGTGATGGAAGGGGGCTGATCGCCGGGGGACTGTCGCGACTAAGGAGCCTGGGGTTCCTTACAGCGGTCAGGGTGAGAAATGTCCGCATTCTTTCCCGTGAAGATTTCCTTTTTGCCGGCTACGAGATGGATGCGACAACCACCACCCTCATCAGCATGGTCATCATTCCCCTCGTTCTCGGAAGCATTCTTTTCTCCCACTCAGCTTTCAGTTTCCAAGAGGCCCTCCTCATACTGGTGCTCCTGGTCATCACCTCCTGGGGACTTGACGTTGTTGTTCTGGTCATGATGCTTCGTCACGAGATCTATCAGATCGCCTCAGAGATAAGATCGATCATGAGGAACCGCGACGTACAGCACATAGATCTCCATCATAGGGATCTTTCACCAGAAGACCTCCTGGCGACCGCATATTATTACGAAAGAAACGGACTTGTCAGAAGATGCGAAGCGTACCTGGTTCACCTGGCCGCCTGTTACCCTGACTCCTTTGAAGCTGAGCTGGCTCGTGAGCACATCCGAAGGCTGGAGGGACTTCCCGGAAAAACTTCCATGATCCGGACGAGGGAGGGCAAGGCGAATGATCAACCTGTCACCGGCTCCAGGGGAGCCCCGTTGAAAAAGGTAACAGCTTTTCTATCAGGGCGGAAAGGCGCGGGAAGAACTGGGCGCGAAACAAGTAAGCAATCCCGCGATGCTGGTATAAAACCTCGAGGACGATTCAGACTGCCGGCTTTTTTCAACAGATCGAAAAAAACCACAACTCCGGGTGGTGCCGGAAAAGAAGGAACCAATGAGGTTTACCGGCACGACCGACAGAGCCGGAAAAAGGGTATTTTCGGATCCGGTGCGCGTGAAACAGCACGTGAACGCGTCGTTCGGAAACGCCGGGAGCGCCTGCAGCGCAGAGAAGCTTTTGCATCAGCTCCCGACGAAAAAAACCTGACCAGGGGCTCCCGCATGAAACGGAGGCTTTCCAGGCTTTTAAGTCTGGAAAACAAGGAGGAGCGCCGTTATCGTAAAAAACAGGAGCGCTGGTTCCACGGACCAAGGCCCCCGAAACCGGTGGGCAGGTCGCCGGATGGAACTAGCGGCCCGAAGAAGAGGCGGCCTGTCTGGATGATGTCCAGGGAGGAGAGGCAGGCTGTCCGGCGTCAGGAACGGTGGTCGCAGGGTTTTGAATCGCCGGGATACATTCAAAGGTCCAGGGACAAGTGGGGGAAGTTGATGCTATTTGGCAGGGATGGCAAGGAAGAGCGACAGACGCGGGAACGCCGGATGAAGGCGATTGAAGATCAGCACGGCACCTGAACAAAAGCCGGGGCTCTTTAAATCAAAGTGCCTTTTTTCCAGAGACAGATCGAATAACAAAAGTAAGGATCCGTTCAGATACCGGGCCTGGCAGCAATGCCATGCTCTGAAAAAGACGGCATCCTGAAATTATTTATCTCAATGCCGGGCCGGAAATTCCCACTGGGTCAGTAAGATTAACAGAAACCGGGGAGATGGCCGGCGAAAGGGTTTCTATGAAATGACCTTTCTCATCGTGGACCAGGGAGGCCATGCCAGTCGAACAGTGATCATGGATCGAACGGGCACACCGGTTGCCAGTTCGGAGCGGCCCCTCGCAACTTTCCGCCCGCAGGGTGCCTGGGTGGAGCACGATCCTCTGGAACTCCTTGAGACAATACGCGACACCATGGAAGAAACCGTCCTGAAAGCAGTGGAAGGATCCGACATCCTGGTGGCCGCAGGCTTCGCCACACAGAGGTCGAACGTCGTCTGCTGGGACGGTTTAACCGGGCAGGCGCTCTCGCCCGTTATCAGCTGGCAGGATACCCGCGCCGGGAATCGGATCAGTACCCTGTCGAGCCGGGCTGAAGATCTTCACAGCAAAACGGGCCTTTTTCTCTCAGCTCATTACGGGGCCAGCAAGATCCAATGGTGTCTCGAGAATATCCCTGAGGTTAAAAAAGCAAAGAAAAGGGGAAGGCTTCGAACAGGCCCGATGAGCAGCTTCCTTGCCTGGCAGCTGACCAGGGAAAGACCGTTCGTCACGGATCCGGTCAGTGCCTCCCGAACGCTTCTGTTCAACATCTGGGAAAGAAAATGGGACAGGGAGCTTCAAGACCTTTTCGGTGTACCTGAAGAGGTGCTTCCGGTCTGTGTCCCCAGCGTGTATGAATACGGGAACCTGGAGATCGGAAAGGTTCGGGTGCCCCTCACCCTTGTAACAGGAGACCAGGCGGCTGCTCTTTTTGCCCATGGCCGCTTAAAAACGGATACCGCCTATGTCAACATGGGTACCGGAGCCTTCGTATCCCGGTTTACGGGACACACACCGGTCCTGTCCCAGGTGCTGCTGACAAGCGTCACCCACGTGCAGAACGGCATGGGTGAATACGTACTGGAGGGAACGGTGAATGGCGCTGGTAGTGCTCTTGCTTGGGTGCAGGATACTTACAGGATAAAGGACCTCCGAATGCAACTCCCTTTGTGGTTCAAGGAGATCGTGGATCCACCCCTGTTTTTGAACGGCATTTCCGGTCTGGGTTCACCGTTCTGGATCCCTGATTTCCCATCTGAGTTTGTCGGTAAAGGAGGTCCTGCAGCGAAAGCCGTCGCGGTTGCGGAAAGTATCGCCTTCCTTCTATACCGGAATATCCTTGAAATGGATCACCATGTGAAAAAGCCGGAAAGGATCCAGATCACCGGAGGGCTTTCTGCTCTCGACGGAGTCTGTCAGCTCCTTGCTGACCTGACGGGGGTGCCCGCATACCGTCCTGTTCAAACCGAGGCGACGGCACGGGGCACCTGTTTTCTTCTGGCGGGGAGGCCCGACCAGTGGCCGGAAGCGGCCGAGGGAACCTGGTTTGAACCTGTCGAGGGAACAAGCGGTGCCCAACGCTACGGCAGGTGGTCCGAGGCCATGGGAAAAAGGATCCGCGGTGGACGGTGAAATGTGGAAAATGAAGGGGGAAGAAATGCTGCGGGCGAAGCCCCGGTCAGGTACCACAAGATCCCATGAAGTTCAACACAGGCCAGGGGTCTGGTCCAGGATTTTCGCAGCGGTCCTGTTCCTGATGATAGGATCCCTCGGCACGCCCGGAGTGGCCATCCCGGGGGGGGCTGGCGACGACGCCCCAACGGCGGTACGACAGCGTCTGGCCATGGAACAGGCTGCAAAGGACAACCCCTTCCTCCTCCTGCCGCACAGACCCAACTATATCCTGCCCTTTTCCTACAGCAGTGACCCAAACGAAGAACCTTTTGGTCTTGAACCCGGGACATGGGACAAGATGGAGATAAAGTTCCAGATCAGCCTCAAGGTCCTGATGTCAGAGAGCTTCATGGGAGGGGAAGGCAACCTTTACGCTGCCTACACCAATCGCTCCTGGTGGCAGACCTACAACGCCGAAAGATCGCGCCCGTTCCGGGAGACAAACCACGAGCCGGAACTGTTTCTCCTTTACGACACCAGCTGGCGGGTCCTTGGAATGAGAGCCACCAGCATTATCACGGGGATCTCGCACCAGTCCAACGGTCAGGGAGGAACTCTGTCGAGAAGCTGGAACCGGGTCTATCTCAACCTGATCCTGGAAAGCGGCAGCGTGGTCCTCAGTTTGAAACCGTGGTACCGTATCCCCGAGCAGGAGAAAAGCTCCCCAGAAGACCCGGGTGGTGACGATAATCCGGACATCAGCCGTTACATGGGCTCAGGTGAAGCAGGACTCCTTTACCGCAGCGGTAAAAACTCCTTCACCCTCCTGCTCCGCAACAATTTCAGGAGCAACAACAAAGGCGCCGTGGAGCTGGGATGGTCCTATCCTCTGACTGGCAAAATGAAAGGTTACCTTCAGGTTTTTGACGGATACGGAGAAAGCCTCATCGACTACGATCACCGCAACATAAAAGTTGGTGCGGGGATACTGCTGGCGGACTGGCTATAATTCAGCCAAAACCCAAAGAGAGAAGGATCTAATGAAGATTTCACGGCTCGCCGTTTTGACAGCTGCCTTGCTGATGATATTTTCACCGTCTGCGGTTGTCTTTGCGGGGGAAGCGGACGTTGTCGGGGTCAAGGCCATCCAGGGTAAGGACGAGACCTGGTCCTTTTCCGTTACTGTAATGCACGATGACCAGGGATGGGATCACTATGCCGACAGGTGGGAAGTCCTTGGATCTGATGGCGAGGTTCTCGGTGTCAGGGTCCTCCTCCACCCACATGTCGGGGAGCAGCCCTTCACCCGGGGGATGGACGGGGTCGAGATCCCGGAAAAAGTCCAGAAAGTGTTGGTCCGCGCCCGGGACTCGGTCCACGGTTATGGTGGGAAAGAGGTTGTTGTAGAGCTTTCGGGGAAATAGTTGCCCTTTAGATCAACGAGGGGAAACTTATTCCAGAGTCCAGATCCTTAACTAATCACAGATCGCGAATTGCGAGTCACGGCCCTTTCTCCTTGACATCCCACCTGCCCCGGAGCATAGTGCGCGAACTTTGCTTTGAACAGAAACGCTTCGGCCATGAACTTTTAAAGAAATGGGAACGCAGTGCAGAGGAACATTCGCAACATCGCCATCATCGCTCACGTAGACCACGGCAAAACAACGCTCGTGGACGCCATGCTCAAACAATCAGGCGTCTTCAGGGAGAACGAGATTGTCCACGAGCGGGTCATGGATTCCAACGACCTCGAACGTGAAAGGGGCATCACCATCCTTGCCAAGAACCTGAGTGTTCATTTCGAGGAGATCAAGATCAACATCGTTGACACTCCGGGACACGCCGATTTCGGAGGTGAGGTCGAACGGATCCTCACAATGGTGGATTCGGTCCTCCTTCTGGTAGACGCTGTGGACGGCCCCATGCCCCAGACCCGTTTTGTACTCAGAAAATCTCTGGAATTGGGACTGCGCCCCATTCTCATTGTCAACAAGGTTGACCGCGCCGGGGCTGACCCGCTTCAAGCCCAGAGCAGAGTATTCGATCTTTTTTGTGACCTTGCGACATCTGAGGAACAGCTTGACTTTCCGACACTTTTCACCAACGCCCGGTTGGGCACCGCGGTGCGGGACATGGGCGACGAACCCCGGGATCTGAGGCCCCTTTTCGAAACGATACGGGACAGCATCCAACCACCGCAGGGAGATGCCGACGCTCCCTTTCAAATGCTGGTCGCCCACATCGACTACAACGATTATCTTGGAAGGATCGCCACCGGGAAAGTGGCCAGCGGCAGGGTTGCTGCCGGGGACAGTGTGGCTCTCATCAAAAGGGATGAAAGTGTGACCAGAGGCAGGGTCAGCCGTCTCCTGGCCCACGAGGGACTGCGGCAGGTAGAGGTCGCCTCTGCGACCTGCGGCGATATTGTGACCGTTGCCGGCCTGGAAGAGGTGGAGATCGGCGAGACTGTGAGCGACCCCTCCCAGCCCAGAGCCCTTCCGTATATGGTCGTTGACGAGCCTACACTGGCACTCAACGTAATGGTCAGCACCAGCCCTTTCGCCGGACGGGAGGGGAAATATGTCACATCCCGGAACATTCGTGAACGCCTGCACCGGGAACTGCGAAACAACCTCTCCCTTCGGGTGGAGGACACTTCCAGCCCTGACACCTTCCGCGTCGCCGGCCGGGGGGAACTGCACCTGGGGATCCTCATAGAGAACATGAGGAGGGAAGGTTTCGAGATGGCTGTTTCCAAGCCCGAGGTCATCTTCAAGGAAGTGGACGGAGTCCGGATGGAGCCCATGGAATGCCTGGTCGTGGATGTACCGGCTGAGCACCAGGGTGCTGTAATGGCCTGCGTCGGCCCGCGACGGGTGGAACTGCTTTCATTGAAACCCAACGGAAAAGATGTCCGCCTGGAATTTTCCATCCCCGCGCGGGGACTCATTGGTTTACGGGGTGAGCTGCTCACCGAAACCAGGGGCACGGCGGTCATGAACCACGTATTTGACGGTTATCAGCCGTATAAGGGGGACATCCCGGGCCGCAGGACCGGCGCCCTCGTGTCCATGGAAAACGGTTCCGTCACCGCCTATGCTCTGGAAAGCCTTCAGGAGAGGGGAAAGCTTTTCGTAGCACCGGGTACGGAGGTATACGCGGGAATGATCGTGGGAGAGAATGCGAAGGACAGCGATATCGACGTTAACCCGGTGCGCATGAAAAAGCTCACAAACATGCGCTCTGCCAACTCCGAGATCAGTGTCAAGCTGACCCCCCCCACGATCCTCACGCTGGAACAGGCCATGGAGTTCATTGATGACGATGAACTGGTGGAGGTTACTCCGCTGTCTATCCGATTGCGTAAAAGGGTTCTCAACAAGAGCTTCCGGACGAAGAAAACAGCCGCGGTATAGAGCCGTCATTCGTGACTCGTGATTTTTTATTGGTAAAGACCTTTCGCTCGCTTTCAATGGATCCTTGGTCAACTCAGCGCTATAATTCTTCTCTACACCCTACACTCTACACTCTACACTCTACACTCTTTTCGATTGAGCCTGATCAGGCTCAATCGAAAAGCAGGTTCGCGTCGATGAAAAACCCGGTGGCCTTGAGAAGCTTGAGCAGCCCGATCTGCCAGCCGCCCTCGTCCTTGAACGGTATATAGCGTATCCCGAAAAGCTCCTCGGGGATGTCCAGGGGGCGCTCACCGCTGTGAAGGATGGCAACTTTTCCCGGGCCCAGGCTTCCTACAAGGAGCCCCAATTTGAAGGCGCTTTCGTACCTGGGGTGAGGTTTGCCGATGACAGAGGTGAGGCCTGAAAGCCCCCCCTTGGGGCCTGATGATACCGCCATGATGGTAAAGGCGATGTCCTTCAGGCTGATGATCGCCTCCATCTCGGAGGGGCTGTCCTCGTCGAGTAGAGCGAGCCCGATACCGACCTTATCCAGCAGGTTTGTCACAGCCATGGCGATATCGTCTCCCCCCTCCTGTAACAGAAGGATCCGCCCCGGTTGGGCCGAAATCGACTGGGAGGGTTTTCCGGAAACTACGGCTGGCGCTGGTAGGGTCTTTGGTTTGGTGGACGGTGGCGTGTCAGGTGTTTTGGCATTGGCCCGGGGAACAGCTTTGGGCGGAGGTGCCTTTGACAAGGGTTTCGCCGCGGCAGGTTTGACCTCAACGAGGTCTTCCAGCGAAAGATCCTTCAGATGCTCCTCCGAAAGGTCGATCAGATTCATGAGCTCTTCAAGCCGACCGATCGCTTTGGGCAAACCAATTTCATATTTGGATTGTTTTTCAGATCGTGAGTCACCCCTTGAAATATTGCCAGCCGCGATCCTGAACCCCTCGAACTCCGTGTACTCAGGCGACTCACTTCCAAAAACATCGCGCACCCCCTGAGCGACACCGTATTCAAGAGCCTGGACCTCGTCGCTGTCGAAGGGGACGATCCTCGGGTCGAGGTTCTTGAGCTCATTGAGGATTGTGAGCAGCAGATCCTTTCCCTTTTTGTCCAAGATCCCTGACATGACGTGTCCCCTGTGAAAAAAGTCCACGAATCTGGAATGTATTTTAGCATAAGGAGGTCCAATTGAGGATTGAGAATTAAGGAGCGAGTGTGCAAATCATGATCATCAATTTCAGCCCTCAACCCTTTCCTCTTTTTCAGGCGCCCCTTGAATCGATACAGCACAGTGCGCCGCACGGCTTAATGCCTTGAATTAATGGCAGTTTCAAAGACAGGCGTCACTGCGCTCATACGCGAGTTATAATAGTCCATGAGGGTTAAAACCAATACATCCGGTATGGGTTGATGTGGCCGCCTCTCACGGGAGGTGTGACTTGCTGGAACTGGAACTGGATCGGGAGGAGCGAGAGATCCTTCTGGACTTGATCGAGACCCGATTGGCCGACCTCAGGATGGAGATCGGGCGTACTTCGCGCCTGGACTATCGTGACATGTTGAGGAAAAAGAAAAAGGTCCTGGAAAAAACGGTAGCATACCTGAGGGGAGAAAAGCTGTCTGTATTAGACACACGGGACCCCGATACGTCCAGACTCTGAAGGAAGAGAGATCCTTTCGGCTTGTCTTTTCAATAACAGGCTGGTCAAATTCCCATGCCGCCGCAGGTCAGGAAGAGACCTGTTTCGGACAATCCATGGACGGCAGTCTGTCAGGCAACCCCGCGCAGATTCCTGACTTATTGACTCTATCCACAAGGATATGACAGAGTAGCATCATTGGACTGCGCTCCTCAGGGCACTGGAGGACCGTATCCGGATGTGGCCACTTGACGATCATTCCTTCTGGAGGAAAACACAATGGTGATCACCTGCCCCAAATGTGGACATCAGGGAAAGGTGGATGATTCCAGGATCCCTCCACAGGGAGCAAAGGCTAAGTGCCCAAAGTGCCAGAGCGGTTTTTTAATCCGAAAGCCCGCGGTGCACCAGGCCGCCGCACCTGCGGCCCCTTCTTTAAACCAAGTTCCCGCCTCCTCTGCACCGGATACTCTCTCTCCTTCTCCCCCGGCTTCGGGGACCGAGCAGCCGGCCTCTTCGGCGCGGGACACATCTCTGGATCTTGCGGGAGAGGAAACCCCGCCTGTTACCGGGACAGGCGAAGGTTTGAGTCTGAAAGAACCTTCGGCCCGGCCCGTTGTTTCCAAGGACGTCGCATGTTCAGGGTGCCTGAAACTGTTCAAAGACAAGGAGGTCGCCCGTGTCGGTGAAAGCATCCTGTGCCCGTCGTGCCAGGAAGCATACCTGGCGAAGGGGCAGGTTTCGTCTCAGGGCAGCTCCCGGCCGATTCCAGCTTCCTCCATAAAAAAGCCGAATCTGGACTATGCCGGGTTCTGGATACGTGCGGGAGCCTACCTTATTGACGGCGTCCTTCTTGGGTTGTTCTTCTATTTTATTCTTTCCCCGATCTTCATGAAATTGGCGTCAGGCATGTTCGGAAACGCGGCTTTTTATCAGGATCCTTCGGTGATGGATCCGGCGCAGATGCAGGCACTCATGGCTGAGATGTCCGGCAAAATGATGAAATGGGTCTGGATCAGCAACCTCGTCAGCGTGATCCTTACCGGCGGGTATTTCATTGTTCTTGAGGGTGGTCCCGGTCAGACCCTGGGTAAAAAGGCCCTGGGTCTGCGCGTGGTGACTTCAACAGGGGAGAGGATCGGCTACCTGAAGGCCCTGGCCAGGTATGTCGGTAAGATCCTCAGTGGTATGATCCTGTGTATCGGTTTTATCATGGCGGCTTTTGACAGTGAGAAACGGACCTTGCACGACAGGATGTGCAATACCAGGGTGATAAAGATCTGATAAGGAATCACGAATCACCTGTCTAGAACCTGAAATGCGCGAAGCTTGAAAGTTGCTTCGGCCGCCTTTTTATGGCGTAAAAGCTTTGCCAGCTGCCTCCATGAGATCACTCCAGCTCCTGCATCCCGGGCCCTGCTTATCTCTGATCCGCGAATATCGCAATGCTCGGCGTATGTGTGTGCTCTGTGAAGGGGCCTTCGGACCCCGATATTCTTCAAAAAGGCGCGCAATTCCGCGCAGCCTGGTCCTCCAGGCAGGTCTGAAACAAGATGGGCCCACCCGTCACCGTTGGGCCTTTCCATGAAAACGGCCACTGCTTCCTCCGTCCCCTCGACCGACATGGTGCATGCTCCCGCGCTGGAGGTCAAGGGGAGAAGAGAGGCTATTGGTACATGCAATTTACCTGTTTATCTGATATCTAATTTTTCAAGGTGCCAAGTACAGAGTGTAGAGATTAGAACTCAGAACTCAGAACCGGAGCTTTGCGACCATGCCCCTTTACGAATTTGAATGCAAAAAATGCGGACACACTTTTGACAAAGTCATGTCTATCAAAGAGATGGAAACAAAAAAACTCAATTGTCCCGAGTGCGGATCGAGTACTATCAGGAAGCTCATCTCATCCGGAACCATCAATACAGGATTGGGAGGCTACGCAGGCAAGGTGAAACAGCAGTCAGAAGTCAGAAGCCAGT
>Ga0209536_100014775_pt1 | contig 11188 bp, 7 predicted proteins | sample DeeMarSeWOR28_12_FD_187461 | JGI IMG/M metagenome (GOLD analysis project Ga0209536, IMG submission 187461) | Marine sediment microbial communities from White Oak River estuary, North Carolina - WOR-2-8_12 (SPAdes) (version 2) | ecosystem: Environmental > Aquatic > Marine > Intertidal zone >... | reverse complement strand
TGATTTTAACCTAATAACGTTTTATATTTTTACGAAAATTTACAAATTACTTAATATTAATTTTGCGATAGATATTAACCGAAAATAGTGTTAACAATTAATTTTAATAATAATATTACCGGGAGACGGAAATGGCATTACTAAAAGCATGCGATACAATTACCGAAGTTTATCGTTTTTTAACAGAGGAATTCGGGCCAACTGTTAATAAAGATTTACTAAGGTATAAAGTTGATAACAAATATACGGGGATTTCATATTCAAAATTTAAAGAGGAAACAGACTCAGTTGCATTTGGTCTTGCATCACTTGGTATAAAACGGGAAGATAAGGTTGCCATTATAGCGGAGAACCGGCCGGAATGGGTCTTTACAGATATGGCTACACTTGCATTAGGTGCTATAGATGTACCTCTTTACCCATCACTTACCGCTGCTTCAGTCGAGTTCATTCTAAATAATTCGGAATCAAAATGCATTGTAGTCTCAAATAAATTTCAATTGAATAAGGTGATGAAAATACGTGACAATTGTAAATATTTGGAATTTATAATTGTGATGAATGAAAATGATTACGATCCGTCTGTCAAAAATCTTCACTCATTTAAACAGGTGCAGGAAACAGGCACTGAATATAAAAGCAAAAAACCCGAATTGTTAAAAGATAGTATGAGCAAAGTTCAGGAGAACGACATTTGCACAATTATTTATACATCAGGCACAACAGGCGAACCGAAAGGAGTGGTATTAACTCACAAGAATATTATGTCTAATGTTACAAGTGCATTGGAAGCATTCCCAATTACTAAAGATGATGTGTTTCTATCGTTCCTTCCCCTGTGCCACATATTTGAAAGGATGGCTGGTTACTATACAGCATTTGCCTGCGGCGCTACGGTTGCTTATGCCGAAAGTATAGAAAAAGTTGCATCCAACTTAGCTGAGATTAAGCCGACTCTGATGACTTCCGTCCCTCGTTTGTTCGAAAGGATTTATTCGAAAATTATGAAAAACGTTGAAAGCCAGCCTCAAAAGAAACAGAAAATATTTTACTGGGCAATGGATATCGGAAGACAATATGTTAATGCAAAAAAAGAAGGTAAAATACCAATTGCGCTTTCTGTAAAACACAAATTAGCTGATAAGTTAGTCTATAAAAAACTTAGAGGAAGATTTGGAGGGAAAATAAGATTCTTTATTTCAGGAGGTGCAGCGCTTCCCAGAGAAATGGGAGAATTTTTTGAAGCATTTGGAGTTCTTGTCATAGAAGGATATGGTTTAACTGAATCATCCCCTGTATTAGCTGCAAACAGAGTGGATGATTATAAATTCGGTTCTGTTGGCAAACCGTTCTCCGGTGTGGAAATTAAAATTGCTCCCGATGGTGAAATACTTGCGAGAGGTCCGAATATTATGCAGGGATATTATAAAAATAAAAAAGAAACGGAAGCAACCATAAAGGACGGTTGGCTTTACACCGGCGATATTGGGGTATTCGATACAGAAGGATTCTTATTAATTACAGACAGGAAAAAACATTTATTTAAAACATCTGCCGGTAAATATATTGCACCTACTCCAATTGAAAATACTTTTTTAGGAAGTAAATATATAGATCAGTTCGTATTGATTGGTGACAGGAGAATGTTCCTTAGTGCACTTATTGTGCCCGATTATGAAGCGGTAAAAGAGTATGCTGATTCTCATAAGATACCGTACGCTGATGAAAAAGACCTTGCACAGAATGATGAGATTTATAAATTGCTTGAAAAGGATATGGTACGGTTTCAGAAGAAGTTAGCAAACTACGAACGCGTTAGAAAATTTGTACTGTTGGATAATCCATTTACTATTGATTCGGGCGAGATTACACCCAGCTTAAAAATTAAGCGAAAGGTAGTAGAAGAGAAATACAGCGAACTTATTGACCGGATGTATGAGCGTCTTTCAAATTAGAATCGGAATTCTTATTAGTTTTGCACGTTACGCAACTGTTATTCCGCAGGAATCTTTTCTAATTTACAGAACAGACAAATATTCTGATTAACAGATGATTTAACAAGATTCTTTCTGAATAACAGCAAAGTGTTTTTCAACAATAAGTGAAAAAAAATAACAAAACATCATTTTGCATATGATGAGTTAGTTATTTAATCTTTCCCATTACTTCAATAATTTGTTTATGAATCTGGTTATTTGTAGATAATATCTTCTTAGAGAAGATATCAATTGAATTTCCATCAAAGTCTGTAACTAATCCACCGGCTTCTTCTACAATTAGTTTTCCGGCGCAAATATCCCAGGGATGCAAGTGAACTTCCCAGAATCCATCAAACACACCTGAAGCAAGATAGCAAAAATCGATAGCTGCCGAACCAAGTCTTCTTATTCCTCTGGCTTTTTTTGTTAAAATTATAAACCTCTCGAATGCACCTTCGGGATTCTCGGTTACATTATAAGGAAATCCTGTAACAAGCATACTATGTTCAAGTTCATTCACTTTACTTACTTTAATCTTATTTGAGTTTGCAAAGGCCCCGCTTCTCTTCTCAGCAGAGAAAACAATATCTCGCATTACATCATATACAACTCCTGCAATCGTTTCACCTTTTTTTTGTACGCCAATGGATACAGAAAATATTGGCAAACCATGTGCAAAATTTGTAGTTCCGTCAAGCGGATCAACTACCCAGAGATATTCAGAATTCTTCTCTATATCTCCGCCCTCTTCGGCAAGAATACTGTGAGACGGATATTTTTCTTTTATGAAATTAATAATCAGTTCTTCCGATGCTTTATCAATTTCTGTAACAAGATTATTTGCGTTAGTTTTATATTCAATTTTGAATGTCGTACCGAATCCCTCTTTAATTAAAGAACCGGCTTTTTTGCTGATTTCTATTATGTCGTCTATCATCATATTTTGTAAATGTTGTAGTTAAAAAGATTCTGCCCTGTTAAAATATACTATGTAAAAATAATAAGCATTGTTTAATGCACTTTAAATGCCACCAATTCTAATCTCCTTGAAAGCCCTATGCAATTTTGGTATATTTTGACCTGGATAATAAGTAATAAAAGGAGTTCTTTATTTGAATCAGATTAACAAAACTGAAATTCAAACAAAAAGTGAAGGTTCATTTATCGATAGTATGCCGGATACACTTCCGATTCTACCGCTTCGGGATATAGTTATTTTTCCATATATGATATTTCCGGTACTTGTTGGAAGAGAACAGTCAATCCGTGCTGCAAACTATGCTACTGAAAATACAAAATATATTTTTCTTTCTACTCAAAAACAATCTACAGTTGAAGATCCGAAAAAGGAAGATATTTATACTGATGGAACAATCGCCAAAATAATTCAAATATTAAAGCTGCCAAATGGTTTAATGAAGATTTTGGTTGACGGTTTAATACAAGCAAAAATTGTTGGATTCACAGACAGAAAAGAATTTTTTGAAGGTAAGTTAGAAATCATTATACCTGAAAACTTAAAAGATCATGAGATGAATGCAATGGAAAGGCAGATGTCTCAATTATTTAAAGAGTACGTAAAGATCAGTAGAAATATTCCTGCAGAAACATTAAGCGCTTTTGAGAACATAGTTGAGCCTGATAGAAAACTGTTCTATGTGGCCGCTAATATTAATCAGCAAATTGATGTTAAGCAGGCAATTCTTACAAAATACTCTTTAAAAGAACAGTTTTATGAAGTTATCAAAATTTTAAATTCTGAAATTGATATACTCAAAATAGAAAAAGAAATTGACAACAAGGTTCAGGAAAACATTGCCAAAACGCAACGCAAGTTTATAATACAGGAACAAATTAAAATTTTACAGGATGAATTGGGTGAAGATGAAGATGCTTCACCTGAGTTTACCAAGATCAGGCAAAAAATAATAAAGGCAAAGATGCCTAAAGAAGCTGAGGAGAAATCTTTAGAAGAATTAAACAAACTTAAAAAAACTCCTTCAATGTCTCCCGAATCTACTGTCATCAGAAATTATCTTGATTGGCTTACCGATGTTCCCTGGTCTAAAAAGACAAAAGATAATCTGAATATAAAACATGTACAGAAAATTTTAGATGAAGATCACTTCGGATTAAAAAAACCTAAGGAAAGAATTATTGAGCACATTGCTGTTCTTAATCTTGTAAAACAGATAAGAGGGCAGATACTTTGCTTTGTAGGACCGCCGGGAGTTGGTAAGACATCACTGGGTAAGTCTATTGCAAGAGCTCTGGGGAGAAAGTTTGTACGGATAAGTTTAGGCGGAGTTCGTGATGAAGCTGAGATTAGAGGTCATCGAAGAACATATATAGGATCTATGCCAGGTAAAATACTTCAGTCCATGAAAAAAGCAGGTACAATAAATCCTGTTATCCTATTGGATGAAATTGATAAAATGAGCGTTGATTTCAGAGGCGATCCGTCTTCAGCAATGCTCGAAGTTCTCGATCCTGAACAGAACCACACTTTTAACGATCATTATCTTGAAGTTGATTACGACCTGAAGAATGTTATGTTCATAACTACAGCTAATGTTCGTTATAACATTCCTCTTCCTTTGCAGGATAGGATGGAAATAATTGAACTTCCTGGTTACCTTGAATATGATAAGGTAGAAATCGCAAAACGCCATTTGGTTCCAAAGCAGTTAGAGTCTCATGGATTGATAAAAAAGAACGTTTTAATAAATGATGATGCAATAAGAAAAATTATTAGAGATTATACCAGAGAAGCCGGCGTTAGAAATCTGGAAAGAGAGTTCGCCTCCATTTGCAGAAAAGTAGCAAAAGATATAGTTGATAAAGAGTCATCGAATAAAAAGGGGAGAAAGAAAACTAAGTATACTATTGATGAAAAGAAGGTTGAAGAATATCTTAAAAATCCAAAATTCAGAACCAAGCAGCATGAAAAAAGTGAAAGAATAGGAAGTGTAACGGGTTTGGCCTGGACAAGCGTTGGTGGAGCATTACTAAATGTTGAAGTAACAATAATGAGCGGTAATGGTAAACTAAGTCTTACCGGTCAAATTGGAAATGTAATGAAAGAATCTGCACAGGCAGCATTAAGTTATTTGCGTTCTTCAGCAAAAAAACTCGGGCTAAGTCATGATTTCTTTAAGGGTAAGGAAATTCATATCCACGTTCCCGAAGGAGCTATTCCAAAAGACGGACCTTCTGCAGGAATTACAATGGCAATGGCAATGTACTCTGCTATAAGCAAACAACCTGCTTCAAACAATGTAGCAATGACCGGCGAAATTACATTAACCGGTTCTATTCTTGCAATAGGTGGCTTAAATGAAAAACTGCTTGCCGCTAAACGAAATAAAATTGAAACGGTTCTTATACCCGGTGAGAATGAGATTGATTTAAATGAAATTTTAGATGAGGTTAAAGACGGTCTTAAAATTATTCCGATTGATAAGGTTGAGAATGCGATTCCCTATGTTTTTCCTGCAGTAAAACGAAAAAAATCTTCCCCTAAAACAATTAAAAAAGATACAAAAAAGAAAAAGCGATTTTGAAAGAAATAATTATTCCCGAGGATATCGATTCTTTAGAAGAAAAATATAAACTGTTAATAAAACAGCTTAGAGATTTACTTAGTCGGAATGATAATGAACTATCAAATCTATCTAACTTAACCTCAGCACTGAATCAAACATTCGAGAAAATTAGCTGGGTAGGATTTTATCTTTATGATCAAGAAAAATTATATCTCGGTCCGTTTCAGGGTAAAGTAGCATGTACGACAATCGAAATAGGTAAGGGAGTTTGTGGAACAGCCGCAGAAAAAAAAGAAACGATTATTGTTCCTGATGTCGATAAATTTCCCGGGCATATAGCTTGTGATTCAGATTCGAAATCTGAAATTGTTTTACCGATAATTAATAAAGATGGTAAACTCTTTGGAGTGCTTGATCTTGACAGTAGTGAATACAATTCGTTTAATGATACGGATAAAATTTATCTCGAAGAAATTTGTAAATTTTTAGTTGAAGAAATTCTTATTTAATAATTAGTAATTATAAGATTATTGTAAAATGGCTTATTTGGTAACAGCACGAAAATGGAGACCGCAGTTATTTGGGGATGTTGTCGGACAGGAACACATAACCGAAACTTTAAAAAATGCTATAAAAAATAATAGGATTGCACACGCTTATTTGTTTACAGGACCGCGTGGAGTGGGTAAAACAACGACTGCAAGAATTTTTGCAAAAGCACTCAACTGTGAAAACCTTTCTGATGCTGAACCTTGCAATAATTGTAACATGTGTCTTGATATACAAAACCTCCAATCTATGGATATCATCGAAATCGACGGTGCTTCAAACAGAGGAATTGATGAAATAAGAACATTGAGAGAATCAGTTAAATATGCACCAACCAGGGGAAAATATAAAATATATATCATTGATGAAGTTCACATGTTAACAAAGGAATCTTTTAATGCATTCCTTAAAACCCTGGAAGAACCACCTGAACATACAATATTTGTTTTTGCTACTACTGATGTTCATAAAGTTCCACTCACAATAATTTCACGCTGCCAGCGATTTGATTTTCGTAGAATCCAGATGAATAAGATTAAAGAAACACTTGCAAAAATAGCTGAAGCTGAAAAAGTTAAAATCGATGATAAAACTCTGACTATAATTGCTAAAAAAGCAGACGGAGCCTTGCGTGATGCTGAAAGTTATTTCGATCAGATAGTATCCTTCTGCGGAGATGATATTAATTCTGAAATCGTTGCTAAAATGCTTAACCTGATTGGAGATGAAGTTTACTTTAAGATTTCCGATTCGATTATTAATAAAGAATTTAAAACAGTTTTTGAAGTAACAAATATTATCTACCAAAATGGATGGGATTTTATTGATTTTATAAATGGGCTGGTTGAACATTTTAGGAATATAATGACCGTCATCCTCACCGAAAATACTTCGCTGATTGAAACAGCTGATATTTACAAAGACAAGTACCTAAATTATTTAGACCAATTCTCCAAAGGTGATTTATTACGTACAATGAACTATTTAAACAAAGTACAGCAAGAATTACGGTTTTCCCAGAATCAAAAACTTAAAATAGAAATTGCACTTACACACTTGATTGGACTCGAGAAATCTCAGACAATGACTGAATTAATTTCACAATTAAATTCTTCGGGCACTGAAAAAAAAAATCTTCTTAATGAACCTTCCAATATATCCTATAAAACAAAACCAGAGACCTTAAGTTTAAAAACAGATAACTTTCAAAAGACTGAAATTAAAAAATCAGAACCAACTAACTCTAAGTTAAATAGCAATGAAGTTGCAGGAACTATTTCAAGCAACGAACAAATTGGAGAGATTAATTTTGATACTGTAATAAGTAAATGGCAGTATTTTATTGATGAAGTTTCAGGGGAAAAAGGATTGACTCTGGGCCCGGCAATTAAATCGCTGCAGGTACAATCTATTTCTGGAAATAAACTTCGTGTTTTTTCAGATTATGCCCAGATTGAAAAAACCATTGCACTAAATAATAAATACCTGGAAATAAAATCTGAAACAATTTTTGGAAAAAGATTGATATTTCAATTTTTACGTCAATTTGATGCAAGTAAGCAGGTAGTTGATCGAACCATTCAAAAAAGTAAAATACCTGCTAAAAAGAAAGAAAAAAAGATTGATGATCCATATGAAGAAATAATTGTAAACGAACTAGGGGGAGTAAAGATTAATTAGAAAAATATTAAAAAAAGAGTTTTTTTTAACCTCCCGGTAATATTCCTTTCATTTGATTAATACAAATTTATAGTTATTTTTGTCTTCTATGTCAAAAAATCTTGTCATCGCTATAGATGGTCCTGCAGGTTCGGGCAAAAGTACAACTGCTCAATTAGTAGCCCAAAAGTTAGGTTTTCTTTACATTGATACAGGAGCAATGTATCGCGCAATAACTTATCTGGCAATTAGAAATAATGTATTGGGTAAAAATAATAGAATAATTGAACTGGCAGAGAAGAGCGATATTGATTTAAAATTTGAAAATGGTGTTACTAACATCAGCATAAATGGTGAAAATTTGACCGATAAAATCCGCACATTAGATGTGAATAATAATGTGAGTGATGTAAGCAAAATTGAAGAAGTGCGGAAAATATTGGTAAGAAAACAGCGCGAGCTAGGGTGTAAAACAACAAATGTAGTAATGGAAGGAAGAGACATTGCAACTGTAGTGTACCCTGATGCAGATGTGAAAATATTTCTTACTGCCACATTAGATGAGCGTGCTAAAAGACGTGCTAAAGAATATGCTGTAGACGGAACTGAAATTCCTGTTACAGAGATAAAAAATAATTTGACGAACAGGGATCAAATCGATTCCAGCAGAGATGTAAGTCCTTTAGTAAAAGCAGAAGATGCAATTTTAGTGGATACAAGTTATGTTACAATCGAAGAACAAGTTGATGTAATTCTGCAGGAAGTTAAAAGAACAGCCGAAAACTTGGGTATTGATATTAAAATAAAATGAGAAATTAAAAAGCCAAAACAAATAAAAATGTTAAACTAAAAAATAATCTGTGTTATTGTATTTCATTGGCTTTTACTATAATGCAGGAGATTATATTATCAGGAGGATGAATGTCCGAAGAAACTAAAGAAGAAACGAAGCAGGTATTTGCTACAATTGACGACTACGAAAAAGCAAAAACTAAATTTGATCGCGTGGAGTATTCTGAAGAGGAATTTTTTGAATTAGCTAATTTATATGCAGGTTCTTTCCACGATGTACAGGAAGGTGAACCTGTAAAAGGTACTATTGTAGGTATTCAGGACGATAATGTTATTGTCGATGTTGGTTTTAAATCCGAAGGTTCTATCCATATTTTAGAGTTCGGGGAAGACCCGCAATTGAAAATTGGTGATGAAATTGAAGTAGTTCTAGAAAGTGTTGAAGATCATGACGGAAATCTTGTTTTAAGCAAGCAAAGAGCTGACTTCCTTAAGAACTGGACAAGAGTAATGAATGCTCACGATACCGGCGAAATTCTTGAAGGTAAAATTATTAAAAGAATTAAAGGCGGAATGGTTGTCGATCTTTTCGGTATGGAAGCTTTTCTTCCCGGTTCACAAATTGACGTAAGACCAATAAGAGATTTTGACGCTTTTGTTGGACAGACGATGGATTTTAAAGTTGTTAAAGTTAACGTACCAACAGAAAATGTTGTAGTATCACATAAAGTTCTTATTGAAGAAGAAATTAGTGATCAGAGAAATTCAATTCTCGAAGGTTTGGAAAAAGGACAAATACTTGAAGGTATTGTAAAAGCAATTACCGATTTTGGTGTGTTTGTTGACCTTGGCGGCATTGACGGTTTAATTCATATTACTGATCTTAGCTGGGGTAGAATTAATCATCCAAATGAAGTTGTTAAACTTGACGAGACTATAAAAGTTGTTGTTACCGATTTTGATGAAGAGAAGAAACGTATTTCTTTAAGCTTGAAAAAACTTATGGCACATCCCTGGGAAAATATCGAAGAGAGGTATTCTATTAAAGATAAGGTTTCCGGAAGAGTTGTTTCACTTACAGATTATGGCGCATTCATTGAAATTGAGAAAGGTATAGAAGGGCTGATACATAATTCTGAAATGAGCTGGACCCAGCATATCAAGCATCCTTCACAGGTTGTTGCAATGGGACAGATAATTGAGGCAGTTATTCTAAGCCTGGATAAAGATGAAAAGAAAATTTCTCTTGGTATAAAACAATTAGAACCAGATCCCTGGGAATCGTTAATGCAGAAATATCCTGATGGCTCAAAACATTCCGGTGTTGCCCGTAATTTAACAAACTTCGGTGTGTTTGTAGAACTCGAGCCGGGAGTTGACGGGCTTGTTCACATTTCCGATCTTTCATGGACAAAGAAAATCCGCCATCCCGGAGAAGTTATTAAAAAGGGTGAATCGATTGAAGTGGTTGTCCTCGGCGTCGATGTGGAGCAAAGGAAAATTTCTCTCGGGCATAAACAAATTCTGGAAAATCCTTGGGATACTTTCGAAAAGACATATTCTGTAGGATCACTTACAGAAGGCAAGGTTGTAAGAATAATTGAAAAGGGATTAATAGCTGAACTCCCCGATCAGGTAGATGGTTTTGTACCTGGAACTCAATTATCAACAGCAAGGATCAAAAATATTGCAAATCATTTCCCAATCGATGATATTATTCCTCTAAAGGTTTTGGAATTTGATAAAGAAAACAAGAAAATTGTCCTAAGTGCAATTACCGCACTTAAAGAAAAATCTGAAGAGGAAATACAGGAATATTTAAATAAGCATAAATTTGACAGAGTTTCGGTTCAAAGTATAAAATCTGCTGATTCCGGTGCAATTGATTCTTCCGAATTTCCAATATTTGAAGTTGAAGAAAAAGTTAAACCTGATCAGCCAAAACCTGAACCTAATGTTGAAAAAGAAAAATAATTCCTGGATTTTTTTAGGATTTTATTATTGAGCGGGATACTCTCCCGCTCTTCTTTTATAAATCAAGAGTAATATGAACGGTAAAGTTGCATTATATACATTGGGCTGCAAACTAAACTTCTCTGAAACTTCAACAATTGGCAAACAATTTTTAACTAATGGTTATGAAATAGTTGACTTCAATCAGGATGCAGATGTTTATGTGTTTAACTCCTGCACTGTTACCGAGAATGCAGAAAGAGAATGCAGGCAATTAGTTAGGAAAGTGCTGCGAAAAAACCCGGAGGCATTTGTTATAGTTACAGGATGTTATGCTCAATTGCGTCCTGAAGAAATTGGCAATATCCATGGGGTTGATGCAGTATTAGGCAGCAATGAAAAATTTAATCTGTTTAATATCCTAAATGATTTTAATAAAACTGAACTTGCATGTATTCACGTTGGCTCTTTAAATAATGTAAAAGATTTCGGTAACGCACATTCAACTGAAGGAGACAGACGTACCAGAGCATTCTTTAAAATACAGGATGGATGCGATTACACATGCACTTTTTGCACAATCCCTAAAGCCCGGGGTTCAAGCAGAAGTATGAAACCGCTATACGCCGTAGATGATTTTAAAAGATTAGTCGAAATGGGTTATAAAGAAATTATATTAACCGGTGTAAATGTTGGAGATTACGGTAAGTC
>Ga0209536_100014774_pt1 | contig 11189 bp, 11 predicted proteins | sample DeeMarSeWOR28_12_FD_187461 | JGI IMG/M metagenome (GOLD analysis project Ga0209536, IMG submission 187461) | Marine sediment microbial communities from White Oak River estuary, North Carolina - WOR-2-8_12 (SPAdes) (version 2) | ecosystem: Environmental > Aquatic > Marine > Intertidal zone >... | reverse complement strand
GATGTAAGAGCCCAAGGTGGTGCGGCCGCACCCGGACAGGAGCCGCTGATATTCCAGCGCCGCCGGGGCACCGCCGGTCCCGAGACTGGAGACCGTTGGATGGAAGCCTTTGAGAATGGTCCTTTTGAATGAGGGCGAGATTGTTGCCGGAATTTCTGTCCTGAAAAAATCACTGCCACTGCCGGGCAGATCGATCTTTTACGCTCCCCGGGGACCTATTGTTCCTTTTGATGATCAGAAACTGCTTGGTCTTCTTTTAGAGCCCCTGAAAGGGGAGGCAAAGCGAAATAAGGCGGTACTTCTGAGAACTGATCCTCCGATCGAAGAAGGACATGGCGTTGAAGAGATCCTCAAGAAAAATGGTTTTGTCAGGAATTCAAAACAGATCCAGCCGAGAACCACATATTATCTTGATCTTAAGATTGACCTTGATGATCTGCTGAAGACCTTTGAGGAAAAAACGAGATACAACATCCGTCTTTCCGAGCGAAAAGGCGTGCAGGTGCGGCAGGCTAATACCCTTGACGGCGTAAGGGCCTACTACGATCTCTACAAAGAAACATCTGCGCGTGATAACTTTCTCATTCATCCGTTAAAGTATTATCAGAACATAAAAAATCTTCTTATTGACAGGGGATTGGCATCAGTGTTTTTGGCGTATTACAAGGAAAAACCAATAGCAGGAATTTTCATTTTTCACTTCGGCAAGAAAATCTGGTATATGTACGGAGCGTCTTCAGCGGAGTTCAGGAATGTGATGCCGAACCACGCTCTTCACTGGCATGTGATAAAATGGGCGAAGGAGGCCGGCTATGAGATCTACGATCTCTGGGGAATTCCCTCCAATCCAAAGGAAGGGCATCCCCTCTGGGGTGTTTACAGGTTTAAGAAAGGATTTAACGGGAGGCTGGTTAAGTATATTGGCGTTTATGACCTGCCTTTTAACCCGATACTCTATCACGCGTTTGAAAAGGGGCTGGCTTTCTACAAGAACATGAGGAGCTTGATCAAGAAAGGCAAGATCTCGGATTCACTGGCGGAATAGAATGAAATTAAAGGACCTGACAAAAGACCTGAATATCAAAGCGGCAAAAGGAGATTTCGATGTTGAGATCTCAGGTGTTGCCTATGATTCAAGACAGGTAAAAGAGGGCGATGTTTTTGTTGCCGTTCCCGGCTTCAAGGTTGACGGCATGGCCTTTGTTCCGGATGCCGTAAAATCCGGGGCTGCGGCCGTCGTGGCGCAGAAGCCCGTTGAGAATGTATCGGTGCCTCAAATTGTTGTTCCTTCGTCCCGCACGGCTCTGGCTAAAATCTCTAATACCTTTTATGACTTTCCTTCAAGAAAGCTAAAGCTTATCGGAATAACGGGAACGAACGGCAAGACCAGCATTTGTTATCTTTTGGAAAACATCCTGCGTAAGGCGGGGCATAAGGTCGGCCTCATCAGCACGGTGGAAATTAAGATAAACGGCGGCCATGTTGAATCAAAGCTTACCACTCCGGAGTCTCTTGATCTTCAAAAGATCCTTGATCAGATGGTCAAGCATGATGTCACGCATGTTGTAATGGAGGTTTCTTCGCATTCGCTTGCCCTTGACAGGGTCTTGGGGACAGAATTCGACATTGCTGTTTTCACGAATCTTACTCATGACCATCTTGATTTCCATGGTTCGATGGAAGACTACCTGAAAGCCAAGATGAAGCTTTTTTCTTCTCTTGGAAAGGGCGTGAAAAAAGAGGTTGCTGCGATTTTGAATAAGGATGACGGTCATTCAAAGCCCATTCTTGACCTGCTAAAGGGCAACGCCCTGACCTACGGGATCAATTATAACGCGAATCTTGTGGCAAAGAATATCAAGTTTGATCTAAAAGGAATGACTTTCAGCCTTGCGACTCAGAAGGAAGCAGTTCCCGTCAGAACAAAACTTATAGGGGAAGCCAGTGTTTATAATATTCTTGCTTCGGTCCTTTCCGCGTTAACCCTCGGGGAAGAATTGATACAGGTGGTTGAGGCCGTGGGATATTTTGAAGGCGCGCCGGGAAGGTTTGAAAGGATCAAAACCGGCAAGTCCTTTGATGTTGTCGTTGATTTCGCGCATTCTCCTGATGGTCTACAGAAATTGATAGAAACTTACAGGCCTTTCGTTAAGGGAAAGCTCATTCTGCTTTTTGGTTGTCCCGGAGACAGGGACAGGGAAAAGAGGCCGATAATGGGGGGTATTGCCTCAAAACTGGCGGATCACGTAATAATTTCCACTGATGATCCGCATTCTGAAGATCCGCGGAAGATAATTGATGAGATCGAAGATGGAATGTGCGGAAAGACTTACGAGAAGATTATCGATCGAAGGCAGGCCATTGAAAAGGCGCTTAGCCTGGCAAAAAAAGGAGACATGGTCCTTATTGCCGGCAGGGGGCATGAGAGATACCAGGATTTCGGCGGGAAAAAGTTGGAGATCGACGACAGAGCGGTTGTCAGGGAAGTGTTGGCGAGTTGACGGATTAACGAGTTGTTTGTGGGTGTGGTTACAATAAAAAAAAGGGAGTGGCCACCTGCATAGCACTCCCTTCTGTATATATATCGACAAAATCAGGGTCCGATTTCACTTTTTCGAAAATTTATTAAGGCTTGTTAAATGCTGATTTTTGCGGTGATATCTTTAACTGAGGATAACTTGTGGTTTTCCAGATAAGATCTGATGCCTTCGGCGACCTTTGTTGACGCTTCCATGTCGACGAAATTGGCCGTTCCCACCTGCACCGCTGAGGCGCCCGCGAGGAGGAATTCTACCGCGTCTTCTCCGGTCATAATGCCGCCTATGCCGATAACCGGAATTTTTACCGCTTTTGCTACCTGATAGACCATTCTCACTGCTATAGGCCTTATTGCGGGCCCGGAGAGCCCTCCCGTTATCGAGGCAATCTTAGGCTTTCTAGTTTCGATATCAATTGCCATTCCGACAACCGTGTTGATGAGCGAGAGAGCGTCTGCTCCGGCTCCCTCTGCCGCTCTTGCTATCTCAACGATATTTGTCACGTTCGGGGTAAGCTTTGCGATGACCGGAAGAGCTGTTGTTCTTTTGACCTTTCGCACAACGTCTGCCGTCAGCTTAGGATCTATTCCGAAGAGCATTCCGCCTTCCTTGACATTTGGGCAGGAGATGTTGAGTTCAAGGCCCCTTATGCACGGGATCTTGTCGAGTTTCATGGCGATCTCGGCGAATCCGTTTGTCGAATCGGCCGCGATGTTAACGATTATCGGTGTCTTAAACTTTTCTAGAAACGGCAGTTGTTCCTTTATTAAGGCGTCTACTCCTTCGTTTTGAAGTCCGATGGAATTCAACATGCCCGACGGGGTTTCGCAGATGCGGGGCGGAGGATTGCCTTCCCAGGGTTTAAGCGTGATCGTTTTTGTGACAATGGCACCCAGCTTGCTTAAGTCCATTACTTCTGAATACTCTTTGCCCCAGCCGAATGTACCTGAAGCGGCCATCACGGGATTATTCATTTTTATTCCGGCAATATCGATAGAAATGTCTACTGCCATATGATCTCCTTTGAATCGAACACCGGGCCGTCCTTGCAAACCATCTTGTATCCTGAAGTCGTTTTTACCGCGCAACCCTTGCATGCCCCGATGCCGCAGGCCATCCACTCATCCAGCGAAACCTGGCAGTCAATCTTATACTGGTGAGCGATTTCTGCAACTGCCTTGAGCATCGCCTTTGGACCGCAGGCGATAATTACAGTGCTGGGTGCTTTAAGTTTTGAGCTGAGGAGTTCCAGGAGGATGTCGCTAGCGAGTGCTTTTCTTCCATAACTCCCGTCGTCGGTTGTTACGATCGTTTCCGTCCCGAGTTCGTTGAAGTCAGATTCACAGAGCACTCCGTCATGGTTGTTTGCGCCGATTATCGCGTAGACAGCCTTAATCTTCTTTTTTGCCTGTTCGGCGGAGGTGAAGAGGGGTGCAATCCCGCATCCTCCGCCCACGAACACGGCAACCTGCTTCTTCTTGTCAATATTAAAACCGGTGCCAAGTGGTCCCAAAATGTCTATCTCTGAGCCGATCTGGGCTTTCATAAGAAGCTTTGTTCCCTTGCCGATGACTCGGTACATTATCTCTATTTCGTTCCTGCTGCTGTTTATCCTGTGGATGCTGAAAGGCCTTCGGAGCAGCGGATCTGTTTTGTCTGAGCATCGGATCTGAATGAACTGACCGGGCTCAGCATGAGAGGAAATGTACTTGGAAGAAATGGTTAACTTGTAGTGCTCTTTGGCGACTTCCTTGTTCTCTATTACTCTTGCGTTCTCCTGTATAGGCATAGTTTTTATTTTCAAATGGTGGGCGCAGGAGGAATCGGACCTCCGACCTCTTCGGTGTCAACGAAGCGTTCTACCACTGAACTATACGCCCAGAATACAAATGACTAATTACAAATTTCTAATGACTAATGAATGTGTGCCTTTGGCAAATTATTTAAACAATATTGTCTTAATTAGTCATTACGTCATTTATCATTAGTCATTAATTTATGAGGCGCAGGCCGGATTTGAACCGGCGTATTGCTGTTTTGCAGACAGCTGCCTTACCCCTTGGCTACTGCGCCAGCAAAAAGCGGGAAACGGGCCTCGAACCCGTGACCTTCAGCTTGGGAAGCTGACGCTCTGCCAACTGAGCTATTCCCGCTTACTTCTTAAAGCCCTCGAAAGCTCTTAAGACCTCGAGAGGCATTGCGAAAATGACCGTGTTCGACTGGTCTGAGCTCAAGTCGTTTATCGATTGAAGCGTTCTGAGGTGAAGCGCGCCTGCTGACGCGGACAGAGTGTTTGCCGCTTTTGCCATGTTGTCCGCCGCGATAACTTCTCCCTGAGCCTTAATGATTACAGCTCTTTTTTCTCGTTCTGCTTCGGCTTCTTTGGCTATCGTTCTCTTCATTTCTTCCGGCAGGACGATGTCCTTGATGTTGACGTTCACAACCTTGATCCCCCAAGGATCGGTCTCGATGTCTACGATCTTTCTTATTTTCTCTGAGATAGTCTCCCTTTGTGTGAGGAGCTCGTCGAGGGTAACTTCACCCACCACGTTTCTCATTGTTGTTTGGGACAGCTGAGAAATTGCGTAATTATAGTTCTCAACCTGGAGTATGGCCGCCTCGGCGCTGGAGATCTTGTAGAAGAGAACCGCGTTTATTACGCAGGACACGTTGTCCTTAGTCATGGCTTCCTGAGAAGGAACGTCAACGGTTTTTACTCTCATGTCTACCTTCTGGTAAGATTCAATTACAGGCAGGACAAGCCTCCATCCGGGGTTCATTATGGAAACAAATTTACCGAACCTGAACTTGATGCCTCTTTCGTATTCGTTGATCTGACGGATGGATATGAAAATGACTGCCGCGATAATGAAAAACAGAGATAAACTGCCCATATTTTGCTCCTTCCTTTATGCGATTTTGCCGAAACTTGGATAATTTATCACAAAAGAGGGGACATGTCAACGAAGAGGATTGTTAAGCTTTGAGCATCTTCTTGATCTTGACCGTTGCGGTCTTGCAGATCCTTGAGACTTGTGATTCCGAAAGCCCAATTTCTGTGCCGATCTTGGCGAATGTCTTGTCCTCCTGGTAGTATCCCGTAATGACCTTTTGCTCGTTCTCATCAAGGTTTTTCATTACGGAATCAAGGTCTATGTTCATGAATTCATCCGCTTTTTCGTGTGCAATTTCCCTCGGGTTAAACGCCATGTAAACATTGGCGGCCGACGTGATGAATTCGTACAGTCCAGCGACGGGATCAGAGCCTCTTTTTCTCAGATAGTCCTGCATTGATCCCTTAAGCCGAACGCTGACGTACGGCCACAACTCTCCTTTTCTAGGATCCCACGTTTTTAGGGCGTCTATAAAGGCAATTTTTGCTTCCGATTTAAGGTCGTCAACCTCACCCTTTGCCACGTGCCTGGGAAGGCTTTTCACGTACCAGCTTACGGCGGAATTTATCTGCCGGTCATATTTCTCAAGCACTTCGTCGGTATACTTGAGAAAATGCTTTCGCATTATGGAGATTATTTTGCTTTCGATCTCATCTTTTGAAGGAAGCAATCGATCAACCCCATTTTTCGAAATCGCGCCTGATCACCTTGAGAAACTCGTCCTCGCGATTTTTAAGGAGATTTTTGGCGAATTCCTTCGCCATGGACCTCGCAAAATTCCAGAATCTGCGAAGAACCGGCGGTACTCCGGTGGGAACCACTTGAGATACCCCTCCGGTCTTCCCCGAGATAGTTACCGGCGCTCCGCGCACCTTGTCGGTCTTTTTGGTCATTGGTTATCCCTTTTCATATTCTTGTTCTTTTCTTCGGTTTTTACCGCAATCTTTTTCCCGAGATACTCACTGGCGATTGCCAGGGACTGCCTCCTGAGCTCGGGATTGGCGACGATAGAATCGGCAATGGTACTTACCATTTTATCAAACCCTCTGGAATGAGTAAAGCTCGGCCCGAACTCGGCTTCCAGCGCCGCCCTGACGATAATTTCAATGAGTTCCTTTGCGGAAAGGCCGGGGGAGATCAGCTCCTGAAGCCTTGCGGCAAAGCGGTCCTGGGGCTGGAACTTTGAACTTTTGGCAAGGTTTATATACCCGGTTATAAATTCCTTGGGAAGCTGCGGCATTTGCGGAGGAATGCCGTTAGGATTCTTTCTTTCATTAAAATTTTCGTTAGCGTTCAGGTCCATTTTTCACCCGTTTAAGTATCGCAATCCCGGCCGGATAATTTCAATCCGGCGCCGATTAATCCACAGAAACCATTCCGATAGATTGAACTTTTATCTGCGGAACGATCTCGTTATAACTGAGAACTGCCACGTCCGGGAAACTTCTCTCAATAAATCTCTTGAAGTGCGGCCTGAGCCTGGGAGAACAGAGAATGACAGGCTTTAATTTCATTTTCTTGAAGTTCTGGATGTGCCCCGATATCTGCACGAGGACGCGTTCTCCCATGTTCGGGTCAAGCGCAAGGAAGGAACCGTATTCCGACTGGTGAATGGAACCGATCATTGTTTCCTCAAGGCCCGGGTCGATTGTGACTACGGTAATTACGCCCTCCTTGTCGGTGTAGCTTTCGCATATCTGCCTTGCCAGCGATTGTCTTACATATTCGGCGAGGACGTTGATATCTCTTGAAAGGTGCGCATAATCGGCCAGCCTCTCAAGGATTGTGGATAAATCCCTTATAGAAACTCGCTCACGAACCAGCAGCTGGAGAACCTTGTGAACTTGCCCGAGGGAGAGCATGTCGGGTATCAGTTCCCGGACGATGGCGGCATTTGTATTCTTGACAAGTTCGATAAGAGACTGTACGTTCTGGCGGGTCATGATTTCATCCGCGTATCGCTTAATTACTTCCGTAAAGTGCTCCGAGATGACTTCCACCGGTTCTTTTATCGGGAGATTCAGTTTTTTTACCGCTTCTATCTGGTCATCCGGGACCCACGTTACGCGGTCTCCGGTCATTGAGTCTTTTGCTTCAATGCCCGTAATTTTCTTCGCTCTCAGATCTCCGAGGGAAAGGCTCGCTCTGTGATGTCCCATATATGCTTCGGAAGAGCTGACCTTTGTTCCTCTGATCTCCACGGTGTACTGGTTGGGTGGAAGGGAGAGGTCGTCCATTACCCGGACACCCGGGATCACGAACCCGAGCTCCTGGCCTATGTTATATCGAATAAGAGTTATTCTCTCGAGCAGAGGGCCTTTCTGCGCGGGATCGATCAGGGGGATCAGGTTTCTTCCGGCCTTAAGGCTCAGCGGATCGAGGCCGAGCGTGCCGAGGATGCTTTCGGGTTTCTTAAGGACGTCCTTTGCTGAGACCTCTTCCTTAACGACCTTTTCCTCTTCCTGGCGTGACTGTGACTGTATCAGGACGATGGCGAGCACTCCCGCGAGGAACGAGAGAACGAGAAACGGTACGGTCGGCAGCCCGGGGATGATAGCGAAAAACGCGAGGATCAAACAGACAAAGGCGAAAGCCCTGGGCTGTGCGAATACCTGTGTCGCCACGTCCGTTCCAAGGCTCATTTCGGTGGCTGACTTTGTTATGACAAGACCTGTCGCGACGGATATGAGAAGCGACGGCACCATTGCGACAAGGCCGGCTCCAACGGTGAGCAGGACGTAGGTTGAAAGAGCTTCCATTATCGGCATGTCGAGTCTCAGCCAGCCGATGAGGATTCCGCCGATGATCATGACAAGGACGATTACTATGGCCGCTATTGAATCTCCTCGGGTGAACTTGTTTGCGCCGTCCATAGAACCGAAGAATGTTGCTTCTCTCTCGATCTTTCTTCGCCTCAACCTCGCCTCGGCCGCGTCTATGAGTCCGGCGTTGAGGTCCGCGTCTATGGACATCTGTTTTCCGGGCATGGCGTCCAGTGTGAATCTTGCCGCGACTTCGGCCACGCGTTCGGATCCTTTTGTAATGACGATAAATTGGACTATCGTAATGATTATGAATACTACGATACCGACGATGTAATCTCCACCGACCACGAAGTTTCCGAAGGCATTGATGACCTCACCGGCGAAACCGATAGAAAGTATCAGCCTTGCCGCCGCGATGTTCAAGACCAGCCTGAAGAGGGTGATGATGAGAAGTATGGACGGAAAAGCCGCGAATTCTAGCGGCTCCTTAAGGTACATTGCGACAAGAAGAATGATGATCGAAAATGCCAGGTTAAGGGTGATGAGTATGTCCATCATGAATGTGGGAAGAGGAACGAGCACCAGGGCGATAATGGTCACGAGCAAGAGCGTTACTGAGAAGTCGCTCAGCGTGAACAGGTTCCGAAGATTTTTAAAATCAAAAGCCGGAGCTGCCATTCTTCACCCTGTCTTATTGTATCAGTTTTTCTGCTGTTGGCAATTAAAGTCCGGACACTTCCGGCCGCAGAGGCGCAGCTTTTACGTGCTTCCTTCTTTCCGCTCTTTCGCGCTTTTGCTTGTAGATGAAGGCGAGCACTTCGGCGACGGCCTGGTATAACTGCGGCGGGACTTCCTGTCCGACTTTTGTCGTTCTGTGTATCGATCTGGCGAGGGGTTCGTTCTCAACGACCGGGATCTCGTGCTCTTCGGCGATCGTTTTTATTTCTTCCGCGACTATCCTTTCTCCCTTTGCCAGAAGTATCGGAGCCCTCATTTTTCCTGCCTCATACTTCAGGGCCACGGCGATGTGTGTCGGGTTGGTGACGACCACGTCCGCCTGCGGTACTGCCGTCATCATTCTCTGGTATGCAGCCTGCCTCTGCGCGTCTCTCATTCGCTGTTTTATCAGAGGGTCTCCTTCCAGTCTCTTGTATTCTTCTTTGACCTCCTGCCTGGTCATTTTCAGGTTCCTCATGTATTCCCATCGTTTGTAAAGGTAATCGAGCAGGGCTACTCCAATATAAACCATGCCGACCCTCATCGCGATCTTGTAGACGATGGATCCGCCGAGCGCCAGGGCGTCCCACGGCTGACCGTCCATTAGCATCATGACGTATGGCAGCTCGTCGCGCACCGCGACCCAGGCTATGTAGAATACGATCAGGATCTTGATGAGTGATTTAAAAAGCTCAACAAGGCCCTGAATGGAGAATATCCTCTTAAAACCTTCAAGAGGGCTCAGGCGTTCGATTTTTGGTGAGAGCGGATCGGCGGAGAAAGCGAATCCGGTCTGAAGCGCCTCTGCGACAAATGCGGCGATGAATGTTATGCCGAATATCGGGCCGACGGCAAAGATCATGCCCCTTATCGCTATTACAAATACGTATGCGGCAAAAGAAAGAGAGAATTCCCTGGCGTATCCTATCTGCCCGAATATCGTCCTGACCATCTGGGCGAGTTCTTTCCAGATGTATTCACCGAGGTATCTGAAGAGCATATATGAAATCAAGAGGAGGAAGGCGGTCGTTATCTCGCGGCTCTTTGCGACCTGACCTCTTTCTCTTGCTTCGCGCAGTCTGTGCGGAGTCGGTTCCTCGGTTTTTTCACCCGCGGACTCGCCCAATTAAGTCACCTCTCTTCGTCGGAGATCAAGGTTTCAATATCGACATCAATTTTAACATCTCTTCGCCCATTTTTCCAACGAGGTTAACGATGTGCCGCGACAAAAGCGGAAGTGTGAGCAGTATGCCCGTAAATCCGAGGGAGGGCTTTACCTGGAACCCGAGCATAAAGACGTTAACCTGTGGTGCCACTCTTGAGACTATGCCGAAGGTGAAATCTGATATGAAGATAAGAAGCACGATAGGCGCCGCAAGCTGAACCGCGATCAGCCAGAAGGTCCGCCCGAGTTCTATGAACTGTAGTACTGCTCTCGCCGAGCCGAACTGCAGGGGCGTTGCCAGGGGCAGAAGCCGGAAGCTGTTATGAAACGCCGACAGGATGATGTGGTGACCGTTTACGGCGACAAAGACGGCGAGGGCGAATGAAAAGGCCAGAATTCCTACGACGGAGACGACCCCGCCCGTTGTCGGAGAAACTACCGTGGCTATGGACATTCCCATCTGGAGGTCCATGATGTCGCCGGCGGACTGGATTATGCTGAAGATGACGTAACAGATGAAGCCGATTATGAATCCCAGCATGACCTCATTTACGAGAGCCATGATGAAAGTGACCGGGTCAACCGGCAGTGCTCCTTTGATGGGGATGACGAACCAGAGCACGATTGAGATCCATACGCAGAGAGAGATCTTTATGGTAGCTGGGACAAGCCTGGATCCCAAGACAGGGGCAAGAATGAAAATGCCTACGATCCTGGCGAATATCAGCACAAATATTACTAATTGCGCCAGGTTGATTATCATGTCATCTGACCATTATGGGGATGTTTGACCAGAGACCTGTGGCGAAGTCAACGACAAGAGAAATGGTCCATGGAGACGTTACGGCGACCATGAGCAGCACCGCCACCACTTTCGGCACAAAGGTGAGTGTTTGCTCCTGGATCTGTGTTACTGCCTGAAAAACGCTGATGGTGAATCCGACGAGAAGGCCCACGCCGACGATCGGTAGCGAAACAAGAAGGATGGTTGTGATTCCCCTGTACATTACCTGAACCGCAAAATCCTGTTCGCCCTGGTGGCACTGGTGCTGGCGGTCGGACTGGCCAGCATGGGATTGGCCACCTCCTACTGGGTCATCCTGCTGATCAT
>Ga0209536_100014772_pt1 | contig 11190 bp, 12 predicted proteins | sample DeeMarSeWOR28_12_FD_187461 | JGI IMG/M metagenome (GOLD analysis project Ga0209536, IMG submission 187461) | Marine sediment microbial communities from White Oak River estuary, North Carolina - WOR-2-8_12 (SPAdes) (version 2) | ecosystem: Environmental > Aquatic > Marine > Intertidal zone >... | reverse complement strand
TGTTCCATTCAGCAGGTATTATTTCATTTGGAATCAATGGTCCCATAGTTGTCTATTTAGTTGTTGTTGATTATATCCAGTTTACCGCCACCGATAGCCAAAGAAATCTTTACGCAATGGCTTATCGCGGGTCCATCTACCAACGTGCTAACGGCAGTACGACATGGACTGATGTCACCAATGATGTTGGCCGTACCGACTATCAGGTTTTAAAAGTGTTAAACAACGATGTAATAGCGGTGGGAACCGGCAATGGTGTCTATCTTTCCACTGACTATAGCGCTTCCTGGAATGAGTTCAACAACGGATTGCACAACTCCTTGGTTATATCGCTACAGGGTAACGGCGCAGGTAAGATGTTCGCCGGGACTTCCGGTGGGGTGTTTCGCAGCGATGACCAAGGAGCGACGTGGCTGCAAAAAAATTCCGGCTTGCCCAAGAGCGCCAAAGTGGTCAGTATTTTGGAGAACGCGAATAACCTCTACGTAGGACTGGATGATGTTGGAGCGAGCAATGCCGGAGTGATTTATCAATCGAATAACGAGGGCGATGCATGGATGGCTTATCAACCCGCGTTGTCTACTGACTATTCGGTAACGAGCATGGTGTTAAATGCCGATGGCGACTTATTCGCCGCCACCGGCGGTTCCACTACTGCTGGCAGAGGAATTTATCGCCACTTAAACGGAGCCGCGGAGTGGCAACAAATCAATAACGGTTTAGCCAATATCAATATCTCTGCGCTTGCGCTGGATTCGGCCGGGCGTATATTCGCAGGGAGCAGCGGCGGTGGTCTGTTTGTTTCCACAAATAAAGGCGACTTATGGAATCCGCTAACCGGATTGCCCAGTACGGCGACTCGCGTCACCGCGATGGTAATCGACGGGCAAGACAATATCTATGTCGCCGTCAGTAGAACAACTACCAATACAATTTCCATGTTCGTTTCCACCGACAACGGGTTAACGTGGGAGCCGGCCGTCAAAGGAATATACAATTCACCGGTTCGGGCTATGACTGTGGACCAAAACAACACCGTGTATGCCGCCGCTTTCAGTCAAGTGTATCGAACGCAAAATCAAGGCAGGTCATGGGGCTTGTTGCAAAACCATGTAGAGACATCTTTGAGCAAAGACGCGTTGTCGCTTGCGCTGGATGCCAACGGATTGTTGTATTTGGGGCTGGATGGTGGCGGCGTGTTCCGTAGCGTGGAGGCGGTTGTACCATAGTTTCTCTTGTGAGGTGGTGGAGGCTCGCACACAAGGGAGAGGGAGTTTAAGAACACTAGTAGGTGTGTCCTCGTTCCCACGTTCCGCGCGGGAACGAGGGGAACTTGAATACAAGAGCTAAGGATTGTGAAACACTGCAGGTTGCATCGCCATGAGGAATAGCGACATCTTACGTATAGTATTGTTCATTACCGGCATAGCGGTTTTTAGTGTCGGTATTAGTTACTACCTGTGGGAACGGTTGGTAATTCCTGCAACGATACAGTATTTGGGGGAATGGTTTCCCTTAGGTGCTGTTCCTGATGTTGCCCCGGCTATATCGTCAACAACCGCTCTCAACTGGCTGCCTACATTTGTACATGTGGTGAGTTTTTCATTGCTAAGTATAAGTGCTAGCCGAATCAGTAACCGACGCAGTTATTTGGTTATCGGATTTTGGGTTGGTATCAACATTCTTTTTGAGTTGGGGCAATTGTTTGGGTTGCCAGGCACTTTCGATGCGGCGGATATTTGCGCGGCTATCGTTGGAGGGGTATGTATTGCTGTACTCGTTAGGCTATTGTTAGTGTGTAATTCCGGCTCGAAATGTGTAATCACCCATGAGACAAGAACCGCTAAGCAAGGCCGTTTTAATTCGGGAAGTGTTTCCGTGGCTACTGTGCTAATCGCGGGTTTAGGGATAGTAAGCATCAGCGGTTCGTATACGTATTGTGAAGACAGTGAAGGCAACGGTTGCGAAGTCATTTACGACGCCGAACCGGTGTACATGTCCTATGAGGAATTGCGAACCAGCGCCATACGCGTACAACCGAATGAGCCATTAACGAAGACCGGGAAAATCTACCTCTACCAAAACTATCTGTTGGTGAATTCACCTAACGAAGGCGTTCATGTCTACGACAACAGCGATAAGCAAAATCCCACGCATTTAGCTTTTATCAACATTCCCGGCAATATTGATATTGCCGTTAAGCAAGACTATTTGTATGTGGACAGCTACGTTGACTTGGTTGTGCTGGATATTAGTGATATGAGCAACATCCGCGAAGTTCACCGTGTTACGGATATTTTCCCGTATAACCCATATCAAAATGTTCCGGTTGAAATTTGGATAGGACCGTTGGATCCAAGTAAAGGGGTGGTCATCGGATATAAGGAGAATTTTTAAAATGGGGCAGAGTTGTTATTTATCTATCTTAACGGTATGTGTGCTGACAATTATACTAAATGCTTGTAGCGGCGGCGGTGATGGTGGTGGCGCAAGCGCCCAAAGAGCTGACGTTGGTACGGCTGGGTCCATGTCCCGCTTCGCGATTGTCGACGAATATTTATACACAATCGCAGATGAAAGCTTGCAAATATTCGATATCAGTACTCCATCCAAACCGATACCCTGGGCGCAGTTTTGGGTAGGTTTTAATATTGAAACTCTGTTTAGTTATCAATCCCACTTGTACATAGGCGCTAACGATGGCGTATATATTTATGAGAACTCCAATCCCGAGTTTCCCGAATTCGTTTCGCTGTTTCGCCATTTCCGCGGTTGTGATCCGGTGGTAGTGCAAGGGAGTTACGCTTATGTCACGTTAAGAGGCAACGGACGTTGTCCGGGATCCGCAAATCAATTGGAGATAATCGATATATCCGAGCCGTCACAACCGACGTTGGTAAAGTCTTACCCTATGCAAGGACCACAAGGTCTGGGTATCGATGATAATTTACTGTTTGTCTGCGACGGCGTGGCGGGGTTAAAGGTTTTCGATGCTACGGATCCAATGCAATTGCAGTCTCTGCAGTCAGCGGTTGATTTGGACTGCTATGATGTTATTCCTTTACAAGAAAATTTAGTCGTCAGCGACGAATTAGGGATTTTGCAATACAACTACGCGGCGCTGCCCATACAACTACAAAGCGACATTCCTGTGGAAACTCCGTAGAAAATGTCGATGGAGTGTATTAGCCGAACTAATTTTGCCTACACGCCTTGTGTTTACGGTTTTTCTCGTCTTCACAATCGATCGCGTTGCCCGTGCCGGTGATTCCACCCTCCTGTTCATCTATTGCAGTGGCCGCGCACCCCGCTATTAACAGCGTTAGCAAGAGAGGTATCCCTATTAATGCCGAAAGCCGCTTTACGATATGCTTCATAGTTGTTCTCTTTCAAAATAATAGATGCCAATACCCGCCCGGCTATACTTGACACCTTTCTTGGCCGCACTTTTTTTCACCGCATATTTGGCGAGCACTTTATCCATGGCTTCGAGACTGGATTGAGCGATGTTTGTTAGCTGAACCTTGATGTCCGCGACTTTGTCCGGCGGTATATAGTTGTACGCCACTTTGCGCTGTAACCACGCATTTTCCGGCTTTGTAATGTTGTGATCTACGGTCCGGATCAAGTCACTGACATCGGTGCCAAGTATCGTGATCTTATCGATATCGCTTGCGTTGGCAACATACGCACGGGTGTTTAAATGAATCAAACCGTCCGGCGACATGCTAATGGCTCCCACCCGTGACAACTCATCTGCTATGGTACGCGCGGTGATATCCCCGCTGTAGCGTTTCACCAAGGCGCTAAAACTGTTGTGCTCGCCTTCGAACGGTAAATCTGCGGGCTCCTGATTGGCCGCCTGGAATTCTTTGTCTCTCACCCAGCCGCTAATAACCCGCGCGGCGCGATTGATACTGGATGTGTCCAAAACGTTTTGTTTTGGCGGCAAGGCTTCCAAGCGCGCTACTTCCTTACGTGATAAGCCGGTCAAGGTGGAGATGCGCGATGAGGTTTGTTTTTTGCCTGGAATCGCAAAATCGGTTTTTCCCACTTCGAAATACAACTGTTTTGCCAGTTCCGTAAACGCTGCATAGCTGATCCCGTGGCGGATCAACATCTTGATTAACGGTCGCAAAATACTCGCCGTTGCCGCGAGCAGGGCTTGTGGGAAGTCATTCATGTTTTTTCCTTTTTTTCAATTACCGCGCAGCATAACACAAAATTTGCTTAGTGGGCTTGAAATCCCATAAAAATGGGAATAGACTCCCGTAAAAGATGGGAAGAAGTTCCCATTAAATAGCTGTAATTGAAAAGGAGGAGATATGAAAAACTTTAATAGTAACAGTAGGATAAACATTAGTGTGATGATAATGGCTCTGCTCGGTTATCTGGGCGCCTGTAGTACCACGGATGTAGTGGAAAAAAGTCTGGAGGAGGGTGATCTGGTGCCGGAACAAGCGTTAGCCACTGTGGATTTTCTCAACGAATACGACCACCATTTGCCAGCACCAAGGCACCAGTTGGTCGACATAGACATCGCGTTTGAACGGCCCACGGTACTGGCAACAGGAGACACCATGCACGTACAAGTAGGGGTGTCCACCCGTGCTCCGGTATTGCAAGCCACGCAATTTCATGTGCTGGTATACAATCCCGGTACTTTAAAAGCGGCCAGTGAGGAGAAGTTACAGCAACTGGTAAGCGCTATTCAATCCATGGCCAATCAGCTGCCGAAGACCTCCTCGTTAACGATTGATATGGTCAACAAAATCCCCGGCCTTGAAAACAACGCAAAGCGCCTAATTATGCATAAAGATAATCCCAGTTTAGTGCAATTTCTTCGCAGTTATGTTCGTGCGCCGCTGAGTCCGGGTAAACATCATTTTGTGCTGCTGCTTGCCGAAGAGATTCAAAATAACGAACCGATAAAATTAACACACGCACAAAAACAAGACTTAGTTGATATCGCCAATATATTCAGTGTGAAATCCAGCCGGTTATCTGTCCTAAGCGTCGGCGATAGTCCACAAGTTGCGTTCTTGCAGGCGCTTTGTCAAAAAGGTGAGGGAAGGTTTACTATATTGACGGAGCGATTTGATACGGCATCATGGTTTAATGATGAACTGTACTTTGCCAACGCTATAAAGCTGAGAGATATTAAGTTGAGTATTCATGCTCAACACGGTGCCACTATCAAGAAAGTCAAATCGCCACTGGATTATTACACATCTAATAACGTTATCGACAAAACCATTCCGGAGATGATTCAGGGTAGAAGCTATATAGTGTTGTCTGAACTCCAAATGCCCCCGGTCCTCTCACCCGCCGATAATGAAATAATCAGTGTTTCGGTGGAGTACTTTGATCCTGAAAAAAAGCTCTATCACACCGTACGTAAAACGGCAGAAGTACGTTATGTGATGGATCGCAACCAAACGCTTAATCAGGACAACGACAAAGTCATGCGTTCGTTACTCATATTGGATACTCAAGCTGTGCTTCAAGACATCGTGCCAGTCATTAAGCAAAAGCGCTACTATCATGCCGTATCCTTGTTGACGCAGCAGAGTATCAAGTTAAGCGAATATGCTCAAACGCACACTGACCAGGAGCTGTTGCGGGATGCGGAAATACTCAATCGGTATGCCGACCATTTGTATAACTATGACGAAAAGCTATTTCAGACAATTAATATCTGGCATGATTTGAGTTGGGATACGCGGCGCTATGCTGAGAACTACCAATAAAGAATTTTACGGCGGAATCGGGAGATTGCGGGTAAAGGAACAATTGGTCGGAGTGAGAGGATTCGAACCTCCGACCCCCGCCTCCCGAAGGCGGTGCTCTACCAGGCTGAGCTACACTCCGATGGTGATGGTTGTTGATTTGCCGATTGAAAAATCAAAACGTCCGGTTAACGGAGAATTCCGCTAGATTGACCAGGGCGTCTTTGTATTCGGATTCGGGGATGTTTTGTAACATACTAAGCGCGAGGTCCGCTTCCTGCCGCGCTTTGTGCGCAGTGTATGCTATGGCGTCGGTGGATTCAATGGCTTTCATAACCTCTGCGATAGAGTCCCGGCCACCGTTTAATATGGCTTCACGGATTGTATCGGATTGCGCTTTATCGCCAACACTCATGGCCCGGATCAGCGGCAAGGTGGGTTTGCCTTCCGCTAAATCATCGCCGATGTTTTTACCAATGGTTTCGGAGTTGGAGCTGTAATCCAGAACGTCGTCGATCAATTGAAATGCAGTGCCCAGATGCATACCGTATTTCGCCATGTCCGTTTCCAGTTCAGGCGATGCGTTGCAAATGACCGCACCCAGTTGTGCTGCGGCTTCGAACAGCTTGGCGGTTTTAAAATGGATGACATCCATATAGCGTTTTTCCGTGGTGTCCGGGTCGTTACAATTGAGCAGTTGCAAGACTTCTCCCTCAGCGATGGTATTGGTGGCATCGGCGAGGATTTCCATTACCCTCATGCTTTGCACTTCCACCATCATTTGGAACGCCCGGGAATAAAGGAAGTCACCCACCAACACGGCAGCGGAATTGCCCCAAATGGCATTAGCGGTGTCTTTACCACGGCGTTTGGCCGATTCGTCAACCACATCATCGTGCAGCAACGTGGCGGTGTGGATGAATTCCACAATGGCCGCCAGCTGATGGTGGTAGCAATTGCCTTGGGAAATATTTTGATACCCGAACGCGCCGGAACTCAATAAGGTTAACACCGGCCGCAGGCGTTTGCCGCCGCTGTTGATGATGTAATGGCTTAGCTGATTGATTAAAACAACTTCCGACTGCAGGCGTTTTTCGATGAGCTGGTTCACGGCGTGCATATCGCCGGCAACCAGTTCATAGATCGCCTCGGGATTGATCTGAGAATTATTTTGTTGTTGTTCGGCGATTTTGTGCATAGTCGCCATGCTAGGTTTGCATACAAATGCTGTCAAGCTTCTTGTGATTGTAGGGCCATAGTTTTACTTTATTTTTTCGTGATATGGATTATTTTATGAATGCATTAGATTTTCCCCGCTACAAACAATTGACCTGGCTCTAAGAGCCCGGTAAAATGCGCGGTCTTTCGCAATGGGATGGTCTAAATCCCGAGTAAACCATAAGGTATTTAGTGGAGAATTCAGCAATGTATGCGGTGATCAAAACCGGTGGCAAACAATATAAAGTGAGCGAAGGCCAGACCCTGAAAGTGGAAAAATTGGCCGCCGATGAGGGCGCTTCTGTGGACCTGGATCAGGTTTTAATGGTCGCCGATGGTGACAATGTCAAAGTAGGTGCTCCTTATATTGAAGGCGGTAAAGTCAGCGCCACGATAAAAGCCCATGGTAAAGGCAAGAAAGTGGAAATCGTGAAGTTTCGCCGCCGTAAGCATTACCGCAAGCGCCAAGGGCACAGACAACAATATACTGAAATCCAAATTGATAGCATTTCAGCATAGAAATTGAGAATACATATAGGTTGAGGTAACGAACAATGGCTCACAAGAAAGCAGCAGGTAGTAGTCGTAACGGTCGCGATTCCAATTCCAAGCGCTTAGGCGTAAAACGATTCGGTGGCCAGCAAGTTAGCGCCGGTAGTATTTTGGTCCGCCAAAAAGGCACTAAATTTCACGCCGGTTTAAACGTCGGCCGCGGTAAAGATGATACTCTTTTCGCAAAAATCGACGGTGCGGTGAAATTCGAGATCAAAGGACCGAAAAACCGCCAATTTGTCAGCGTGCTTCCAGCCTAAGCGAATCTTAAACCGAGAAGTAGTAAAGCCCCGCGTTCGCGGGGCTTTTCGTTTATATTGATAGATTATGAAATTCGTTGATGAAGCAAGCATACAAGTAGATGCCGGTGACGGCGGCAACGGCTGTGTGAGTTTCCGCCGTGAAAAATACATTCCCTTCGGTGGGCCAGACGGTGGCGATGGCGGTAATGGCGGCAGCGTGTATTTAGTCGGGGACGAGGGTCTGAATACCCTGGCGGATTTTCGCCATCAACGTAAGTTTCACGCTCAACGCGGCCAAAACGGCATGGGCAGCAATTGCACCGGCAAATCCGGCGAGCATTGTTATATCAAAGTGCCCATAGGCACCATTGTGAACGACGCCGACACCGATGAACTCATCGGCGATGTGGTGGAGCATGACCAGCAACTGTTGGTGGCCCGGGGTGGCAAACATGGTCTGGGCAACACCCATTTCAAAAGCAGCACCAACCGGGCTCCCCGTAAGGCGACGCCGGGCACCCCCGGAGAGAAGCGTCAGTTGCATTTGGAGTTGAAGGTGCTGGCGGATGTGGGATTGCTGGGATTACCTAATGCCGGAAAATCCACTTTAATCAGCTCTGTGTCCGCCGCTCGGCCCAAAGTCGCCGATTATCCTTTCACTACGCTCTATCCCAATCTGGGTGTGGTCAGTGTCGAAGAGCATCGCAGTTTCGTAATAGCCGATATTCCCGGGCTGATTGAAGGCGCTTCGGAAGGCGCGGGTTTGGGCATCCGTTTCTTAAAACACCTATCCCGCACCGCTTTAATTCTTCATTTGGTGGATGTTGCGCCTTTTGAAGGCGATCCTCTGCAAAATGCCCTTACCATAGAGAATGAGTTGAGGAAGTTCAGCGAAGAGTTATATGCTAAAGAACGCTGGCTGGTGTTTAATAAAATTGATTTACTGCCCGACGATGAATGCGATACTGTGTGTGACAATGTCGTTAAAGGTCTGGCTTGGCAGGGGCCGGTGTTTAAGATTTCAGCGTATGCGCATACAGGTACACAGCAGTTAGTGTATAAATTAATGGATTATATTGAAGAGCGACGGGAGGAGTCGCATAGGGATTAGATTGGTTTGAGATTGCCGCGCTGCCAAAAGACAAATTCAGAATACCCAGTTAGAGTTTATTGATGACCCAATCCCGCGATTTTCATCACGTAAAGCGTTGCATCATAAAAATCGGCAGCGCTATGTTGACCGCCAACGGCCGGGGCCTGGACAAAGACGCCATCGGCCACTGGGTGGAGCAAGTGGTGCAATTACTGAAACAAGGGATCAATCCCATCCTGGTTTCCAGCGGTGCGGTGGCCGAAGGCATGAAGCGTTTAGGTTGGGAACAGCGTCCGCACGCTTTGTATGAATTACAAGCCGCAGCAGCGGTGGGGCAGATGGGTTTGGTGCAAGCCTATGAATCCCAGTTCCAGCGCCACGGCATACACACCGCGCAAGTCTTGTTGACTCATGACGATTTATCCGACCGCCGGCGTTATTTAAACGCCAGAAGCACTATTAATACGCTGCTGCGTTTGGGAGTTATTCCTGTCATCAACGAGAACGACACCGTTGCCACCGAAGAAATCAAATTTGGCGATAACGACAGTCTTGCCGCACTGGTGGCTAACCTGGCGGTGGCAGATCTGCTGGTATTGCTCACCGATCAACAAGGTTTGTACGACAAAGATCCTCGCTACCACAACGATGCTCAATTTATCCAACAAGCTAAAGCCAATGACGGTGCTTTAGACGCTATGGTTATCGGCGGTGCGGGCACTTTTGGTCGCGGCGGCATGCAGACTAAATTGCGAGCGGCCCGCTTGGCGGCCCGCTCCGGTGCCGCCACAGTTATTGCCAGCGGTGGTGTGGAAAATGTCATTCAGCGCGTGGTGTCAGGAGAGCCTTTGGGCACGTTATTGTTGCCGGATCAGGAACCGTTGGCGGCACGTAAACAATGGCTGGCCGGGCATTTACAGTCCCGGGGCAAACTGGTGTTGGATGACGGCGCAGTAAAAGTGTTGCGCGAATCCGGTAGGAGCTTGTTGCCAGTGGGAGTTAAAGCGGTAGAGGGATATTTTAAGCGCGGCGAGGTGGTAAGCTGTTACGATTCCGCCGGAAAAGAAATCGCGCGGGGTTTGGTGAATTACAGTGCGGAAGAGTCGCGCCAAATTCGCGGCCGGCCTAGTAAGGACATTGAGTCTATTCTCGGTTATGTGGACGAGCCGGAATTGATTCACCGGGATAATTTGGTGCTTTTGTAGCTTGTTTTAAGGGAGTTTAATTGGTGCAACGCTTGCTCTCAAATCACTCACGCCGCGTCGCGATACATTTAAGCCGGCTCAGTTTGTTACTGCCGCTCACAGCTTTTGCAGCTGATTTGGATTTCTCATTAAAACTCGGATTTGAAAAATTTGTGTGGGAGGAGTTTAGTCCCGATGGATCCCAATATTTGGAAGAGTCCGGCACCCGGAACAGCTTAAGTGGTATTCTCGGCAACACTTTCATCGCCAAGAAAGATTTTATTTGGCAAGCGGAAGCCAAGCTCTATTTCGGAACGGTAGATTATGACGGCCAAACGTGGGACGGCGTACCTGTGACCTCCGATACTCGATATGATGGATTCATGCTAGAAGGTGAGGTCGGTTACCGATATGAAAATGCCGAGCGAAGATTTGCCTGGGATGTCATTGGCCGGGCAGGCTTTGATAATTGGACTCGGGATATTAGTAATTCTAGGGATGTGTTAGGCCGACCGGTCAGAGGGTATACTGAAGAATATACCGTGTTGAATTTAAGGGCCGGTACGGGACCTTATTGGCAATCCGGGAATTGGCAAGCACGATTTATCGCCGGATTTAAAGTGCCATTAGATACTAATGAATACATTGGCAACGCGTTCGAAGATGACGTTACCTTGGAACCCGAAGGACAAGCGTCTTTTTTCTGGAATTTTTCAAACTACATCCGCTTATCAGACAAGTCATTAATTACCGTCGATATTTTCTATGACAGCTATCGATTCGATGCATCGGATCCGGTATGGGTTACGATTGATGACGAATTTACTCCAATATTTCAACCAAAAAGCACCCAAGATTACTATGGATTGCAAGCGGGGGTGAGTTTCGATCTATGATGCAAACATGAAAACAAAAAAGCCGATCTACGACCGGCTTTACAACGATGTAAGTTTATGAAATGAAATGCTTATAATGTATTAAGCTAAAGCTCTAATACGAGCATTCAAGCGGCTTTTATGCCGCGCGGCTTTATTCTTGCTAATGATGCCTTTTCCGGCCATAGAGTCGATTACGGGTACTGCCAGTTTGTAATTCTCGGCGGCTTTATTTTTATCGCCAGCTTCTATGGCATACACCACTTTCTTCACAGACGTGCGAAATTCTGAACGTTG
>Ga0209536_100014771_pt1 | contig 11190 bp, 9 predicted proteins | sample DeeMarSeWOR28_12_FD_187461 | JGI IMG/M metagenome (GOLD analysis project Ga0209536, IMG submission 187461) | Marine sediment microbial communities from White Oak River estuary, North Carolina - WOR-2-8_12 (SPAdes) (version 2) | ecosystem: Environmental > Aquatic > Marine > Intertidal zone >... | reverse complement strand
GTCGTCCTGCCCGTTTTCTGAACAGGGATACGCGCGCGCATGACGCTGCTGCTGATCGAACACGCCGAGGTGCTGGTGACCATGGACGGCGAGCGCCGGGAAATAGCGGACGGCGCGCTGCTGCTTTGCGACAATGTCATCGAAATGGCCGGCAGCAGCGACGAGCTTCGCGCCGGGCTGCAGGCCAAAGGGATTGTGCCCGATCGTCGCATCGATGCTCGCGGCTGTATCGTCATGCCCGGGCTGGTCAATTGCCATCATCATCTCTACCAGACGCTGACGCGTGGCATCGGCACCGCCGACGGTAAGTCGCTGTTCGACTGGCTGCAGACGCTGTACCCGGTCTGGGGGCAGATGGATGCCGAGGCGGTTTACACGAGCGCGCGGTTAGGGCTTGCCGAGCTGATGCGCTCGGGCGCGACCACGGTCGCCGATCACCTTTACCTGTTCCCGAACGGCGCGCGTCTCGACGACGAGATTCGCGCCGCGCGCGAGCTCGGCGTGCGTTTCCATCCGACCCGCGGCAGCATGAGCCTGGGGCAGAGCCAGGGCGGATTGCCGCCGGACAGCCTGTGCGAAGAGGAGGCGGAGATACTCGCCGACTGTGAACGCGTCATCGCCGAGTTTCACGATCCGGCGCCGCTGTCGATGCTGCGCATCGGCCTGGCGCCCTGCTCGCCATTCAGCGTCACCCCCGAGCTGATGCAAAAGACCGCGCAACTCGCGCGCCGGCACGAGGGCGTGCGCCTGCATACCCACCTCGCCGAAACCATCGACGAGAACCGCTACTGCGAACAGCATTTCGGCATGCGACCCTTGCCCTACGTGCAAAGTCTCGGCTGGACCGGCGACGACGTCTGGTTTGCGCACATGGTGCACCCGGACGATGAAGAGATCGGCCTGCTGGCGGAAACCCGTAGCGCTGTCTGTCACTGCCCGAGCAGCAACATGATCCTCGCTTCCGGCATCGCGCCGCTGCGCGAGATGTGCGACCGCGGCGTGCGCGTCGGTCTCGGCGTCGATGGTTCCGCCAGCAACGACGGCAACCAGCTGCTCGGCGAGGCGCGCCAGGCGATGCTGCTGCAGCGCGTCGGCTGGCCCGGCTTCGAGTCGCGCGCGGATCGTTTCTCGGCGCGCGAGGCGCTCGAGCTCGCCACCCTCGGCGGCGCGCAGGTGCTCGGCCGCGACGACATCGGCAGTTTCGAGCCCGGCAAGGCGGCTGATCTGGTGGCCTATCGCGTCGACGGCATCGAGCATGCCGGCGCGCCGGGCGACCGCGTCGCCGCGCTCGTGACCTGCACGCCGGTAAACGCCTGGTTCTCCGTAATCAACGGCCGGGTGGTGATCGAGCAGGGTGCCATCGTCGGCCTCGACCTGCCGCAACTGCTGCGGCAGCATAACCAGGTGGCGGAACGCCTGCTGCAAAAGGCAGGCGTTGCCGGGTGAAAATCGTAATGGCGTTTCGGTTCCATGACTTGCCTGATGCTGGCCCGGGGTTTGCCGCTGTGCCAGAATTGCGGCTGGTTTATTAGGGGGCAGGCGTGGACAAGATTTACATCACGGCGCAGCAATTGCTGGAGGACTCGTTCCGGCTGGCGCACAAGGTATACACGGACGGTTTTCACCCGCAGTTCATCGTCGGCATCTGGCGCGGCGGCACGCCGGTCGGCATCGCGGTGCAGGAATACTTCGAGTATAAGAAAATCGAGACCGACCACATCTCGGTGCGCACCTCTTCCTACTACGGCATCGACAGGCAATCCAAGGAAATCCGCGTGCACGGCCTGCATTACCTGGTCGAGAACGCCAACGCCGAAGATTCGCTGCTGATCGTCGACGACGTGTTCGACTCCGGGCGCAGCGTCGACGCGCTGATCAAGACGATACGCGAGCTGTCGCGCCGCAACACGCCCGGCGATATCCGTGTCGCCTGCCCGTGGTACAAGCCGTCGAAAAACGCGGTCGACTTCGAGCCGGATTACTTCCTGCACCAAAGCGCCGACTGGCTGGTGTTCCCGCACGAACTCGACGGCCTCGAGCTGTCCGAGATCCGCGCCGGCAAGCAGGACCTCGCCAACATCCTCGACCTGTTTGAGTAAACCATCGATGCCGGGGTTGCTCGATTGCAGACAATCCGATTGACAACAATCCAGGCCGGACTGTAGCTTTGTGCGACTGCCAACCCGAGGCTTGACGATGAGCGCACCCAGCCAGGAACTTCGCGGCGAAGTCTTTACCAACGCGTTACCGGCGGAAGACCCGGTGCTGTACGGCAGCGCCACGTTGTCGCCGCAGGGTACCTTCGAGGCGCGCAGCCTGCAGACTTTCGAACTAACCTATACCTGCGGCCGCTACGGCCTCGACGATACCGGTTCGATTCGTATCGTGTTCCGCTTTACCGCCGACGGCGGGCCGCTGCAGTGGCACGATCCCACTGCGCTCAATTACGTCACCGCGACCAGCTCCAACGGTGTTCCGCTGGAGCTGCACTTCGACGTCAACGGCCACCAGCGGCCCTGGTACCAGGCGCTGACCGTCACCGTGCATCGCGGTTACCTGCGCGAGGGCGACACCGTTACCGTGGTCTACGGTGATACTCGCGAAGGCTCGCCCGGGCTGCGCTTGCAGTCGCTGTGCGAGACCGCGTTCACCTGGCGCGTGTTTGCCGACGTTTGCGCCACCGGTCACTACGTGCCGATCGCCGAAAGCCCGGCGATTCAAATCGTGCCCGGGCCGCCGGCGGTCTGGAAAGCGGTGCTGCCGAGTCTGCGCCGGCCGGGCGAAATCTTTCGTCTTGGCATCAAGGCCGAGGACGCCTACGGCAATCCCTCGGACCAGGTCGACGCCGAGCTCCGGCTCGCGGCGTCGGTGCCGGTCGACGGTTTGCCCCAGGTATGTCGGTTTACCCGGGGTCGACGCTCGCTGGTTATCGACGGTCTCAGCGTCGTCAGCGAGGCCGACCTGACGATCGAGCTGCGCGATACGGAAGGCCGGCTGCTCGCAGTGTCGAACCCGCTGGCGCTGCGCGCGGGCGAATGCGCCGGCTACTGGGGCGATATGCACGGGCAAAGCGGCGAATCGGTCGGCATCAATACCGCGCGCGAGTATTTCCAGTTCGCCCGCGACCTGGCTTTTCTCGACGCCACCAGCCACCAGGCCAACGACTTCCAGGTCAACGAAGCTTTCTGGCGCCACATCAACGACCTGACCGCCGAATTCCACGAAGACGGCAGATTCCTGACCTTGCCGGGTTACGAGTGGTCGGGCAACACCGGCGTGGGCGGTGATCGCAACGTTTACTTCCGCGACGAGGGACGCACTATCAGGCGCTCCTCGCACGCGCTGATCGAAAACCGCGAGGCGATAAAAAACGACAGCCCGACCGCGCGGATTCTGTTCGAAGACCTGCAACACGAGGATTGCGTGGTGTACGCGCACATCGGCGGCCGCCCGGCCGACGTTGCCTACGCGCACGATCCGAGGCTCGAGACGGCGATGGAAATCCATTCCGCCTGGGGCAGCTTCGAATGGCTGATGGCCGACTGTTTCGAACAGGGTTATCGCGTCGGCGTGGTCGCCAACAGCGACGGCCACAAGGGCAGGCCGGGCGCGAGTTATCCCGGAGCGTCGCAATTCGGCGCTTACGGCGGGCTGACCTGTTTCCTGATGGACCGGCTCGACCGCGATGCGATTTTCGACTGCCTCAGGCGTCGCCGTCACTACGCTACTACCGGCGATCGCATCCACGTCGAGCTCGGCCTCTGCTGCGCCGGCGGCTTCGAGCGCTTCGAGCGAGATCCGCTGGTGTTCGAGGAACGCCCGGTGGCGGCAGAACGGCTGCAGATGGGGGATATCGCGCGGCTCGCGGACGACAGCGTCTCGCTCGATTTGCGCGTCCACGCGCGCGCGCCGATCGAACGCATCGACGTGTTGAACGGCATGCAAACCGTCAGCACGATTTACAATCCCGCGAGCATCGCGGACTCCGGGCGTGTTCGCGTACTCTGGCGCGGCGCGATGGTCAAGGGCCGCGGTGCGCGCGCCAGCTGGCACGGCAGGGCCGTTTTCGATGGCTGCGACATCTTGCGGACCCGCGAAATCAACGCCTGGAACCCAGACCGCGTGCTCACCCGCGACAGCGAAAATACGCTGAGCTGGGAATCGGTCACCGCGGGTAATTTCGGCGCCTTCGACGTCTGGCTCGACGAATCCGATGGGGCGTCGGTGCAGCTGCAAACCAACCACGTCGAGACCAGCGTCGAATTATCCGGCATCGGTCGCGAGGACCACGTCATCCCGGCGGGCGGCCTCGACCTCGAACTGCGCATTTTCCGACTGCCCGAGCAGTTGCAGGACGGGCCGATGACGGCATCGGTCGACATTCCCATTCACGATCGCGGCGACAACCCGATCTGGCTGCGGATCACGACCGAGGACGGTTTCCAGGCCTGGACCAGCCCGGTGTACCTGTTCAGGTGAAGCGGGATAGACGCCGCCAGCCGCGTCCGGTGATTCATTTTTCGCCCGGCGAATTCTAAGACGCCGCCGGCGCCGGCCGATTCGGTCGCCCCGTTATTTCTGAAATAACCGCGAAATCGGCGCCACCCCTCGATTTCCCTTTATGCTGAAAATGCTATCCGATTCCAGATTCGGTGCTATATATAAACGATATTGTTACGCTCCTGGCGAGTATGGAAGTTGATTATGTATGCATCTAAAGTGAAACAGGATGGGGCTGCTGGAGATTTGCAGCAAACCGAAGCGGCCACCGGGGAGAAGCAGGAACAGGCGAAGAATCAGCGCCGGCTTGCGGATTCACTCAAGCCGAAGGGCCGCAAGCTGAACCTCGATCGCCGGGTCGAAGGCATCGAACGGCGCGGCGGCGGAGCCGCTGACTACAAGGGCCCCGCTCGCAGAAAAGTCATCGACCGCCGGGAAAGCATCAACGACCGCCGCGACGAGGACTAGACGCGGCAGACCGGATTAGCCCCGGGGGTCGGGCCTCGGCGACTCCTGCGCTCTATGGCTTGCCCCGGTTCCGGCCGTCAGTAATCTCAGTAAAAAAGGTTCCGTCCCGTTTCTAAAAGCGGGCGGGACCTCTTGTTCTGCTGTCAATCCAAAAGAATTTGCGCCCCTTCGATCAGAAAGAGTCGCCGGGGATGCGCACCCGGCCTTCCATCAGCACGCGCGCGCTGCGGCTCATCACCACCTTGTCGATCTTCCATTCAGCGCCGCGCAGGCTCGCGCCGGCGCCTACCCTGAGCGTGCCCGATGGATGGCCGAATACTACCGCGTCGCGCTCGCCGCCGCCGGCGGCCAGATTGACCAGCGTGCCCGGGATCGCCGCCGCCGCCGCGATCGCGACCGCGCCGGTGCCCATCATCGCGTGGTGCAGCTTGCCCATCGACAGTGCGCGCACGTTGAGGTCGATGTCTGCTGCCTTGATCGCCTTGCCGCTGGAGGCGATGTAGTCCGCGGGCGGCGCGACGAAGGCGACCTTAGGCGTGTGCTGGCGGCTCGCCGCGTCCTCTGGCTTGTCGATCAGGCCCATGCGCACGGCGCCGTGGGCGCGGATGGTTTCGAATCGCTCGAGCGCGGCGTTGTCACCGTTGATCGCTTCCTGTAATTCCGTGCCGCTGTAACCGAGGTCGGCCGCGTTCAGGAATATGGTCGGGATGCCGGCGTTGATCAAGGTTGCCGCCAGGCGTCCCCCGGCGGCGACGTCCCCGGGCAGTTCGAGCTCGTCGACGATGTGGCCGGTCGGGAACATGGCCTCGTCGGCGTCCACCGGTTCGATGAACTCGATGCGTATCTCGGCGGCGGGGAAGGTCACGCCGTCGAGCTCGAAATCGCCGGTCTCCTGCACCTCGCCGTCGGTCATTGGCACGTGCGCCACAATCGTCTTGCCGATGTTCGCCTGCCAGATGCGCACGGTCGCGGTGCCGTCCCGCGGCACGCGCTCGGCGTCGACCAGGCCGTTCATGATCGCGAAGGAGCCGACCGCGGCGGTCAGGTTGCCGCAGTTGCCGCTCCAGTCGACGAACGGCCTGTCGATCGACACCTGGCCGAACAGGTAATCGACGTCGTGATCGGGCTGCGCGCTCTTCGACAGGATCACGGTCTTGCTCGTGCTCGAGGTCGCGCCGCCCATGCCGTCGGTGTGCTTGCCGTAGGGGTCGGGGCTGCCGATCACGCGCAGCAGCAGCGCGTCGCGCGCCGGTCCCGGAACCCGCGCCGCCTCGGGCAGGTCCTCGAGGCGGAAAAATACGCCCTTGCTGGTGCCGCCGCGGATATAGGATGCAGGGATTCTAATCTGTGCCGGCGCGCTCATGCCGCCACCCCGCTTTCGAGGAAGTCCTCGGCGAAGCGTTGCAGCACGCCGCCGGCCTCGTAAACCGATACTTCGTCGGCGGTGTCGAGGCGGCAGGTCGCCGGGATTTCGACGCGCTCGCCGTCACGGCGATGCATCACCACGGTCAGGCGCGCGCCGGGCTTGCGCTCGCCTGCGACGTCGAAGGTTTCGCTGCCGTCGATGGCGTAGGTCCTGCGCGTCTCGCCGGGCAGGAATTCAAGCGGCAGAACGCCCATGCCGACCAGGTTGGTGCGGTGGATGCGCTCGAAACCCTCGGCGAGGATGGCCTCGACGCCGGCGAGCCGCACGCCCTTGGCGGCCCAGTCGCGCGACGAGCCCTGGCCGTAGTCGGCACCGGCGACGATGATCAGCGGCTGCTTGCGCGCCATATAGGTTTCGATTGCTTCCCACATGCGCGTTACCTCGCCTTCCGGTTCGATCCGCGTGAGTGAGCCCTGGATCACTTCTCCGCTGTCGTCGCGGCACATTTCGTTCAGCAGCTTCGGGTTGGCGAAGGTGGCGCGCTGCGCGGTCAGGTGGTCGCCGCGGTGGGTGGCGTAGGAATTGAAGTCTTCCTCGGGCAGGCCCATGCTGGCGAGGTATTCGCCGGCTGCGCTCGAGGCGAGGATCGCGTTCGACGGCGACAGGTGGTCGGTGGTGATGTTGTCGCCGAGCACCGCCAGCGGACGCATGCCGCTGAGCGAGCGTTCGCCGGCGAGCGCACCCTCCCAGTAGGGCGGTCGGCGGATATAGGTCGACTGCGCCCGCCAGTCGTAAAGCGGGCTCGGCGCCTTCTCGACTTCGCCCAGATCGAACATCGGGATGTAGACCTGTTTGAATTGCTCGGGGCGCACGTGCTCGGCGACGATGGCGTCGATCTCGGCGTCGCTCGGCCAGATGTCATTCAGCGTTATTGGTTTGCCGTTGGCGTCGTGGCCGAGCGCATCGCGCTCGATGTCGAAGCGGATCGTGCCGGCGATGGCGTAGGCGACCACCAGCGGCGGCGAGGCGAGGAAAGCCTGCTTCGCGTAGGGGTGGATGCGGCCGTCGAAGTTGCGGTTGCCCGACAGCACCGCGGTGGCGTAAAGGTCGCGGTCGATGATTTCCTGCTGGATCTTCGGATCGAGCGCGCCGCTCATACCGTTGCAGGTGGTGCAGGCGTAGGCGACGATGCCGAAGCCGAGTTCTTCCAGTTCGGCCAGCAGTCCGGCTTCTTCGAGGTAAAGCCTGGCGACCCTGGAGCCCGGCGCAAACGACGACTTGACCCAGGGTTTTCGCGTCAGCCCGAGCGCGTTCGCCTTTTGCGCGAGCAGCCCGGCGGCGACGACGTTGCGCGGGTTGCTGGTATTGGTGCAGCTGGTGATCGCGGCGATGATGACCGCGCCGTCCGGCATTTCGCCCGGCTTTTCCTGCCACTTGCCGGCGACGCCGCGCGCCGCGAGCTCGGCGGTCGGCAGGCGCCGGTGCGGGTTGGACGGGCCGGCGAGGTTACGCTCGACCGTCGACAGGTCGAACTCGAGCACGCGTTCGTACTCGGCCTCGCGCAGGCCGTCGGCCCAGAGGCCCGCGGTTTTCGCATAGCATTCCACCAGCGCGACCTGCTCGGCCTCGCGGCCGGTCAGCTTCAGGTAATCGATGGTTTGCTGGTCGATGTAGAACATCGCCGCCGAGGCGCCGTATTCCGGTGCCATGTTGGAGATGGTGGCGCGGTCGCCGATGGTCAGGCTGGCGGCGCCTTCGCCGAAAAACTCGAGGTATGCCGAGACCACGCGCGCCTCGCGCAGGAACTCGGTCAGCGCCAGCACGATGTCGGTCGCGGTGATGCCGGGCTGGCGCTCGCCGCCAAGGCGCACGCCGACGATGTCGGGCAGGCGCATCATCGACGGCCGGCCGAGCATGACGTTCTCGGCCTCGAGGCCGCCGACGCCGATCGCGATCACGCCGAGGCAGTCGATGTGCGGCGTGTGGCTGTCGGTGCCGACGCAGGTGTCGGGAAAGGCGACGCCGTCGCGCGCCTGGATCACCGGCGACATTTTCTCCAGGTTGATCTGGTGCATGATGCCGTTACCGGCCGGGATTACGTCGACGTTCTCGAAGGCGGTGCGCGTCCAGTCGATGAAATCGAAGCGGTCGGCGTTGCGGCGGTCCTCGATCGCGCGGTTCTTGTCGAAGGCTTCCGGGTCGAAGCCGGCGTGCTCGACCGCGAGCGAGTGATCGACGATGAGCTGCGTCGGCACCACCGGGTTGACCTGCGCCGGGTCGCCGCCGCGCTCGGCGATCGCGTCGCGCAGCCCGGCGAGGTCGACCAGCGCGGTCTGGCCGAGAATGTCGTGGCAGACCACGCGCGCCGGGTACCAGGGGAAGTCCAGCTCGCGGCGGCGCTCGACGATTTGCCGGAGCGCCGCTTCGAGCTCTTCCGGCGTGCAGCGGCGCACCAGGTTTTCCGCCAGCACGCGCGACGTGTACGGCAGGCGATCGTAAGCGCCGGCTTCGATATCCTCTACGGCCGCCCGTGTATCGAAATAGTCCAGCCCGGTGCCGGGCAGGGGTTTGCGGTAGTCCTTGTTCATAATCTGTTACCCGTCACTCCGCGGCTCGACCGCCTCGCTAATATTGTCCCGCGGCTCGACCGCCTCGAAAATGTCACCCCGCGGTTTGACCGCGGGGTCCAGATCGATATGCATGATGCCCGGCGCCTGGATGCCGCGGGCAAGCCGCGGCATGACGGTCGGGGGCCGGGCCCCGGAATATCAATGATCATGTTTAAGATCAGCCTCGGCTCCTCTGGTCGATCGGCACGTATTTCAGGTTTTCCGGGCCGGTGTAGTTCGCCGACGGGCGGATGATCTTGCCGTCCTGGCGCTGCTCGACCACGTGCGCGCCCCAGCCGGAGGTGCGCGCAATGACGAACAGCGGGGTAAACATGTCGGTCGGCACGCCCATCTGGTGGTAGGACACCGCGGAAAACCAGTCCAGGTTGGGGAACATTTTCTTCAGCTCCCACATCACCGATTCGAGCCGCTCGGCGACGTCGTACATCAGCATGTCGTCGTTCTCTTCCGACAGCTGCCTGGCGACGCGCTTGATGACCTCGTTGCGCGGATCGCTGACGGTGTACACCGGGTGGCCGAAGCCGATCACGATCTCCTTGTTGGCGACGCGCTCGCGGATGTCGGCCTCGGCCTCGTCCGCCGAGCCGTAGCGCGACTGGATGCGGAAGGCTTCCTCGTTGGCGCCGCCGTGCTTGGGGCCGCGCAGCGCGCCGATCGCGGCGGTGATGCAGGAATAGAGATCGGAGTTGGTGCCGGCGACGACGCGGCCGGTGAAAGTGGACGCGTTGAACTCGTGCTCGGCGTACAGGATCAGCGAGATGTGCATCGCCTTGACCCAGGATTCGGGCGCGGGCTTGCCGTGCAGCAGGTGCAGGAAATGGCCGCCGATGGAATCGTCGTCGGTGACCAGCTCGATGCGCTTGCCGTGATGGCTGTAGTGGTACCAGTAGGCCAGCATCGAGCCGAAGCAGGCCATCAGCCGGTCGATGATCGCGCGCGTCGCGTCGTAATCGCTGATGGGCCCCTCGGGTTCGAGGCAGCCGAGCACCGAGCAGCCGGTGCGCAGCACGTCCATCGGGTGAGTGCTCGAAGGCAGTTGCTCGAGCACGACCTTGACCTCGTGCGGGATATCGCGCTGTGCCCTGAGGCGGGCCTTGTAGGCATCGAGCTCGTCCTGCGTCGGCAGCTTCTCGTGGATAATCAGGTAGGCGATTTCCTCGAATTCGCACTGCTCGGCGACGTCAAGAATGTCGTAGCCGCGGTAGTGCAGGTCGTTGCCGGTCCTGCCGACCGTGCAGATCGCGGTATTGCCGGCGGCCGTGCCGGACAGCGCGACCGACTTTTTCGGTTTGAATGCGGTTGCTTCGGTCATGATGTCTCCTCGCTGAATAATTTATCCAGTTTTCGTTCGTAATCGTGGTAATCGAGAAAGTCGTACAGCTGCATGCGCGTCTGCATGCTGTCGACCACGTTTTGCTGGGTACCGTCGTCGAGAATGTGGCGGTAAACGTTGAGCGCCGCCAGGCTCGCCGCGCGAAACGCCGACAGCGGGTAGAGCGCGAGCTTGACCCCGACCGAGGCGAGCTGCTCGGTGGTGAACAGCGGCGTCGCACCGAATTCGGTGATGTTCGCCAGCACCGGCACCTTGACCGCGTCGACGAACTGGCGGTACTGGTCGAGCTCGGTCATCGCCTCGGGGAAAATCATGTCGGCGCCAGCCTCGACGCAGGCCTCGGCGCGCTCGATGGCGGCATTCATGCCTTCCACCGCGAGCGCGTCGGTGCGCGCCATGATGACGAAGCCGTCGTCGCTGCGCGCGTCGACCGCGGCCTTGACGCGATCAACCATTTCCGCGCTCGGCACGATCGCCTTGTTCGGCCGGTGCCCGCAGCGTTTCTGCATCACCTGGTCCTCGATATGCACCGCGGCGACATCGGCACGGATCATTTCGCGTATGCAGCGCGCGATATTGAAGGCGCCACCCCAGCCGACGTCGACGTCTACCAGTAGCGGCAGGCTGCTCGCCGCGGTGATACGGCGCGCGTCCTCGAGCACGTCGGCGAGCGTGCTGATGCCGAGATCGGGAATGCCGAGCGAGCAGGCGGCGACTCCGCCGCCGGACAGGTACAGCGCCTGGTGGCCGCTCTTCTGCGCCATGATCGCGTTGTAGGCATTGACCGCGCCGACCACCTGCAGCGGATTGTTCGCTTCCACCGCCGCGCGGAATTTCATGCCGGGTGATGTCTTGTCAGTCATTTTGATCCTCGAGTATTTTCTTGACGATTT
>Ga0209536_100014770_pt1 | contig 11191 bp, 10 predicted proteins | sample DeeMarSeWOR28_12_FD_187461 | JGI IMG/M metagenome (GOLD analysis project Ga0209536, IMG submission 187461) | Marine sediment microbial communities from White Oak River estuary, North Carolina - WOR-2-8_12 (SPAdes) (version 2) | ecosystem: Environmental > Aquatic > Marine > Intertidal zone >... | reverse complement strand
AGGTGCCACCTCACTATCTAGTAAAACTTTACTTGTATCGGAGAGAAGGCTGTAAGACCAGCGTGTGATCACAACTGCACCTACCAGTCCCATGACCGGATCCATCCTGACCCAGCCGAAATGCTTGCCTGTCAACAGCGCAAAAATGGCCAGCAGGGATGTTAAAGCGTCTGCCAGAACGTGCAGATAAGCAGCCCGCAGGTTATGGTCATGGTGATGGCTGCCATGGTGATGATCATGGTCGTGTTTTAGATGCAAAAGGTAAGCGCAGACGAGATTGACTGCCAGACCTGCAACTGCCACCCCGATTGCCTCGTTGAATTGAATGGATACCGGGGAATATAACCGTTTTACAGACTCGCCTGCCATAAGGAGAGCAATGACCACGAGAACAACCGCACTGGCAAAACCTCCGAGTACACCAACCTTGCCGGTGCTGAATGTATACTGTGGATTATCAGCATGACGCCTAGCATAGCTGTAAGCAAAGATGGTGATTGAAAGTGCGGCAGCATGAGTCCCCATGTGCCAGCCGTCTGCCAAGAGTGCCATGGAACCGAACAGGTACCCTGCGCCTATCTCGATAATCATCATGGTAACGGTGATGATTATCACCAGCCACGTTCTTCGCTCACCCTGGGGATTATCTAATCTAAAGCTATGGGGATGCTGCCATCTTTCTAAAGTTGAACTGTGCATTTTATTGCAGGATTAAAATTTATTAAAAATTTTGCTGGATCCGACCAATCCATCAATTACAGCCTCAGGATGGGGCACGGCATTTATTTTCCAGGTTGCCGGCCGGCGAGTTATATGATGCATCGCCTTCTGGTGAAATTCTTCCTGCAGCTGTTTTCTGGGCACAGACTCTTTTAAAAAAAAGATATAACGGCTTTAGTGAGAGCACAATAACAATGAGAGCGCCGGCCAGCTGGAGCCAGTAAGGAATAACCTCTCCGGCCTGACCTGCTATTGCACTGGCTTGAATTCCGAAACTTTCATAAATCATGTCCAGCAGCAATCCGGATATCACGGCAAACAGGGACAGCATGAAAAGATAAATAGCAGTTGCCCTTTTCCCCAACAATCCGAACAGAACAGAGAGTGATGTAACATTAGTTGCAGGGCCAACAAGCAGAAAAACCAGCGCTGCACCTGGACTTACGCCTTTAAGGATCAAGGCAGCAGCTACGGGTGTAGAGGCCGTGGCGCAGATATACATAGGTATACCGACCAGCAGCATTATCAGCATGGAATGCAGCCCCCCACCGAGGTAATTACTCATCAACTCTTGCGGTATAATTGCCGCAATAACTCCGGCAAAGAGCAAACCGGCAAAAAACCAGCCTGCGAGGTCACCCCAGAGATCATCCACAGCAAACTTAAGTCCTGACCACAATTTTTCTGTGAATGAGTGATGTGCTACATGCTCTTCCGGAGGGCATCCATTCCCGTCACAGCAATTATCAACAGGACAACTCCGATCGATAACTCTTTCCCAGTCGTCTTCCTTCTGTGACTGCAGAATATTCTCACTGATACCTGCTGCTACAGCTGTTACAAAAGCCGATACCGGCCGTGCCACGGTCATGATAGGGTCCAGAAGCGCATAAGTAATTGCCATCGAATCGACTCCCGACTCCGGAGTAGAAATGAGAAAGGCTGTTGTTGCACCATTGTTTGCTCCCTGCTTTTTAAGGGATGCTGCTGCCGGCAGAACGCCACATGAACATAATGGTATGGGGATTCCGAACAATGCGGCTTTGACGACAGGACCGAATCTTCCCTTGCCCAGATGATCAGCTACAAAAGAGGGATTGAGGAAAACCTTGAGAAGTCCGCCGACAAGCATACCGAAAAGTATATATACTGATGCCTCAAGCAGAAGATGCCATGACTCCTTAAATATTGAGAAAATAATTTCCATGATTCATAATTACCTAATCAAATGTGACGAAAAATTTATGATATTTTTTTACACTTTCTCAGTCCGCGGTTCCTGAATGTGTTCCAGGGCAATGCTGACCAGCTGCGATACATGATCATCTGCCAGGCGATAATAGAGAATTGTCCCTTCGCGCCTGTTTTTAACCAGACGCAGAGTTCGTAATAACCTTAACTGGTGGCTCACGCCTGATTCGGTTATACCGAGCAAGGCAGCAAGATCACAGACGCACATTTCCTGGTGTTCCAGGGCCCATAAAATTTTAATCCGGCTAACATCGCCAAGAGCCTTAAAGGTTTGACAAATATCCTCAATTGCCAGATCACTAAGCGCCTTCAGGCGCGCTTCGTTTACTTTATCATCATGGATTATACGGCAGTCGCATTTATCTTTTATCTGCTTCACATTGCCTCCATCTTATTATATGAGCATATACTCATATAATAGCCCCACTTTACTAAAAGTCAATAAAAAGGTAGAAGTTGAAAGAGTAAAACTCATCCTAGGGCTGATACATCATGACCAGAAACAGAAAAAAAAATGTAAAGGATCCCAATCCGGTTAGTACCGGCAACGGGACCCTCTTTGTGGTTGCTACCCCTATCGGCAACCTTGAGGATATAACACTCCGTGCTGTGAGGATTCTCAAGGAGGTTGATCTTGTTGCTGCTGAAGATACCCGGCACACGCGAAAACTACTCACCCATTTTGGCATCACAACCCCGACTCTCAGTTACTACAAGGAAAAAGAAAAGCAAAGAACTGCTGTCATCATTGGAAAATTGAAGCAGGGTTTCAATGTGGCTCTTGTTTCAGATGCCGGCACTCCCGGTATTTCAGACCCCGGCTCTATCCTTGTCCGGCAGGTCCTGGCTGAAAATATCAGGGTTGAACCAATTCCCGGGCCTTCTTCATTGACCGCGGCTATTTCTGTTGCAGGCTTACCTGACAACTCCTTTGTTTTCCTGGGTTTTGCTCCGGCCCGCACAAAACAGCGCCAGGATATGCTGTATTCGCTGGCAGACGAAAAAAGACATCTGGTATTTTTTGAAGCTCCCCATCGTCTCCAGTCATTTTTGCAGGACTGTCTCAAGATTCTAGGCGATCGTATGGTTTTCTGGTGTCGCGAACTAACAAAAATGCACGAAGAACTACTTCAGGGTACCATCAGCGCTATCCATGAACAGTGCAAAAGCAGGAAAATCAAGGGTGAGTCAGTATTTATTATTGCAGGGGCTGCAGACGTCCCGGTAATCGGAGACGAGAAAATTGAGGAAATTCTTATTGCCTTTAAAAAATCAGGCGCAAAGAGTTTAAAAGATACCGTACAGGAAATTACAGCTGTATACGGCTTGCCCCGTTCCGCTGTTTACAAAAAGGCCCTCAATATTTGGCATAAAAATTAATGTTTTTTTCAAGCTGCAAATACTTTATCTTTAATTATCCTCAGTACAAATCATCTTTTATAGGAGGTTATGTATGCATAGAAGAGACTTTCTGAAACAGGTTATGCTCTGGTCGGCCGGCATAACGACAGCTATTCCAAGCTTCCAGATCGTACCGGAACTCCTGGCCCTGGAAAAACAACCGCCACTCGTAACCCATGCCAAAGGTAAGGATTATTACCAGCTCGTGGCCAGGGTTCTTGAACCTTTGGGTGGTATAAGCTCTTTTGTTAAAACCGGGGAAAATGTAGTTATCAAGCCCAATATGGCCTGGGATCGCAACCCGGCCCAGGCTGCCAACACGCATCCCCTGGTGGTTAAAGCGCTTGTTGAACTGAGTCTGGATGCAGGTGCTAAAAAAGTTATGGTTTTTGATCGTACCTGCAATGAGGAACGACGATGTTATGTAAACAGCGGCATCCAGGAAGTTATGGCGACCATTAAAGACAACCGGCTCAAATTCATCCACCCTGATTCCCGGAAATTTATCCCGGTCGATATCAAGCGGGGCAAGGCGGTTAAAAGACTCGAAATTTATAAGGACGCCCTGGAGGCAGATACCTATATCAATGTCCCGGTTGCCAAACACCACAGCCTAAGCAGACTGACCCTCGGTTTAAAAAACAGCATGGGAGTTCTGGGCGGCAAACGTGGCCAGATGCACCACGACCTGGGTCAGAAGCTCGCAGACCTTGCTACCGTGGTAAGACCCAAGCTGACAGTCATTGACGCAACCAGAATTCTGCTGCGCAACGGTCCCCAGGGAGGGGATACCGATGATGTGAAAATTATGGATACTGTCATAGCCTCGACAGATCCTGTGGCCTGTGATGCATATGCCACAACTCTTTTCGACCTGCGTCCCGATGAGATCAGCTCTACTGTCGCCGCCTATGAACTGGGACTTGGAGAAATGGACCTGGAAAGGATGCAGATTATCCAGGCCTGATGGTTTTCATGCAGAAAAAAAACTTTAAACTCCGATACTGGCGGCGATCAAGCCAGATACTCTTTTTTATCCTTTTTATCTTTCTTTTTCTTAAAACCGACTATTCCGGTACCAATGAACTGACCTATGCGGTTAACATCCTCTTCAGGATTGACCCCTTCCTTGCTGCCAGTGCCTCAATCGCTACGAGAACCTTTATTTGGCTGATGTGGCCGGCACTTATCTTCATCGGGCTGACATTTTTTCTCGGCCGTTTCTTCTGCGGTTGGATCTGCCCTATGGGTGCACTGCTCGACTCCTGCCACAAATTCATCCCCCATGGCCGTGAAGGGAGGATCTCCCGACTTCATACCCTCAAGTATTACCTTTTGGGTTTTCTACTGATTGCTGCCTTCTGGGGCCTGCCGGCCGCCGGTTATTTTGACCCGTTTTCCATCCTTGTTCGCGGCCTGGCAGTTTCCGTGTATCCCGCTTTGAATGTTGCCGCAACCTCTTTTTTTACTTTCACCTATGAGGAGATGCCGGCCTGGATCAATATGCTGACCGAACCGGTGTATTCCTTTCTCAAGATAACCATTCTCCCTTTCCGGCAGAATTACTTTGAACTTGCCTTTATTTCGCTGTTTCTTCTCTTGGCTGTTTTCATTCTGGAAAAACTGGAAAGACGTTTTTTCTGCCGTAATATCTGCCCGGTTGGAGCTTTTTATGCGGTTATTTCACGTTTTTCCCTGCTGCGGGGCAAAGGCGGTTCTAAATGCGGTAAGTGCAAAAACTGCATGAGTGTCTGCCGCATGGGTGCTATTGATGAAGAACGCAATATTTCGCCCGTTGACTGCAACCTCTGCCTGGACTGTGTTGATATATGTCCAGCAAGCAAGATTTCCTTTGGGTATAAACAGAATGAAATTATTAAACCCTCCTTTGCAGTCAACCGTCGTAAATTTATCGGCACCCTTGCCCTTGGTACGGTTCTGCCCTTTTTTCTTGATGCCCGGACCATGGCCAAAAGGCCTGATCCATACCTTATAAGGCCGCCCGGCGCCTTGCCGGAAAATGAATTTCTCGGTCGATGTATCCGCTGCGGCGAATGCATGAAGATCTGTATCGGTAACGGTCTGCAGCCTACCTTTCTTGCTGCCGGCCTGGAAGGTATGTTTTCACCCCGCCTCAATGCCAGAACAGGCTACTGTGAATACAACTGCACCCTGTGCGGCCAGGTGTGCCCCACTGGAGCACTCTCAGAATTGAGCATGAAACAGAAGCACGCTACCAAGATCGGTAATGTGTTTTTTGACAAGAACCGCTGCCTGCCTTATGCCAAGGGTATTCCCTGCATCGTCTGTGAGGAACACTGCCCGACCCCTGAAAAGGCTATCCAGTTTCGTGAAGCCCAGGTGTTGAACAGCAAGGGGGAGAAAGTTTCAGTCAAGCAGCCCTTTGTAGTCGATGAACGATGCGTGGGGTGCGGTATCTGTGAAACGAAATGCCCTCTGCCGGGACAAAGTGCAGTACGCGTAACATCTGCCGGCGAAAGCAGGAATCCAGAAAATGCCCTGCCGACTCTATCCACAATGTATTAGTTCTGTAATATTTGAGGTCAATATATCCATTGACATCTTGACAATATAAGAATCAGTCTTGAGTCAACTATATAGCAGTGAAAGTCGCCTATCTAAACATCCTTGCCATTGTCTGTATTAGCTTTATCATCATGGTGCTTTATTATCATTGCAGGTATAGATGTTTTTTCAGAAGTCATAATGTCATTTCTGAGTTGCTGGCAATGACTTTACAAGAAACAACTTCACAGTAATTCCAGTCAACCCGAAGAACTCTGTTATACTTGATTCTATACTGCTTTTTGCAATGCTGAACTAAGTTCCGAAATAGTAATTGCTGATATTGTATCATTATTAATTTGGCTCAGGGGCAGTGGGGTCTTCTCGTTGGTTACCAATAATACTTGATCAACGCCCTCGGTGTTGGCGAGCTCATTAAGATAATCCGTTGTTCTTCGGATTTGGTGTAAAGGAACAACATTATTCCACGCTTTTGCATCTATCACTACTTTTTTGCCCTTTATATCTAGGACAAAAGCAGGTCTCATTCCTCCAAGCCTCGGAGAAATAGAGTATTTGATTTTTTGCTTTTCCAATATTTTCCTGACTTCATTCTCAAGCTCAGAAGAAACCATTTGTGCTACACGCCGTGAGGGCTGCTCAACCACCTCCTTGTTTTTTAGAATTACACTGATAGCTGAAAGAACAGCAACGCTTGCTACCAGCACAACAACTCCTGATAGAATCAATTCAGTATTAAGGATTTTTGTTTCAATAAAAGTAAAGGCAAAAGAACTTGTTGCACCTAATAGGGAAGCGGTTCCAACCAATATAGAAATATTTTCTGATTTCTGTTTTTTCTCTAATGCTAGCTGTCTAAAGTCAACAATACCTGGTTCTTCAAACTCTTGCTCTATACGATCAAGACATTTATTCAATCTATTCTCAATCTCAACACGCTGACTAGGAGAGATTAGATCACTATCGAAAACTTCAGTAAAGAGAGAATTCAGAATTTGTTCTTCTGATAACAAGTCATTTATTGAGACTTTAAACTCTCTTGCTTTTCCCTCAACAATTTTAGTTAAATCTTTGAATTTTGGAGCATACTCTTCAAAAACCATTCTTCGCATAAATGATCTATGAATATCCTGATTGGCATTTTTAGCTCGTACCCTCTTTGCCCCAATAGTCTGCTGGTATGTCAACAGAAACAGAATCAGTGAAACGAGAATTCCAAGGCCTGTTGAAAGATATGCGTCCATGCCAGCTCCTCCATTTTATGAAACAATTTTGTCCAATTCTCTGAGCAATTTTAATTGGTTTTTCTTTACTTCTTGAATGCTTTTCACCAACTCTCCCGCTGTGATAACTTGCTTGGCAATCAGGATGTCAATCAAGGCCTGATTGATAATGATTTCTGTCATTAAAATATCTTGAGTTGATTTAACATTCTTTGTGGTGTCTTTTTTCATATCGCCCTCCCTTTTAGTTAGGGCATAATCAGACTCTCATTACTTCCTTAATATTTTAATGATTTAGTAGTGATTTTCAATTGTACCTTGGTACAAGATAAGAAAAGATATTTAACAGGTATAATCACTCAAAAAAACATTTCGAAAAAAGAAAAATAATTAAACCAGTTTGAGAGCGGACAGTGATACTATTGTGGTTCTAGTCCTGCTTGCCTGACAATATCCTTTAGGGTTTTCATCACATTATGAACGGATTTTTTAAACTCAGCTGAGCTGATATTTCTAACAAAATGACAAAGACCTCCCAAGAGACTTAATAATCTCAATGAAGGTCTTAATCTTTAAAAGGAAGAAAAACCTCTCTCATTGGAGTCTCCTCCGCAGTAGAAGTTTATCAAGAAATAAAGTCGTCTACAATGTGGTTGTGATTATGATTTACGAACTAGCCGGAATAAAACAAATTGCCAACAAGAAAAGCTCAAAAATAATTATTGCGGGGTATAAATTTTTCTATTTAGCAAATTTATTTTTTTTACAATGTGGATAAAATCAGGATAGCGTAAAATTAACCTGTCCTGTCTTACTCGTAATTCAGCACAAATTCTATAGTTGAGGTTTCAACTGACAATATTGAAACAATATACAATAGCTAATCAAGAAACCTGATAACTATGAATGAACTTATATTTTTATTTAAAGGAACTGAAATTGATGCTCCTATCCCGCTGCCTGAGTAATGGCCGCTGGAACTATAAACACCAACAGATCCGGAAGGATGATATTTCATCATCTGTGATTGGTCAGCAGGTTTTATAACGGCATCACCCCCTACTTCACGGGCCTTTTTTACTACATCACTGTAGAGTCTCCATTTTGAATAAGGGCCGGATCGTTCATCTTCAATAAATCCCAGGACCATGTATTTACGGGGTGGCTCTCCATAATCCCACAACTCCATACCGTCTATCATAAGCATAGCGCCACCCTTCCCTTCAAAAACATTATCATCACCCTGAAAGGGTTTAAATTGGGTAAACGCACAGGCAGTCATGAGAAACAAGCCGAGCACTACTAAAATCAGTCTTTCCAATGGCGTTTTCTCCATATAATTCCGGTTAATTATCCAGTATGAAACTTCCAGGTTGGAAAATATCTAAAGTGGAAAACCACTAGCCAGATTTCCATGCAGAAGCAGCGTTAATGAGTTACGCATCTGCCTGCAGCCAGGCTGCTGCAGAAAGAGAAGCTTTGCTGCCATCGCCAACCAGGACCTGTATCGGCAGGTCGGCATAAACAACCCTGCCGGTGGCAAATACGCCCGGAAGCGATGTCATATAATTCTCATCTACCAGTAGAAAGCCCTTTGCATCCTTCCGGGCAGTTACAATTTTAATATTCGGCATAATGCCGCGATAGACAAAGACTGCAGAGACTTTTATGTTTTTAATTTTTCCGGTGTCCAATTCAACCATATCAATTTCTTCCAGGTGTTCTGCGCCGTAAAGTTCCTTCACATGGTAGCCGCCGAAAAACTGAAAGTGTTTATGGCTGTTAAGTTTATTTATAAGAATCACATTGCCGGACATTGTTGCATCGCCCGTAATAAATTTAACCCTGCTTCCCATACTTAGAAGATGAAGCGCTGCTTCCACAGCCCAGGAGCCATTGCCGGCAACAGCAACTTCCCGGCCCATATAGCGCGGCCCGGCACATTGCGCGCAGGTATGGATGCCGCGTTGGGCAAAGCGTGCTTCATCCTCGAGTCCAAGCAGTCGCGGCTGGCCCCCCGTAGTAATGACTACGGCACGGGCCCTGAACTGATTCCCTTCGCTGCATTTAATATTAAATGTTTTGTTGGCTAATTCCTCTACAGCAATTACTTCAATCGAATCAAGTAATTCGCAGCCAACTTTTTTAGCCTGCCGCACCATGGTCTGGGTCAATTCCCAGCCGCCAATTTTCTCAATACCTGGATAGCCCGACACAGTCTCTAAAACAGCAACAGCCCCACCGAACACTGCTTTTTCAAGAACAAGAGCATGCAAGCCCAGTTGGCCTGCTGTCATGGCTGCTGCCAATCCGGCCACTCCGCCTCCAAGAATAATGATATCGTACAATACTTCAGTATTTTTTTTATCAAGAACTAACATTGTAAAAGCAACCAGGCCTGTAACTGTTCCGATTCGATTGAAGATCCTTTCAGCACTCGATGGGTACGGTGCTGACTGCCCCTGTAAATATCACAGCTTGCAGTCGTTCTTTGCAGATCTGAAAATCAGGTCAGTCCTTTACCTGTAGTCGATGTCATCAATTTGCCGTGTTTAACTCCCTTGGTGCCGATCAATTCTTCAGCAAGCCTTTTGATATTTTTCGCCTTGCCTTTTATGATTACCACCTCCAGACAATGATGGGCATCTAGATGGACATGCAGGGCTGAAATAATCTCTTTATGGTGGGAGTGCTGATGCTCTGTGAGCTTGTCAGATAAATCACGGGTATGATGGTCATAGACCAGGGATACTGTTCCCACGGTTTCTTCATTTGCTCGGGCCCATTCCTCTTCAACAAGGGCATTGCGAATCAGATCACGTATGGCTTCCGATCGGTTGCTGTATCCCTTATCCTCTAACAGGTTATCAAATTTGGCTAATAATCTTTGGTCGATGGATATGCCAAAACGGGTTATCTCTGCCACATTTCACCTCATATTTTGAAATTACAGGGAACTGCAACAATACAGCTATTATATAACAAAAAACAACATACCTAATGCCAGAACTTTAAACAAGATTATCCTCAAATACCAAAACAACTTGACATAAAAAAATCATTTTTTTATGTTATAAGTGTTACGTTTTTTATTTTCTTCACACTGTCGCGAGGTACCTCTATGCATATGGCGGATGCTTTGCTCTCACCTGAGATAGGCGGGGCAATGTGGGCAGCAACTGCTGCAACAACAATTTACAGTGCCCGCAAAGTACAAAGTCAGCTTGACAACAGAAAAATCCCGCTTATGGGAGTTCTCGGCGCCTTTGTTTTTGCAGCTCAGATGATAAACTTTGCCATTCCCGGCACCGGATCAAGCGGCCATCTGGGGGGCGGGCTCCTTCTTGCCATACTACTTGGTCCCCATGCTGCATTTCTTACCATGGCGTCGGTACTGACTGTTCAGGCCCTTTTTTTTGCTGATGGCGGTCTGCTGGCGCTGGGGGCCAATATTATCAACCTTGGTTTTTTCCCCTGCTTTATAGCTTACCCTTTTGTGTACGAAAAAATTGTCGGCAGCCAGCTCACTTCCACAAAACTCATCAGTGGATCCATTCTAACTGCCCTGATAGGCCTGCAGCTGGGAGCACTTGCCGTTGTCACACAGACCTTCCTCTCCGGTATCAGTGCTCTACCCTTCACCTCGTTTCTTGTCCTGATGCTGCCGATTCATCTCGGAATCGGTATCGTGGAAGGACTTGCTACTGCTGGCGTAGTTTCATTTATCTGGCGCGCCCGCCCCGAAATTCTGGAACGAAGCATGAACAAAAAAAACCTCGACCAGGTGCCGGTCAGAAACATCATTGTGGCTTTCCTCGCTGTTACCGTTTTAACCGGCGCCATACTTTCCTGGTACGCCTCGGAACACCCGGACGGCTTGGAGTGGTCGATAGAGAAAGTGACCGGCACCCCTGAGATTGAGACCCATAACAAGCCCATACATGATAGATTGGGCAACGTCCAGGAAAAAACCAGCCTGATGCCGGATTATGCTTTCAAGCAGGAGGGCAACGGCCCTGAACCTTCCCAGACGGAAATCCGAAAAAGCA
>Ga0209536_100014769_pt1 | contig 11191 bp, 4 predicted proteins | sample DeeMarSeWOR28_12_FD_187461 | JGI IMG/M metagenome (GOLD analysis project Ga0209536, IMG submission 187461) | Marine sediment microbial communities from White Oak River estuary, North Carolina - WOR-2-8_12 (SPAdes) (version 2) | ecosystem: Environmental > Aquatic > Marine > Intertidal zone >... | reverse complement strand
GGCATCGCCTGAATAGCATTCAAAATTATGTTAACAAAAGCCTGGGAAAGCTGCATCGGGTCTCCGACGATCTCAGGAATGGCAGCAAGTTTTGTGCTGATCCGGATATTGTACCTCTTGCATTCATTCTCAAGGAGGTCCAGAGCTTCTTCAATCAGCTTATTGGGTTTAACGTTTGTCAGCTCCGGCTTTGTGGGCTTCCCGAACTTGAGGAGACTTTCGGCAATCCTGTTAATGTGCTCGATCTCCTGCGGAACTATCGCCGAGAACTTGCTGCGGAAGTCAGGATCATCAAATTTCTGCTGCAGAAGCTGCGTGAAGGTTCGAAGCGACACGAGCGGGTTCTTGATCTCGTGGGCCATTCCGGCGGCCATCGTACCGAGCGCGGCCAGTTTCTCCGAAGAAACAAGATGATCCTGCGTATCCCTGAGCTCAAGCATCATCTGGTTGAACGCCTGCGACAACTGTCCAAGTTCATCGGACGAATCAATATCAATTTTATGACTGAGATTCCCTCTCCTGACGGCGTCCGTAACTTCTATCATCCTTCTAATCGGCTTCTCGATGCTGCTGGCAAAAAACACACCGACAACTATCGTCAGCGCGATCCCCGCGATGACGAAAATCAGGGAGTTTGTTTCCATCTTTCTGATCTCAAAGTAGGCGTCCGCTCTGGGCTCCTCCACAACAACTCCAAGATTCGCTCCGGCAACCGGAGCAAAAGATCCAACCACCTGGTCGTTAGGAACAAGAAAGAGAGGGCTCAGGTATTCCAGGCTGCCGGATTCTCCGTCAAGAACTTTTTTCACTGAAGCAACGCCGCTCAAATCGCTGCCAATGGAAGCAGGCTGCGGATGCGCGACCACCTTCCCGCTGCCGTCAACAACATAAATGGTTCTGGTTGTTCCCGCGGTCTCTGAAACAAGCGCGCGGATGAACTCCATATTTGGCCTTCCGCCCCTGAAACCCGCGTACTCTATCTTGTCAGCAACGCTCTCGGCAATAGACCTGTGATGGTTTTTTGTGGAAATGACGAGGGATTCCCGGCTTATCTCAATGGTCGCGAGGGTCGTAACCTCAAGCAGAACGACAATAAGAAGGACAAATATCAATATCAATTTGTAAAGTATGCGCTCCCTGAAAAAGTTGATCGGGAAAAGAGCATTTTTGCTGTTTTCCGGAATTATCTCTGCCAGCAGCAATCCGACAACGCCGAAAAGCGTTATTACCCAGGAAACTAGGAGAAATGCCGCATCGGCGGTGCCAAGATAAGCAAGTCTCAGCGCCTGAGACACGATAATAAAAATCGAAGAAGCGGCGGTGAGAAGAAGAAGGTTCCTTCTGCCCTCCGGAGAGCCGAAAAGATTCGCAAAGCTCAAACCCGCGAGAATGACCCACATCAGGACCCAGAGGCTTCTGCTAGGCACCATGAGAGAGAAGCTGACCACCGGCTCGATAACATCCCGCGTGTAAATAAGCTCCAGGCGGGCGGCCATTATGCCAAGACCGATAATAGCGACCAGGATGGCAACCAGCACAGATGCCATTTTTGAAAAGAGCAACTTCAAATAACCGAATTTTTCAAGAGAGAAGAGCCACAGGAAAAGACTGCCCAAGGTTATGTCGACGTAAATAAGCTTGTGGACCAGTATCAGCTCGGAGACGGGCCTCCCCATGTTATACATCATTTGAGAAAGCACCGTGAGCGAAACAAAAAGAGCCGTGGTAAAGAACACGACAGACAGAAACAGGCTCTTGTTGTCGTGCTGAGAAATGTATTTTCTGACAAAACTGTATGCGCCCGCTAGAAGGATGCCGGCCGCGAATATTTCGGTAAATATGCTTACAATGGTTAGTGTTGACAGCATTTTTTCAACCTCATTTCACTTTTACTATTATATACCCTGATGCCCTTCCGCCAACCATATTTTCCACGGTTATGGGCAGTTTTTTCTCCCCCCCCGAAACACCCTCTGGGACGATGACTTCTGCCCTGAAAACTTCTCCGTTGTACGTCATGGGCTGCGGCTTAAGCCCCAGTTCTTTGAGATCGATCTTAACGCTTGTCACGTCCTCGATTCTCCCCGGATTGAATATCGAAGCCTCAAGAATGAGTTTTGATTCCCCGTCAGCATAAACATTTTCCGGAGAAGCTTTGGCCCACAGGATCGAAGGGTTCCTCTCCACGTCCATCGCCGCCTCCGAAAGAGTGAGCCACCCTTTTTTGTTTGCCACGGCCACTGAAATAATCTTTTTGCCGGATACGATCTTCGGGTCAACACTCGTTTGAATAGAATACACTCCATCACCAGCGCTTGTGTCTCCCCAGAGGCCATTGTCAACCAGTGCCGTGTTCGAAAGCTGACCGATGTTGGAAAGATCGGCCCTGACGCCGCTTATGTTTGAAAGCCCTCCGGGATCGTCCACCTCCACCAGGAGCGAAAAGACGGTCCTCCCGTCCGGAGGCACTGCTATCGGCACCGCCTCTATCCTCTTTATCGACGGCACAAGCTTGGCCTTGTTAATGGAAGAGATGTCATAGCCGATAGTCCACGAAAGCAGCTGTGAGATTTTTTTCTTCAAAAAATCCGTGTCAACAATGAGCCTTGCCGCGTCCGCTTTGGAGAGGAGCTTTTTTTCTTCCTGAGCTTCACTTTCATCCCCGTCATCCGCAAAAGAAAACGAATTGCTCAAAAAAACAAACAAAACAAACAAAAGCAAGAAGATACGGCTCTTCATAATTTTAATTGCCATACCTCTCAAATATTTCCACTCCCTCTTCTTCGGTTACCGGCCTGTCCGGCCTGAAGCTGCCATCGGCATACGGAGAAATAAATCCCGCGTCCACGGCCGCCTTGATCTCCGCGGCAAGGGGATGGCTTCGGGAAACATCGGTAAATGGGTCTTCGGTTACAGCCGGGGCCGGGATTGCCCTCGCCTTTACCAGCCAGCTTGCGAGCTCGCCTCTTGTTATGGCAGACTCAACCTCAAAAACCTCGTCGGGAGATATGTCAATTATGCCAAGAGTCGCCAGCTCCTCAACAGCGGCTTTCTTCGCTTCGATCTCCTTCTTCTCCTCCTCTAACTTCTTCTTCGCGGCTTCCAATTCTTTTCTTTTCTTGGCAATCCTGGCTTTTTCCGCTTCCACTTCCTTCTTTCTGGCTTCAATTCTCTTCTTTTCCTCCTCAAGCTCGAGCCGCTCGGCTTCCGTGAGAGACTCTTCTTCAATTTCCTCTATTCTCTCGGTGGCAGCGGAGATTTCTTCTTCCCTCGGCTTGATGAGTTCTTCTTCCTCTTCTATCTCCGCTTCCTTCGGCGCTATCTCCTCGGCGATCTTCTTCTCGAGCTCCACGTCTTCCGGCGTCAGCACCTTTGCCTTTCTTAACACCTTCCGCTTCACTAGAACCCTTCTGTCCTTGTATTCGGTAAGTATCTCAATGAGATTCTTCCCGATCTGAAGAGGCATAACTACCTCGAATTTTTTGTCTTCTTTCACCTGCACCGGATTATCGTTTATGTAAACCGAAACCCCCGGTTTCAGCACGATGCCTTTGATCGTGACCGATTCATCATCGGTGACCAGCTGTTCTTCGGGGCCGATGATCCAAACCAGCTCTCCCCTTTCCTCTTCCTTGACCTCAACTTTCTCCTTTTCCTCCGGCTTCCTCACAAATGTCCAGCCTTTTGGGAAATATAAGAAGGAAAAATAATAACACGGCGCATCAACATAAGAATCCATCGTGACGGAAACGTCAAACTTCCAGTAACCGAACTTTGCCCCCAGCCCCGCGGTGAAACTCGATACGGCTTCGGCTTCTTCGGCATATTGCCTCATGCCGGCCCTCAGCATGTATGTTCCGGAAAAGATCCATTCCGCTCCAAATGAGATCAATGTTGAAGGATCGTTGCTTCGCAGCGAAAGGTCCGAGGATAATATTAATTCATTATCCTCTAAATAGAATGGGCTTCTTCTATCGCCCAAAACCTTTGCACCCACCCCGATCCTGGCGGTGGAAATCGCCTTTTCGTCATCCCCAAAGTCGTAATCTATGGTGCTGCCCAAAAAGTTCTCAAAAACTGCGCCGATCCTCATCCATGGAGATGTCCTCCACAGCATTCCGAAATCGGCCTCAAATCCTGTGGCGGCCCTCTCGACGCCCCCCTCCAATCCCAGTGAACTGCCAAGCAGGTGCTTCAGGTCTAAGCCAGCATCAATATCCCTCCACACATCTCCCCCGCCGAGAATATCGGACATGAAACCAAGCTTAAGACCAACCGACGCAAGCAGCACGTCGCTTGAAGATTCAATCGTTCCTGCCGCGCTGGGAATGTCAGAGATAGTCTTTTTCACAAATCCAAGGCCAAGGCTTACGCTGGAAGTGAGGGGGTATATTTGACCGGCAAAAAAATTATCAAGGTCCCGAACCGTTACAACCAATCCCTTTGCCCTGGTAATTCCTGCCGGATTGTAGAAGAGGGAATATCCGTCATCGCTCAGGCCGGTGAAAGCCCCTCCAAGACCCATCGGCCTCGCCCCTCCCTTTATGTCAAAGATATCAATCCCTTTGTCAGCAACCAGTGCTTCAGCGACGGGCGCAGAAAAGATCACGAATGACAGACATATCAGCAGTAAAGCAAGATATTCTTTAAGCTTAATCATAATGTACAATTTTATCACCATGGCTTGACCACCACCAACTCGATCAGCGAAGAAGCCTTCCAGCCTCCTTTATCTATGGCGGAAACATTAAGTTGTTTTATCCCGGTTTCAACATCTTCATAAACAACGAACTTTAATGAATACATCCCGTCCCCAGCGTCAGACATTAGCGCGTTCGCGGGCCCGCCAACCGGCCTAAGATCAATGAGAACCTGTGAGATGTCCGAAAGCCCCTGCGCGTCTTTAACCTCAACCGTAATTATTAGCGGAGTCTCTCCGTCTCTCGGGATCTCGTAAGGATCAGCTTTTCCTCCAAAAAGAGCCGGTCCGGTATTTACCCTGCAGGCCGATGAGCCGTCGTAACCGGTCTTGAAGTCCCAGAGCGAGGCAAACCGGTTTTTCACGCCCTCCATTCTCGAAACAAGAAAAGCCGCCTCCGCGCGTTTCATGTCCCTGTTCGGCTGAAAAATTCCCTCGAGTTTCGACACTCCCACAACAAGCCCGGCTTCATAAGCCCGGTATATCGCGGCGGCCGAAGGGTCGGTCAAGGGAACATCGCGGAAATGCGCCAGCGAAGGCAGAGTGGTATGAAGTCCTTCCGCCCTGTCGGCCGCAACTGTGGCCTCCGACCTTGTCAACGGCTTGTCTATGCCAAAGATATAACTGGAATATCCCGTCATGTATCCCATGTTCGCTGCCTCGCCTATGTAAGGCGCCCTCCAGTGCTCTTTTGGCACATCATAAAACGGGTCCTCGCGGGGCCTTGACGGCTCCACTCCTCTCCCCCTTACAAGCCATGTTGCCAGCTCTCCTTTTGAAACGGATTTCTCCGGGTCAAAAGCACCGTCAGGATAGCCTTCGATAACGCCGATCGTCGCCAGACCGATTATTGTCTCACCGGCCCAGTGGGATTTCATTTTAAGATCAGAAAAGTGCGCAAGGCGCAGTACCCTGGAAACCCATTTTATCTTTTTTTCTCCCCATCGCGCGGTTACCTTGACAAAATTCTTCCCGTTCTCAAGGATGAGCCCCGCGCTGAATCTGCCGTCGGAGAGATCGATTTTTGTTCCGTTAATATCAACTTCGTCCGCGCCCTCCACATCACCGGAGAAGATGATGGCTTCTTCGGTCGTTATCAAGGTTTCTTGAAGCCCGGAAACCTCCATTGTTGCTTCCAAGCCCAAGGCAACGGCATCAAATGCAGAAAAAAATACCAGCAGAAGGATTATTATTATAATCTCTCTCAAAACAGGTGAATTATATCACGCTGGCATGGTCGGCGCAAAATTTTGTTGACCATAAAATTCAGACTGTGTTAGAATTAAAACAATCTTTTCATTCTCAGACATGATATGAGGAAAGGGATTTAATTGTACCTAAAGACCCTTACGCTTAGGGGATTTAAGACTTTTGCCGACAAAACGAACGTAGAGTTCAACCCATCGAGCGGAATAATCGCCGTCGTCGGCCCAAACGGCTGTGGAAAGAGCAACATTGTGGACTCCATCCGATGGGTTCTCGGAGAGCAAAGCCTCAAGGAAATCAGAAGTTCATCGCTTGAAGACATCATATTTGCCGGGACTGCGGCAAGAAAGCCCCTTTCCCTCGGTGAAGTAACCCTGGTCATTGACAACTCCGACAAACTTCTAGCGTCTGACTACACGGAGGTCTCGATCAAGCGAAGGGTATTCAGATCGGGCGAAAGCGAATTCTACATCAACAAAAACCCCTGCAGACTGAAAGACATAAAAGACCTGTTCCTTGATACCGGATTGGGAAAAGGAGCCTATTCTATTATCAATCAGGGGCAGGTGGACGCAATACTTTCTTCAAAACCTGAAGACAGGCGCGCCCCGTTCGAGGAGGCAGCACAGATAAGCAAATACAGATTCAGGAAGGAAGCCGCCCAGCGAAAATTGATATCAACGGAACAGAATCTCCTGAGGATCAACGACCTCAAGCGGGAACTCTCATCACAGATCAAGGTCCTGGAAGAGCAGGCGGAAAAGGCAAGACAGTACAAGGAAATAAAGTCCCGTCTCACGGAACTCGAGATCGGTCTGACCAAAAAGCAGCTACAAAGTCTCAACGACAAAAAACTCTCTCAGGGTGACAGACTTACAAAGATATCTGCAGAACTCGAAGAAGCCAAGAAAGCCTTGGATTCAATAGAAAAAGAAAGACAATCGGTAAAGGAAAACCTGAAAACAAGGGAAAAAGATATTGAATCCGCCGCAGCCGCGCTCGATGAAAACAAATCAAGAACGGCTCAGGCAAGAACGGACCTTGAGATCGCTGAAGAGAGAGAAAAGGCCATGTGCGAACAGCTAGAAACAACAAAGAAAGAAATTGAAGCCCTTCAACCAAAGATCGAAGAGTTCGAGAAAAAGCTGACTGATAAGGAAACACAGAAAAGCAAACTCAAGGAACAGCAGGAGGCAAAAGAAAGGGAGCTTGCGGACTTTAGGGAGAGGCTTGACTCTCTGGGCAATGAGGAAAAAGAACTCTCTGCCGCGCTTGAAGAGTTGAGGTCGCGAATTCTTGAGAAGGAAAGAGAAATCAGCGAGGAGAGGAACAAGCTCTCCGAGCTTGACGGAAGTGAACGCTTTGCTAAAGAGGAGCTTTCCAGGGATGAAAAGAGCATCGCGAAACTTTCGGGAGAGATAGAAAAACTGGAATCTCATCTGGGGAAAGCGACAAGGGGGCGGGAAAGCGAGGAACATATACTTAAGACTCTCGACGAATCCTTCGAGGATCTCGCCCAGAAGAGAAAAACCCTCGATGTCCATAGCATTGAGGCGGAGCAAAATCTAGCCTCAATCAGAGAAGACCTGAGCTCCAAAACATCAAGGCTGTCGCTCCTCAGGTCAATGCTTGAAGAATACCAAGGATTCAGCGATGGCGTTCGGGAAATTATCAAGCTCACAAAGAACTCCCCAAAAAAATATCAGATAGAAGGCGTCGTGGCCGATCTCATAATGGTTGACGAGAAGCACGAGCTGGCAGTAGAAACTTCGCTGGGCGCGAATCTGCAGGTCATCGTCACAAAATCTGACGCCACCGCAAAGGAACTGATTGAATACCTAAGAAAAGAAAACCTCGGTAAGGCCGCGTTCCTCCCTCTCAACATTCTGAGGCAGGCCGATCCGGTTTCCGTCAAAGACACGCCGCGCGGATACATCGGCGTGGCAAGTGAGCTCGTCAAATGCGATAAAAGTCTTGAAGAAGCAATAAAGTTTCTGCTCGGAAGAACTCTCGTCTTTGATAATCTGGAAAACGCTCTCAAGTTCTTCAAGGCCAAAAAACTCGAAAAGGGCGCAAGGATAACAACGCTCACCGGTGAGCTAATCACATCCGGCGGCATGATCTCCGGCGGCGCGCCGATACGAAGAACGGCTGTTCATCTCGGCAGGGAAAGGGAGCTCATTGCGCTCTCATCGGAAGCCGAAGAAGCAAAGAAGGCTTCCGAAGCGGCCGCGGGGCTGGCCGCTGAACTCAAGGCAAACATCAAAGAAATCGAACAGGAAATTGAGGAGGTTTCCAGGGCAAAGAACGAATCGCTGCTCAAGCTCACAAAGATAAGGCACGAAGAAGAATCTCTTCAATCTTCACTGAAAAATTCCAGAGACGAATTTCCCCTTCTTGAAGAGGGGCTGGCCGCCAGGACAAATGAGATCAAGGATATCGGGAAGTGCAGGTCGGAAATCCGCGATCAAATCAAGGCGCTGGACGGAGAAAAGGCTCAAACGGAGCTCAAGCTGACGGAGGGCATAGGAAAAGCCGGGAATATCGCTTCATCAATAGACAGCCTTTCTAAAAAAGTGACTGAATCCAGAATTGATCATTCCAAGCTCACGCACCAGTTAAAGTCTCTTGAAGAAGAAGCCTCAATAATTAGCGACAACCTTAGCCGTTTTGCCGATTCTCTCAGGGCCAAGGAGGGTCTTGACCTCGAAAACAAGCTGAACGCCTCAAGGGAATTGATAGAAAAACTTCGGGCGGCAATCCCCGAGCTTGGCAGTGAAAGAGAAGAGCTCGAACAAAAACTCAGAGAAACCAAAGAGGAAAAAGTAAATCTGGCCGGCAGGATTGAGGATTTTGAACAGAAGATCCAGGAATCCGGCGACCGCGAAAGAGTCCTGATGGAAAAGCTTTCCAAGGAAGAAGTAAGCTCGGCGAAGATAGAAACAGAAATGGGGGTCCTGTCCCAAACAACCACCGAAGAATACGGCCTGTCAGTTGAAGAAATCCTCGCTTCCCCCTATGAGGTGTCCAACCAGACAAAGGCAAAGGAGGAGGTCCGGGGCTTGAAAGACCGCATCAAAGCCCTTGGCGACGTCAATCTCCTGGCCATAGAGGAATTCGAAAAAACAAAGGAAAGGCTGACGTTCATTACCGCTCAGACCGATGATCTTACGGAAGCCAGGGAAAATCTCCAGTCACTTATATCCCACCTCGACCAGAAAGCCCGCGAAAGTTTTATGGAAACGATAAGGATCGTCTCCGAGAACTTCTCAAAGATCTTCGCCGGACTGTTCGAGGGCGGTGAAGCCAAGATAATGCTCATTGAAGGAGATGATATCCTCGACGCCGGAATTGAGATAATCGCCAGGCCCCACGGCAAAAAGTGGCTCTCGCTGGAACTCCTCTCCGGCGGAGAAAAGGCCCTTACCGCCATAGCGATACTGTTTGCCCTCCTAAGAACTCACCCGAGCCCGTTCTGCTTCCTCGACGAGGTGGACGCTGCCCTTGATGATGCCAACATCGTCCGCTTTACCAGGATGCTTAAGAATTTTTCGGAAGACACTCAAATGATAGTCATAACCCACAGCAAAAGGACCATGGAAGCGGCAGACTTCCTGTACGGGGTCACGATGGAAGAGCCTGGCGTTTCCAAGCTGGTGTCAATGAAATTGGCCGAGGTCTGAGGCCAATGAAAAGTCACTGGCTTCAATTGACAGTTCCCCTGTTTTTTGCGGTTTTCGCGGTTGCGGGCGCTCCATCTGTTTGCCGCGCCCAACTCCCTCCCCACCTCGACTGGTCTCCCGAAGGAATCCTGGTCAACGACACGCCGGGCTTCAGCACCCAAAAAAACCCAAAGATTGTAGCTGGGGAAAAAGACACCTTCATTATAGTGTGGACGGATGAGCGCGCAGGCTACGACGACCTCTATGTCCAGAAAATTGACAGCGACGGGAACCTCAAGTGGTCCCCGGACGGCATCCCTCTCTGCTCGGAATCAAAAAACCAATCGTCGCCACAAATCATTTCCGGAGAAAAAGGCGGAGCCATAGTCGTATGGGAAGATTATCGGAACGGCAGCGCGGATATTTACATCCAAAAAATCAATTCCGACGGCAGGCTGTCCTGGGGTAAATCCGGCGTTCCGGTCTGTAAGGCGCCCGCAGCACAGCTGGCTCCACAGGTTGCTTATGACGGCGCCGGCGGCGCCATAGTCACGTGGTACGACTACAGGAGCGGGAAGGGCGAGGACATTTACGCGCAGAGAATAGACTCAACAGGAAAAGTCCAGTGGCAGGAGGATGGAATTCCGGTTTCGGCATCCACCGGCACGCAATGGTATCCGGAAATAACAGCCGACGGTTCCGGCGGAGCAATAATTGCTTGGACTGATTTTCGCAGCGCAAAGGGATCCGACATCTACTCTCAGCGAATAGATTCGAATGGCGTGGCCCTCTGGCAAAAGAACGGGATGCCGGTTTGTTCCGCAAAGGAGAACCAGGCATATCCAAAAGTAACATCTGACGGTTCGGGAGGAACGATAATCGCATGGGATGACTTCAGGTCTGGAAATTTTAACATTTACGCTCAACGCATAAGCTCGGTAGGAAAACCTATCTGGCAGCTTAACGGAGTCGCCATTACAGAAGGAAAGAGAAGCGAGGAAAGACCGGCAATTGCCGGGGCTCCCGGTGGAGGGGCGTTCCTATGCTGGGCTTCGCGGCACGGAGGCGCCTCGGAAATTTTCGCCCAGAAAATCGACGGGTCCGGGAAAATCGGGTGGAAAAAGGGCGGAATAAGGATATCAGAAACACCCGGCAAGCAGGAACAGTATAAAATTCAAACATCACATGACGGCGGAGCGGTAATTGTTTGGGAGGAAACCTATGAAGGGCAGAAGGACATTTTGTCTCAAAAGATCACCGAAAGCGGATTGTTCATGTGGGGGCTCAACGGAGTGGTGGCATGCAACACACCTGACGACAGCGAATTTCCTGAAGTCGCGGAAAATGGAAACGGGAACGTCATCATCGTCTGGCAGGACAGAAAAGACGGCAACCTGGACATATACGCGCAGAGCCTGGCATCCGACGGAAGCATAAGATGGAATGACGGAGGAAGGCCCGTAAACTCGAGCGTCGGCAGCGTGCCCCAGCAAAACCCAAAAATCGCGTTAAATGAAAACGGAAGCCATGTCATTATCTGGGAGGACGGAAGGGCCGGCTATGCAGACATCTACGCGCAAAAGATCGATACCTTCGGCTCGCTCATGTGGGGACTGAACGGCTT
>Ga0209536_100014768_pt1 | contig 11192 bp, 9 predicted proteins | sample DeeMarSeWOR28_12_FD_187461 | JGI IMG/M metagenome (GOLD analysis project Ga0209536, IMG submission 187461) | Marine sediment microbial communities from White Oak River estuary, North Carolina - WOR-2-8_12 (SPAdes) (version 2) | ecosystem: Environmental > Aquatic > Marine > Intertidal zone >... | reverse complement strand
CCGGCCGCCAGCTGCCCGATGGCCTCCATTTTGTGTGATTGCTGCAGCTGGGATTCCATCTTTTTGCGATCCGTAATATCGGCCCCGATGATGGTCAATCCCAGAATATTGTTTTCGTCACAGTTTAAAGGATTGACGGTTAAGCCCAGATAACGCTTTTCGCCATCCGGCCTCAGGAATCCGATATCATCGACCCGCGTGGGTGTCTTGTGATAGCGGCTGTGAATAATCCCGTCGAGGATTTTATCCCAGTCCCAGTCGATGCCGCATTGGCTTATATGCAATCCCACCACAGCTTCGGCGCCCGTACCTAAAACGTCTTCGGCTTCGGCATTCCAAAGGACAATATTATTATCCTGTGACAGACCGATGATAATCGTGGGCAGCGAAGAAATCACTTGTTCAAATTCTTTTTGTATCTCTCCGGTCTGCATGGCGGTCATTGTGTTTTTACGGGTGTTTCGTTTCCGCTTTTCGTTGGTAAGGGCCAGTTCGGCGGTATAGTCACGGAGTAAATTTTGTATTGTTTCCATAAGCTTAATAAGAATTTGTCCTTGAAGGGATATGCTGTGCTAACGTCCCAGAGGACCCTGATGGTTATTAAACGGTATAATTTCTCTGCGTGCCCAGCGGTGACATATTTATTTGTGAGCGTATTTATGAAATTGTGTACGTCGGCACAATGATGTTATCGGCAGATTAAACGGAACCTTTAATATCTTTTAACGTGACGGGGTGAGGTTGTTTAAATTAGAATCAATATAAATATCAAATAGTTAAAAAGATCGCTGGTCGGGTGTTAAAGGGGTGTTCACCCCCAATGACTATTCGGAGGTACCATTTTGATGGGGGATGGCCGATAGCTCGGCTCGACTCCAGCCCAGCGTGGGTGTCAAAAAAATATACCGATATTCCAACGGTTTTTTCTACGACCACTTATACAGCAGTTCCGTATTTTGAAATATAATTATGGAAAGCGGTATAAAATCGTGTATGATCGTATCTATATAGCGGTATAAATAGCGGTATAAAATCATGAACAGGCGGAGAGTCAAATATAACGTGGATTCAAAAACGGTTGATTTAAAAAGTGTCGGAACCATAAAAATGGAGCGCAGTTTCCGGGCCAGGCATATCAGCGTCTCTGTGCGACCATTCAAAGGCGTGCGGGTGGCGGTGCCCCGGGGCGTTTCGTTTGCCAGGGCCGAATTGTTTGCCCTCTCAAAGGCGGGTTGGATAAAAAAACACCTGGATAAAATGAAGCAGATGGAGTGTGCGGCGAAAGCTTTATCGGAAAACCACCCCATCGATCGGCAGGCCGCCCGCCGGCGTCTGGTTGACCGCCTCAATTACCTGGCGCTGAAGCATGGCTTTGAGTACAATCGGGTATTCATACGAAACCAGAAAACCCTCTGGGGCAGTTGTTCGGGTAAAAATAATATCAACCTGAATGTCAACCTGGTCCGGTTGCCGGATGAATTAAGCGATTACACCATTTTGCACGAACTGGTTCACACCCGCATTAAAAATCACGGTCAACGGTTTTGGGCGCAATTGGACAGGTTGCTGGGGGATGCCAGAAAACTGGACCGTGCCCTCAACGATTATAACTTTTTGCTGTTTCAATGAGACCTTGAACGGCAAGATTCAGCTCGATTTTATTTTCACCTGGGATCGGGTTGAATCTGCAGGGAATCATTAATCCGGTTTACCAGATTGGCCAGGGCAATTACCATCGTCAACTCAACAATTTCATCTTCGGAAAAATATCTCCCGACATACCCCAAAACGTCGGCATCCACTGCCGTGGCCCCACGGGTAATGATATCGGCCAGGCGGATGGTGGCTTTTTCTTTTCCGTCAAATGCGTCGCTGCGCTGGTAAAATCGCAAGGCCTCAATTTGTTCGTCCGTAACACCGGCCTGCTTCGCCGAAGCAGTGTGGTGGTGAGTTCAGTAGCGGCAGTCATTGATGGAGGATGTTTTCAAATAGGCCAGCTCCTTGTATTTTGCGTCAATCATGCCCTTGGACATAACCGCATCATAAAACGGTATGAGGGTTTTCAGGGCGGCCGGAAATCGGGCAACGACTCCGAATATATTGGGCATTCTGCCAATACCTTCTTGAATCTTGTCATAGATTCTATGCAGCTCGGCAGGTGCCTGCTCTTTGGTTAATGGTTTAGGAACTCCCATCGGGTACCTCCTTTTAAAAAATATTTAGGCTTAAATTCAATACGGGCTGTTAAATTAAGTTGAAATATACAAGAAATTTTGCTTTATTGCATCAATTTGGCTTTTCTTGAAAAATTCCAACCCTTTGATCTTTCGTTTAGCGTTTAAATTTTTAACTATCTGTTTTAATTTATAAAAATATAGCTGATCCCTGCGAGGTGGAAATGACCGTATTTGTTGCGACCAGTAAGCGCTTTTATGATGAGGCCGAGCGATTGGTTGAGCGAATCAAGGCCTGCGACGTAATGGTTTACCATCCCTATTTTCATCTAAAGCCCTCAGCAGTTGACGCTGATCCTGATTACAAATCCCGGGTTACCTTGCAGCATTTTCCGGAAATCGATGATTGTGACGTCTTCTATGCCCTGCTTCCTGACGGCTATATCGGTTGCAGTGTTACCATCGAGCTTGCCTATGCCTATGCCAAAGGTAAGGAAATTGTTGTGTCTGAAGCGCCAGCCGAGTTTGCCGTCCGGGCGCTGGTGACAGAAATCAGTCACCCTGACCAATTCATCGCTCGCTATGAGCGGGGGTGATTCAATCATGGACATATAATAAGAAGGGGGGTGAACAAAAGCAAAAAAATATTTGAACCCCGGGACACTGACCGCTAAATTGTAAAAACCCTTTTCGGGCCTGCTAAGGTGTACGGCCCGAATCTGCCCTTACCTGAATGAACACGATGCCGACAATTTTTGTTAGAAGCAATTTCAAATTCCACAAACCTACCTAAATGATCTAAAGGAGGTCGCGCTATGAAAAGAATTGCCCTGGTTGTAATGATTGTTCTTTTCTCAGTTTTATTCGTCTTTTCAGCAAGTTATGCCAAACCCTTTAAAATTGCCGCTATTTTTCAAACTGCCATTGAGGAACCCTGGGATGGTGTGATCCACCAGGCCTGCCTGAAGGCCCAAAAGGAAATGGGCAATATCGAATATGAGTTCACCGAAAAAATAGCCGCCGCTGATTTCGAAAAAGTGTTGCGGGAATACGCCGAAAGGGGATTTGACCTGATCGTGGGCGATGCCTTTCTGGCAGGCGAAGATCCAGTCCGCAGGGTGGCCAAAGATTATCCCGGGACTGCCTTTGCCTTTGGATCGGAGTTCGGTCCGGTGGCCCCGAATTTTTCCGTATTTGACAATTGGATTCATGAACCGGCCTACCTTTGCGGCATCATTGCCGGCCGGATCACCAAGAGCAATGTGCTCGGTGTGGTTGCGGCGATTCCCATCGGCGAGGTCAACCGACTGGTGAATGCCTTCAAGGCCGGAGCCCTCAAAGTCAACCCGAAAGTCAAGGTCAAAATATCCTATATCGGCGGCTGGTTTGATCCCCCCAAAGCCAAGGAAGCCGCCATCGCCCAGATTGAAGCGGGTGCGGATCTGATCTACGCCGAACGATTTGGTGTCTTTGAAGCCGCCAAAGAAAAGGGCGTGCTGGCCTTCGGTAACATGTCCGATCAGAATGCCCTGGCGCCGGACGTGGTAATAACCGGACCGGTCTGGGATATGTATCCCACCATTAAATTTGCCATTGAAATGGTAAAGAAAAAAGCATGGGTGTCCATGGATCTCGGTGAATGGTCCATGATGGGCAAGGGCGGATCCCGGCTTGCGCCTTATCACGCTTTTGAAAAAACCCTGCCGGTCAATGTGCTCAAAGAGGTCAGTGATCTTGAGCAGAAAATTATGAATGGAACCTACCGTGTGCCTGTGGATGAGCAGAAGCCGGTTTCGGATTAAAACCCGATACCGGAAATCCGAAGCACGAAAATCGAAATACGAAACAAATTCTAAATCAAAATGTTCCAATGACCTAAAACAATAGCATTATTGGCGCTATAGCGATCATGGTTCTGTTTAGATCATTTGAATTTTGGTAGTTCGGATTTGTTTCGGCCCGCCCTGGCGCGACTTGCTAAGTTAAGGCACAGTAAGTCTAATCTATAAATTTAGTTGTTTATAGACCAAACCGAAATTCAATCGGTCTGGGCCAGGGATTTCGTGCTTCGGGTTTCGAATTTACCAAACACCCTTTAGGGTAAAAGAATTCACAACTTTTGTTACGGATTATTTTGTTTCTTTTTTAGTAAAATACCCATCTTCAGAGGTGTTCAATGGCAGCCACCCGCCAGCCATTGGTGAAAATGTCCGCCATCACAAAGTATTTTTTGGATGTTACGGCCAATAATAATGTTAGCTTTGAACTGTATCCCGGAGAAATCTGCGCCCTGCTGGGTGAAAATGGTGCCGGCAAGACGACATTGATGAACATCCTGTTCGGGTATTATGCCTGTGATGAGGGTGAGATTTTCATCAAAGGGGAAAAAGCCGGTCTTTCCTCTCCCAAAGATGCCATCGCCCGGGGCGTGGGAATGATTCATCAGCACTTTGCGCTGGTTCCCTCTCAGACGGTGCTTGAAAACATTGTTATCGGGACGGACGCCGGCAAAGGCCTATTTCTGAATCTAAAACCGGCGCGTCGCAAGCTGCTTGCCCTGGAGGAACAGTTCGGACTTCAAATTGACCCCGGGGCACGGGTGTGGACCCTCTCGGTGGGTGAACAGCAGAAAGTCGAGATTCTCAAAGCCCTGTACCGGAACGTGGATATCCTTATCATGGATGAACCGACCGCCGTTCTTGCCCCGGCGGAAACCGAAGAGCTTTTCAAAACCTTGAAATCCCTCGTCTACCAAGGACGGTCAGTTGTTTTTATATCCCATAAATTAAACGAGGTGATGGATATTTCAAGCCGCATTGTGGTTCTGAGGAGCGGCCAGGTTGTGGCGGAACGCAATACCGCCGAGACCACCATCCGGGAGCTGGCCAATCTTATGGTGGGCCGGGACCTTCTGGAAGACATCGATAAAAAGCAGCTCGAACCCGGCCGGCCCGTGCTTGAAATCCGGAATCTTGATGCCATAAACGACAAGAATCTGCCGTCGTTAAAAAACCTCAACCTGGTGGTCAGACAAAATGAAATTCTGGGCATGGCCGGGATATCCGGCAACGGCCAACGCGAACTTGCTGAAGTCCTTTTCGGCCTGCGGGAGCCAACCCGCGGGGCCATCCAAATAAACAACAATCCCCTGAAATTCGGCAGCCCGACAGCGGCCATTAAATTGAAGATGGGCCGAATACCAGAGGACAGAATGGACACCGGTCTGCTGATGGATCTTTCCGTTGAAGAGAACTTGATTCTGGAAGATCACGCCTCGGCCCAGTTTCAGACCTGGGGTTTAATGAAATCGAAAAGGATTCACCGCTACAGCGATGAATTGATCGGTGCATACAACATCGCGACTGCCGGCCGGGATGCCGTAACCAAAAGTTTATCCGGCGGCAACCTGCAAAAGGTGATGCTGGCCAGAGAACTGGCCGGAAAACCGGCGGTTGTCATTGCCTCCCAGCCCACCCGGGGGCTTGATGTCGGCGCCATGGAGTATATCCACCAGAGAATCCTGCAGGAAAGAGAACGGGGCGCCGGCATTCTCCTGATATCGGAGGATCTGGATGAGGTCTTTGCGTTGAGTGATCGGATTGTTGTGATTTATGAGGGTGTAATTATGGGAGAAGTGTCCGGTGAGAATGCCTCCCGGGAGCAGATTGGTCTCTGGATGAGCGGGGTAAAACAATGATCCGGTTCAGGCTCCAAAAGCGCAAGCCGTTGCCGGCGTGGGCCAAAATCGTTATCCCGATTGCAGCCATTTTGGTGACCTTGATCCTTTCTGCCATTCCGATCCTTATGGCCGGCGGGCACCTCTGGAAATCTTACTACTACCTGTTTTACGGCGCGCTGGGAACCCGATTCAACCTTCTGGAAACCCTTGTCAAGGCCAGCCCGCTTCTGCTGACAGGCCTGGCGGTGGCCTTTGCCTTCCGGGCCAAGTTTTGGAATATCGGTGCCGAGGGGCAGTTGCTGGCAGGCGCCCTGGCGGCCACCGTCCTGGGTGTCGACCTGGGCGGCGTGCCCACGCCGCTTGTGTTGCCGCTGGTCTTGGTCGGGGGGTTTCTGGCCGGGGGCCTCTGGGCCGCTATCCCAGCAATTCTCAAAACCAAATTAAAGGTAGATGATGTGGTGTCCACCCTTCTCATGAACTATGTTATGATCCATATCATGGGGGCCCTGCTTTTCGGGCCGCTGCAACAGCCCGGCTCGAGCTGGCCCCGCTCGGCGGCGATCATTAAAGCCGCCTGCTATCCCATTTTGGTGCCGCGTTCGCGGTTTCATCTGGGAATTCTGATCGCAATTTTTGCCGTGTTGGTCATCTGGTTTATCAACCAGAAGACAGCCTTCGGGTACCGGTCCAAAGCCGTGGGCGTAAACATCCGGGCTGCCCATTTTGGCGGGATCAATACCACTTCTGTGATTGTGTGGACCGCTCTGATATCCGGCGGGCTGGCCGGCCTGGCAGGGGTCGGAGAGCTCTGCGCGATTCAATATCGTTTGATAATGGATATCTCCCCCGGTTACGGGTATTCCGGCATCGTGATTGCCATGCTGGGCAACCTTCACCCTGTGGGGGTGCTCTTTTCTTCACTTTTTTTCAGCGTCATTATTGTCGGCGCCCAGACCATGGGCCGCATGACGGGCGTGCCGACCTATATCGCCGAAGTTATCCAGGGAATGTCGCTGATGGTCATGCTTATTTTTCTGCTGTTTACTGAATTCAAAATAAAGGTAATGAAGAAATAATGAGCGAGCTTCTCGATATTGCTTTTATGTCCGGTCTCATCGGGGCCACGATGAGAATGGCCACACCGATTATATTCGCAACCCTCGGTGAAATTCTTTCCGAGCGCGCCGGGGTGCTGAATTTGGGCATCGAGGGCATCATGCTGATGGGCGCCATGACGGGGTTTCTGGTCACCTTTTCCTCGGGTTCCCTCTGGCTGGGAGTGCTGGCCGGCGCCGGGGTCGGAATGCTTCTGGGTCTGCTGATGGCCTTTCTGGCAGTTTATCTGGGATTGAGCCAGCATGTATCGGGGTTGGGGATTACGCTGTTTGCCACCGGTCTGGCCATGTTCATTTACCGGCTGCATTTCGGATCCCCCACCGTGCCGCCGATCATACAGCCCTTCAAGCAGATCACGATACCGCTGCTTTCTAAAATCCCGGTAATTGGCCCGGGCCTGTTCACTCAATATTCGTTGACCTACATCGCCTGGCTTCTCATCCCGATCCTTTCGATTTTACTTTACAGGACCAAAATCGGATTGAAGATCCGGACGGTGGGCGAAAACCCCGTGGTCGCTGACACCGTCGGCGTCAATGTCCTCTTGACCCGCACCCTTTGCCTGGTGGGCGGCGGCGCCCTTATGGGCGTCGGCGGTGCCTTTCTCACCCTGGCCCATCAGAACATGTTCCTGATCGATGTGATTGGCGGCCGGGGATGGGTGGCCATTGCCATGGTTATTTTTGGCAACTGGGACCCCCTCAAGGGAGCCTTCGGGGCCCTTATCTTCGGTTTCCTGGACGGTCTCCAGCTGAGACTTCAAGGCATGGGTATTGCCGTTTCTTTTCATTTATTCCTGATGATTCCCTATCTGCTGACCATTGTTGCCCTGATCAGTGTTTCCCGGAAGGCATCCGTGCCGGCCGGGCTGCTGAAACCCTATCGTCGGGAGGAAAAAGGCGGTTAACCCGAATAGACGTGACTAAATTAGCTACAGTTCTTGATATTGATCCAAGTTTTCATACCGAACAATGGAATGATGGAATATTGGAATACTGGAATATTGGGTTATAAATTCGGATGCTGTCTCAATTTTTAATAAAATGGAGAGGTATTTCGATTAAATCCAACCCATTTTTCCATCATTCCACCATTCCATTTTTCCAACCTGATCATGTCAGGCAGTAGGAAAAAATTCGATCAGATGAATTGCCAATAACCGCATAAAATTCATCCTCGAGGTAATCATGATTGACCTTGTGATTAGAGATGCCAATTTACCCGACGGACGCACGGGTATCGACATTGCGGCTGACAAGGGGCGCATTGTCGACGTCGGATCCCGGCTTGCGGTTCAGGCCGTTCGGGAGATCGACGCCACGGACCGGCTGGTCAGCCCGCCTTTTGTGGACAGCCATTTTCACCTGGACTCCACCCTTAGCTATGGGCAGCCCCGGGTGAATCAAAGCGGTACCCTGCTGGAGGGCATCGAACTGTGGGGGGAATTCAAATCGGATCTTACGATCGAAAACGTCAAAGCCCGGGCCGCTGAGCTTTGCCGCTGGGCCATTGCCCGCGGCACTCTGGCGATTCGCAGCCACGTGGACGTCAGTGACGACAAACTGCTGGCTGTCAAAGCGCTTTTGGAATTACGAGACGAGATCAAACCCTATATCGATTTGCAGCTGGTGGCTTTTCCCCAGGACGGTTATTTTCGGCACGGCCCCAGTGCCGCCAACCTGGAGCGCGCGCTGGATATGGGCGTTGACGTCGTGGGCGGCATTCCTCATTTTGAAAGAACCATGGCCGAGGGCGCAGCCTCTGTAAAGGCCTTGTGCGAGATCGCAGCCGCACGCGGTCTGCAGGTGGACATGCACTGTGATGAAAGCGACGACCCCCACTCGCGCCATATTGAAACGTTGACATTTCATACCCAGCGCCTGGGTCTTGCCGGGCGGGTTAGCGGCTCCCATCTGACCTCCATGCATTCCATGGATAATTATTATGCCAGCAAGCTGTTGCCCCTGATGGCCGAGGCCCGCATACACGTTGTGGCCAATCCTCTGATCAATATCACCCTCCAGGGCCGCCATGACACCTACCCCAAACGGCGCGGAATGACCCGGGTCAAGGAGCTCATGGAAGCCGGCGTTAATGTGGCCTTTGGCCAGGATGCCCTTATGGACCCCTGGTACAGTTTTGGTTCCTACGACATGCTGGAGGTTGCTCACATGGGATTGCATGTGGCCCAGATGACGGGCGTTGAGCAAATTCAGCAAATTTTTGCAGCGGTCACAACCAACGGAGCCAGGGTATTAGGGCTGGAAAATTACGGGCTGGAGCCGGGCTGCCATGCAGATATGGTGATTCTTCAGGCCGCCAATCCCCAGGAAGCCCTGAGACTAAAGCCGGCCAGGCTGTTCGTGGTTCGCCGCGGAACCGTGATTGCCGAAACACCGCCGGTGGTCAGCCGGCTGGAACTAGCGGATGGGACGTACGAGGTTGATTTCCGTTGTCCAACGGATTCAAATTGAGCGGTTGGTGTTTACCTTAATCGGGGCAATCTTTAAAGAGGAATATGCTAATGGTGGCAAAAAATAACAAGGTTGCGCATATTTCAATTTTGCTTTTTATTTTTTGTACGATACCAGCAAATTCAGTTATCGCTAATCTGAATTTGAAGCCAATTCTTTCAAAGATTTGCATAATTGCAGTCTTTGATGCGCAAAATCAGCCAATAAGGCTTGGAAGTGGCTTTCCAGTTGGTACTAACGGTGAAATTTGTACGAACTTCCACGTAATTCAAGGTGCCGGGAAGGCTATTGTCAAATTTGTTAACTCAGAAAAAAATTATGAGGTAAAAGGCGTTTCCTATTTTGATGAAGCAATAGATTTGGCCGTTTTGAAAATATCAAAAAATACGACCTCATTAAATATGGGAAACGATTTATTGGCTGAAATTGGCGATCGGATTTACGCATTTGGTAACCCAGAAGGATCAGAAGGTACTGTATCAGAAGGAATAATTAGCGGGTTCAGACGCATTAAAGATGACTTTCGACTGATACAAATCACCGCACCAATATCACCGGGCAGTAGCGGCGGCCCAATAGTCAATTTTGAAGGTAACGTCATTGGAATTTCATCAGCATCAATTATATCCGGTCAAAATCTCAACTTTGCCATTCCAGTTACAGATTTAAAAACCTTGCTCAAAAAACCTGCACATTTTACAGCCCTTCATGATATACCAGAAAAACAAATTGGCGTAGAATTAAATCAAAAAATGAAAAAGCCATCTGATCTCGTCAAAATAGTAAATATTAAAAGGACAGGGCAGAGCTCAACTGGAGATGGAAGTCTTTCATTTTCTATTCAGAACAATTCATCCAAAGACATAAGCAACATAAGATTTGTTATCTCATGGTATACAATGAAACCCGTAGAGTCAAAAAAAAGAAAGTTTGGACGCCCGAATATAGTTCTCGTTCAGAAGGAAACCATCCATTATAATCCAATTATAGTCAGAGGCCGTGTGCCCTCCTTTCGTGCAAAGATTTTCAAGAAGGAAAACTTGACAGGCGTGGGGTTAGTTCCTGAATATGCTGAACCGGAAGTCAGAATATTAGATTATAAGATTCATAAATCATCTAAAGTTTTGGAGTTTCAGTAGAAAAGAACACCAAATTAGAAATCTAAGTTGCGCTATTTGTAAATAAGCTTAATTACCGATAACTGTTATATGGCACAGCTTTTAAAACCATCGAAAAAGTACAGATATGGTAACCGTATCGCAACTCAGCGTGTTGTTTTATCAATTCGGTTTCAGATAGCCAGCGACTGCTTTAAACACGTCTTGGTGTGAATTTTCCAGCCGGGTTAGGAATTGATCCGACCGCACGATGGGGCTCCAGAGCGAAAAATCCTCTCTTTCAAAATCCATTCCCACCGCCAGCATGTCGCTGAGGGTTTCTATGAGGTGATCTTTCGGTTTGTAGATCGAATCACCGATATCGCCCACCCAGCATAGGGGCCTGCCCTGGTAGCGTTCGTTTAAGTCGTGGTAGAAATGGCGTGTGACGATGGTTTGCGGTTGAAGGCCGAGATCGGTGAAAGGCATGGTCACACCTTTTTCGGCTACCTGTATCAGCGCCCCGTTGAAAACCGGGATGAGTTCGACGCGGTGTTCAGTGCATATGCGGCAGATCCCCTCCAACCCCTCGAGGCTGGCGCACACCGGAAACAGGAATATCTTTTTGGGCCGGTGGTGCTGCAAGGCCTCT
>Ga0209536_100014767_pt1 | contig 11193 bp, 9 predicted proteins | sample DeeMarSeWOR28_12_FD_187461 | JGI IMG/M metagenome (GOLD analysis project Ga0209536, IMG submission 187461) | Marine sediment microbial communities from White Oak River estuary, North Carolina - WOR-2-8_12 (SPAdes) (version 2) | ecosystem: Environmental > Aquatic > Marine > Intertidal zone >... | reverse complement strand
CTTTTGGCCCAAATAATCACCTCAGCAGGGGGGTTGGAATCCATAACTGAAGAACAAATTGAAGAGATGAAGAAAAAAGATGTGCTCGAAACCTTGCTTACAGAGATAGGAGAGGAGTTGCCGGAGGTAAAAAACATCCTCATTGACGAAAGAGATCAGTACCTTACTCACAAGATTAGAACCGCTCCAGGCAAGAGGATTGTAGCTGTGGTTGGTGCCGGGCACGTTCCTGGAATAAAGCACTATTGGAACCTGCCCCTAGACATTGAGCCACTCAAGCAGATTCCGCCAAAGAGTAAACTTATAAGTATATTTAAGTGGATCATTCCGCTCCTGATATTGGCATTATTTGTCTTTGGATTTTTTACTGCTGGAACCTCCACAACCACCCACATGCTCAAGTGGTGGATTTTGGCTAACAGCATACTAGCCGGTCTTGGTGCCACCCTTGCATGGGCCCATCCTTTGACCATTTTCTCCGCTGTTGTCTCCGCCCCACTCACTTCACTCAATCCTATGATCGCTGCCGGATGGGTCTCTGGTCTTGTTGAGACTTTTGTGGGAAAACCGAAAGTCAGGGATTTCGAGAGCTTGCCTGAGGACATTTCTTCGCTGAAAGGATTTTGGAAGAATAAGATAACTCGAATTCTACTGGTAGTAGTATTTACCAATATAGGGAGTTCGCTGGGAACTTTCGTGGCTATTCCTCTTATGGTGAGAGTTTTCGCTTAGGGCATGGAGCATAGAGCATAGGGCTCATTCATAAATCCGCAATCTACAATCCAAAATCTAAAATCTGAAATCTCCTTCCTATCTTCCCGCAGCGCTTCCCAGTGTATTTGTTAGATCAACGCTAATGGCGCCGATGGAAACCACGGTTGTGTTTTGCCATTGCTCAACCTGTTTCTTAGTGGGAATCCAATCGAAATTCAGTGGCAAATTAATGGAGTTACTGTGATTCCCTTGCCGATCACGAACAAAAATTTTTGCCTCAAATTGGTTCCAGACCAGCGCCCTATCTGGGGGAGTTCTAAGGAAAATGTAGCCCAGGAGATCAGGACAGCCAGGCTGCCTTATGGGAGTAAAACTGACCGGGTAAGAGGCAGCGCCTGACTGCCACAGCTGGGTAACCACGTAAGCCATGTCGCAATCCGCATCACGTAACTTTAAATAAACCCTCCAGGTTTCACCAGGGCGAATAGTATGCTCAGCCTGAAAACTAATAATCTCAGGAGATCTACCTTCTTTTCTGGGCGGTGGCCCCTCGTCTTTCCAGCTCAACCCACACCCAAATAATAGAAAAGCTGCCATAAGCATCACTAATATATTCCTAAACATCACTCCAGCTCCGTCCTCGAAATAATAACAGCAGAGTTTAGCCGCAGCCACAAGCTAATGCAAGTTTTCCTTTTCCAGGATTTTCACCATTTTTCTAGGATCTGTTTATCTGCTGTAGCTACTTTATTGACAGCTTGTCGCCTTGCGCCATGCGTTTAGCGCTTTGCGTCATGGGGTTAGCTCCAAGCTGGGCTCATTGAGCCTGAATTTTTATTTTAACTATTTTATGATCAACCATTTTTAATTCCACTAATAATTCTGTTGCAATGGTAATGTCGTTTCTGTATTCTAACCGGGTAAACCAAGTTCTGTCATTACCCCTGCGAATCTTGTAGCAGCAAACTCTCAGAGCCAAACACGGCAAGACCACACTGCCCCGTTTAGACTAGGGTTGATTCAGGTCTTCTCGAGAGAAAGGTTGAGGTTAGATGCAGCGCGCGCTCTGGGTTTGTCGTAACTGTAATTTCAGTTGGTGGACTGATGGGAAATCCTTGATCGAAATTATCAACACCACCCAGACACAAGGATGTCCCAAACAATGCTCGGGGGTTAGCAGCCGGATCTACATCGCTGAGTACGAAGTTTATTCAGGTCAGAGAACGAGCTTCCGCCCTGGACAAGACGCCACCTTTAGCCCCTGATCCATATTTCCTAGCCTGAAGCCTAAAACTCCCACATTACAGGGTTGTCGTCCAGGTGGTCGGTAACACTCCTCCCTATCTGGTCTATTTCCTCTAAATCACTAGGAGAAATGAGGATCTCGCCTGCTTTGGCGTTTTGCTCCACTTGCTCAGCAGTCCGGGCTCCGGCGATTGCGCATGTATTTGGCTGGACAATGAGCCAGCCCAGGGCTAGTTGTCCCAGGCTAATTCCATACCGTTCCGCAATGGGTCGTAGTTTTTCCAGTGCCTGCTGAACTCGTTGATAGTTATCTGGCTTGAAGAGCTTGTTTCTTGACCGGTGATCACCTTCGGCAAACTTGTGATTGGATCCAAATTTCCCAGTCAACAGCCCCTGTGCCATTGAAGAATAGGCAAGCACGGTGATGGTGTTTTCCACACAGTACGGTCGGGCATCTTTTTCTACCTGGCGCCAAAAAAGAGAGTAGGGTGGCTGCAGGCTATCAATCCGACCATATTGGGCTGCCTCTTCCAGCTGTGCTCTCGAGAAGTTGGAGACACCAATTGCCCTTATAAGGCCCCGTTCTTTGAGGTCATTCATAGCCCCCATGGTTTCCTCTATAGGCACAAACTCCGTGCCCCACGAGCCAGCTGGCCAGTGAATCTGATAGAGATCAATGTAGTTCGTCCTTAGATTCTTGAGGGAGCGGTTGCAGGCTTCTATGACCTGCTCGTATTTAAGATGGTTGGGAAAAACCTTGGTGGCATACACCACCTGATCTCGAACGTCCGCAAGGGCTTTGCCTATAATTCTTTCAGAATGACCATGTCCATAATACTCGGCGGTATCTATGGTTGTTATGCCCGCCTCAAATGCAGCCCTTAAAGCCTTGATGGTCTCAGAGTCATCTATGCCCACCCACATCTCCTTGCCTGCCTGCCAGGTTCCCATAATAATCGGAGAGATTTTTACTCCAGAAGTTCCCAGGGAGCGTAATTCCATAGCTACCTCCTAAGATTGACGTAATTGATTCCTTTATGATTTATTAAACACTCAGGGAGAAAAAGACAAGGAGGAAATTAAGGATTTGGAGAGGCATAGAGCATAGGGCATGGAGCATGGAGAAAGGAGCGAGGAGTCAGAATCCAGCATCCAGAATCCAGTATCCAGCATCCAACACGAGGAATGACAGATGAACTTAAGCCAACCAACGGTTCTAGGCAGGACGGGCCTTAAAGTAGGAAGACTAGGAGTCGCTTCAACCTATGGTGCGCCCTGCAAGGCTTTTGAGGAAGCATTTGACCGGGGATGCAATTATTTCTATTGGGGCTCTGTGCGCAAGAGTGGAATGGGTGAAGCAATAAGAAACATCTGCGGAAGGGGTAAACGTAATGACTTGATTATCGTAATCCAGAGTTATTCGCGCTCCGCCTCCCTGATGGAACTCTCTTGCCGTAGGGCATTAAAACGCTTGGCTTTAGACTGCGGCGACGTCTTACTTTTAGGTTGGTACAGGAAGAGACCCCCTAAAAGGATACTGGAAAGGGCTGAAAATATGAGGAGAAAAGGGATGTTCCGTTTTTTGGCCATATCAAGCCACAATCGAAAACTTTTCCCGAAACTTGCCAAAGAAAACTTTTTTGATATCTTTCACATTCGTTACAGTGCCGCGCACCGTGGAGCAGAATCAGAGACTTTCCCCTACTTGCAAGGAGAGAAAAGGGTAGGTGTAGTAAGTTACACTGCCACAAGATGGGGCCAACTTCTCGACGAAAAAAAAATGGTTCCGGGCGAACCTGCACCATCAGCAAGTGACTGTTACCGTTTTGTGCTATCCCATCAAGCAGTAGATCTTTGCATGACGGGACCTAAAAACCTTGAGCAAATGCGAGAGGCTCTGAGAACCCTAGACCTTGGTCCAATGAGTGAGGATGAACTTGCGCGGATGAGAAAAATTGGTGATTACATCAGAGGGGCAAATAGATGAAGTTAAGAAAGGTGGATTGGCGGCTACATCTAACCATTATCGGCAACAACCCACAAATCTTCTGATCGAACCGCAATGGCAGGTTTGAGGCCATAAGGCTGCGGCAGAATACCGCGACTAAAACTAATTAATTCCATCCGAGAGGGAATGAACTTGACAAGCACGTAGTCATCTCCTTCAGGACCCTGGGGAAGAAATCCAATCCACTCTTCCCGCCAGTACTTCCTCTTCTTGCTGGTGTCCCTTTCTATCTGAGCTGACCCCAAAAGGGTAACATAGGCGGTGCCATCCTTGTCATGGAAAGCCAAAGTAACCCTGTTGTCCTTTTGAATTTCCTGTACCTTTCGGGATCTAGACCAGGTGCCGATCCAGATTGTCATATCTGCTTGGGGCTCAAATGGTTGCACCAGTCTAGCATTTGGTTCTCCCTTTTCACCTAGGGTGATGAGGAAGCAATACTCTGCTGACCTTATAATGGATCTTGCATTTTCAACTATGAGTTCTGCCGTTATCGCTCCCATCACTTTTTACCTTCCCATATTGTTCGACTCTATGCATTGAATTAATAACCCGCCACTTGGTCAAGTCCGGATGAGAATTTACCTAACTCACTTCACCTGGTGTTGGGCACGGTATTTTATGCAAAAGAATCCGCCAAAAACTAATGTGACACGAAGAAAGGAGCCTGTCAAGGCTGGCAAAAAGGCCGTGCTTCTCGGAAGGATTAAGCTGCAAATGTTCTTGCCGAAAGGACCTAGTAAATGGAAGTTTTGATTTAGTCAAATTCGGCTGTGGAGAAACTCTGTGATCCGGGCAAAAACACGCTCTGAGAGCTCACCTCTGAGGATGCCGTGGCGGTCGGAGTTAAACATGACCAACTCCTTATCCTCTGAACCGAGGTTTTCGTATACTTCTTTACTTCCTTCGGGATGAACAACGGGGTCCCCGGATGATTGGATCAAGAGGGTCGGGACCTTTATGCGATCAAGTCGAGGTGAGAGCTGGTCCATCAGTTCAATTAGCTCTTTTACCCCACTTATGGGATTGCGAAAATAGTTGATATGGGGGTTCTCAGGTTCATTGGGTACGAAGTGCCTCCGTCCTTCATCTTTAACTAACTTGTCCACCAGCCTGTTCCAGAGAACAACAGCTGGGGCAAGCTTGGCGGTTCTTGTTCTTAGTCTCATGGCACAATTGATGGCAAAGACGGCCTTAACCTTATATAGCATGTTTGTAGCTGCGAGTAGAGCTAGACCAGCTCCCATACTGAATCCTCCCAAAACAACATCCTTGGCACTATTCGCCAAGATCATATAACCACGTTCCACTGACTGCAACCAATCTTCCCAGGTTCTGAGTGCCAGATCTTCCGGACTAGTGCCGTGCCCGCGGAGGCGCGGGGCAAAAACCGTGTAGCCCTGTTGACGAAGATATTCGGCAAGAGGCCTTACCTCTTCGGGAGCAGCCAAATACCCATGAACCAGCAATACTCCGGCCCTGGGGCGAAGCTTGCGATAAAAAATCGGCGCACCAATATGTTTTGGTTTTGATTCATCCTTGCGCTGATAGGTTGCATAATCGGAGTCGAACTCCCGCCTGGATATTCGGAGAAATTTGCGCCGCAACCGCCAGCGCAGCGACCAACTAGAATGCTCAGCAATTAAGCGCACTTTTCTCGTTAGCGGCCGAAGATACTCCACCTCATTGAGAATAACCTGGTAGGGGTTTTCTCTCCGGATGCTATGAAAATCAAACAGCCTTTTCATTGCCAGCCTCTTCAGGTGGACGACATCGCCTTCTATTTCAACCGCACCGCTTTGTTTCGCCACCTCGAGGAAATCGGCCAGGACTGTGTGGTAGTTGCGACAGAGCTGAACGCATTGGTCCTGAAGTAACCCTGAATGCAACCTTACCGACTTGAGCTTAGTGACTGTTTCCGCAGCCAAGTAAAGCCGTTGAGCTAGACTGAAAAAACTCAATTTTTGCCCAGGATAATATTTTAAAATATAGGCAATCAGGTGGTCATAATTGACCATTGTATTTTGGTAAATGGAAGCCATCACCTTCATGGTAAGTTTGCTGGCGATTCGCCGCATTACCGGCCTGGAAGGCAGTAGATCGTCGGGCATTATGCGGTGTAAGGCGCGTATGTCTTTTTGGATAAGCCGCTTTCTAAGCAATGGCCTTATGGCCAGAGGCTTGTCTATAGTTATGTCAATGTCCACTCCGGAAAGAAGCATGGTTCCTTCGGTTTGCAGTTCCTCCACGATGCGGTCGGGCATCTCTTTTACAAGATATGAGGCAATTTTCTCAATGGCGTTTTGCCTTGACCGAATAGGGTAATAACTGATGTTAACTGGCACCAGAAAGGTCTCGCCCTTGCTCACTTGTTCCATGGAAGAAAGATCAAAAATCTGCAACTGCTGATTGAGCAAATCGCCGTCAGTCGCCTGCAAGTGTTGAAGCCTCAGCCGGTAGAATTCCGTACGTAAGGCCAGGGCTGCAGCGCCGGTATGAGGCGGTCGCCGGGTGCCCGTGGTGCTGTATATAAGGAACTTGCCGCTCTCAATGATCTTTTTGTCCTTGATCATGGAGCCTTCTGGAAAAATTAGCCAAGGATTTTCTCCAATTAGTAGGGAGCGAATGATAGTTTTGTCCCGGTTGGGATCCTTCGTGGATACTGCACCCACGTTGTCCAAAAAAATACCGAGAGCTCCGGTGAACAGACCATGGTAGGCGAGAGACATAATTGGTTTGCCGGTGAGCCTGTAAAACTCGTAGGGGAGAATCAGGGTTTCCAACCGGGTGAAATGGTTTACTGCGAAGACGATGATGCCTTCTGGAACGTTTTCGGCGCCGTGGACCCGTACCGACGCCTTAAACCAACGGGCCAGGGCCTGTATTCCCAGCTTGCTGAGCGACAAAGCCAAGCGGCTGATTTCTGCCATCACACCTCTCGTCTCAAGAAAGCCGCTTTTGCCCGGACATTTCCCCAAAAGGTGTGGCGACACCGTTTGGTAAAACATCCGGGCTAATTAAATTTTCCCAACACACAGCCTTTTGTGTAAAGTGCTTTCACTCAACTTGTAGCCTCTGCACTTTACGTGCCTGACAAGAGTATTGCAGATCGAAGATTCTAGATTGTAGATTTGGGATTTGGGGCAAGGATTGTAGCCAGCTTCAAACCCGTTCCACATATTCACCCGTGCGAGTGTCTATCTTTACCTTGTCACCTTCATTTATGAAAATAGGAACTTGAATAACGTACCCAGTTTCAAGGGTGGCTGGTTTGGTGGCACCCGTGGCTGTGTCCCCCCGCAGACCCGGCTCGGTCTGGGCGACTGATAGTTCCACGAAAATGGGAAGATCGATACCAATAGGCTTGTTGTTGAAAAAAAGCACCTTGACGTCCACGTTCTCTTTGAGAAAATTCTTGCTCTCGCCCAAGTGCTCATCATCTATGAAAATCTGCTCGTAATTGTTGTTATCCATCAGGCAATAACCTTCGGCATCCTGATAAAGATACTGCATCTCTCGCTCCACAAGGTCAGGGCGATCGACTTTTTCACCGGATCGAAAGGTTTTTTCCAGAACCTGCCCGGTTTCCATATTCTTGAGACGGGTTCGGACGAAAGCACCACCTTTGCCTGGCTTGACGTGGAGGAAATCAACAATTATAAAGGGCTTGCCCTCCAATTCGATCTTTAAACCTTTACGAAAGTCAGTGGTAGAATACATTATCTCGTCTTTCTGATAAGAGTCGCTCCTACCCTGCGACAAGTTTAGAAAGGAAAAAGCCGTTTTCACGGCTCAGAATTCCGCACTGCTTCATTTGCGGCGTGATCACAGTCCGCTTTTATGAGGAAGGCGACTCTTTAATATATTTCTTTATAAAGGCGGCCATTTTTTCTGGGTCGATTCCTGAGGCTTCAGAAGGAGACGATGGTCTGGCAGCACCAATTTTATCTTGCATATTCTCTTGCCACGATTCAAGGATTGACAAAAGATTACGCTTGAACTGAGCTTCGCCGACTTGCCTCTCCGAATCGGCAAGTTTGTCTTCCACGCCCTCGGTTGCAAGAGAAGTGTCGAAGACTTCGTCATACACCTCAGCATCTTTCTTTAATTGACCTTTCTCTTCATAGAGTTGAGCCATGGTGATAGTGGAGATCTCGGGCTTTTCGGGCGAGACCTCTTCAGTCGCCGTCTCTGATTCCTTTTTGTCTTTTTCCCTGTCGATCGCTTCGGCTTCAGTATGGTGGATAGCTTCAAAAAGTCGGCGGTAGTGTTCAGCCGATTCGGAATCACCCTTTTTTTCATAGAGCTCAGCTAGGGCACGGTAAGTAACCGTGTTTATCTCTAGCATTTCTTTGGCCTTCAGCAGCTCACTTTCAGCCCGGTCCATTTCACCTGTGCGCAGATAGGAAACCCCGAGTACAACTCTGGCCCTTAGATCATGGGGGCGCAACCGTAGGCCATTTACACAAGTCTCAATGGCCTCCCTGTACATCTCCTTTTCCAAGAGTGCCTCAGCCAGATAAACAAATATTTGTGAGGAGGGGTCCTTGCTCATCATTTGCTGGTAAAGTTCAAGTTCATCCATGGTTAATTTCCCTGGCTCGTAGTTTTCAGCTCAGCGATTATTTGCGCTTGACTATAGATGTTTTACTCGAGAAAAGCAACACTTACTAGGATTCGGAGCCCTCCGTCATTGAAGCCGTGCTTTGAATTCTCAAATCGATGGTTTGCAGCAGCCTGCCATTCTGAGGGAATCAAAAAAAGATCCCCACCCCCGCAAAATTGGAAGCAAGGGTGGGGCGTGGAAGGAGGTTTCTGGCTTTGGCATAGGGTTGACATAGTCAAACCATATGCCATTAGTAGTATAACTTGGAAATTCCAAATGGGGAAGTAGGGCAGGGGCAATGCAGTTTTATTCAATTAGAGAAAATCTGGTCCTTTGGGTCAGGTTGGCTTCCAATAGCTTTGTCGGTAAAGAAGTCTAAGGCATAAGGGGCAAGGCGTAAGGAGAGGATAAAATTTGTTTATTTGTTTTACCTTGTGCCCTGTGCCTTGAGCCGTTCTCTTATGGGAGCAAGTCAAAGCCAGGTCCTCAGGGCCCGGATTCTTTAATCCTCTGGTTGAGGGTTGACAAAGTGAAAGATAAGTTCATTTTCTTTGACCAACCCCAATTCCTCGCGTGCTAGGCTCTCTATGGCGGCAGGATCATCCTGCAAGCGACTAATTTCCTCATAGAGATAGTGGTTTTGCTTCTCCAGGATATGATTTTTTTTCACAAGTTCTTGGTGTTCAACATGCAGTTGACGAAGATGAAGTAATCCGTTGGGGCTCCAGATAATTAACAGTAAAGAGGCCAGGAGCAGGAACGGCCAGATTAGAAAATACCATTTGTTTTTAGGTGGTTTCAGCTTTCTGTTCATGGCCGGGCCTATTGAATGAACCCTAATGTGTCAAATGCTGAGCAGAACAAACATCATCTTTTCAATGGAAATCTCCCTACTATACTAGTCTAACTTGCCTAATTCTTTATCACAAATCGAATAGAGTTGTAAATCACTAGTTGGAAAGCAATAACTCACTCAGCATACCTTTCATTGACCAGAGCACTGCTTGCTAAGCATCTCAGCGAAAGACTGTATTCTTTTTCCGCAGGGCCTGATAAAATGACCCCAATTTTTGTCTGACTCCAGCCGCTTTAATTCAGAGAAGGCAAGTTGATAGTCTTCAACCTCAGTATCGGGCTGCTGCTCAATTATTTCGGTTGATTTCTTGGAAGCGACCAAATGCTCTAGAGTGAAGAGGGGAGTTTAGTATGAAAAGATTTAGTATTTTCCTGGTATTCTTTTTTATTTTAGTTGGCTGTGCGACCAAGCCCGAAACGCCAACCCGAGAACTTGGAGAAAACCCCGATGTTTTTTGCAACCTACTCCAAAAGCCAGACCCCTTACTTATGGGAGTTTGGGAGTGCAAGTTTTCGAGATATGTCGGTAGATCTCGTCCCGACGAAAACTATGTTAAGTATGAACTGAGAAAATACGATGATAAATACGGACTCTATTTTTATCGCACCTGGCGCAGCGGCAGAAAAAAGAAATCAGAATGGAAAGACTGGGCTATCAATGGCAAGGAAATATTGGGAGAAGCTAGATTCGGGGTAAAGATATTCGTACAGGACAGCCATGTCTATTTTACCATTAGAGGACTCGATGAACCGGCGAAGATGTCGCGGGTCGAAGATTAAGCCCCACCAGGCCAAAGTGATTCCGCGCCTGACACTTTAGTCTCCCATTTCGTGCAAGTGTGTTTTTTTCCCTCGAGACCACGAAGGGTGTTTCAGCAGATGAAAGAGAGCAGACAAATGGGGAAACTCCCGGTGGAGAAAAGCCTTGACAAAAGGGGGGGAGGGGATAGAATGACTGGATTTTCAAGGGAATTTCTTATATATCTCTCTAGGTAACCATACGGAGAAAGCAGGAGATAAATATATGGGAATCGTATCAGACAAAATCAAGGAGTTGAAGGAAAGGGAAGCCAAGCTTCTTGAAATGGGTGGTGAAGCTGCAGTAGAGAAGCAACATGAACGTGGCAAGCTCACTGCCAGGGAGAGAATCAATCTGCTTTTCGATCCCGGGACTTTTAGAGAAACAGATATTTTCATGAAGCACCGTGGTACTCTGTTCGGCCTTGAAAAAATGGAAATTCCAGCGGATGGGGTGATAACCGGTTACGGCAAGGTAAATGGCCGTCCCGTTTGCGCTTTTTCCCAAGACTTTACAGCTCGAGCAGGCACCCTGGGTGAGATGCATTCTAAAAAGATTTGCAAGATCCTTGACCTGGCAATGAAATCTGGAATTCCTGTTGTGGGCTTCAATGACTCAGGGGGGGCGCGCATCCAGGAGGGAGTGGACTCCCTTTCTGGCTACGGGCAGATTTTCTATCGCAATGCTATCGCCTCAGGCGTGGTGCCTCAGATATCTGCAATTATGGGCCCCTGTGCAGGAGGAGCAGTCTATTCCCCAGCCATGACTGATTTTGTTTTCATGGTGAAAAATACCAGTCACATGTTCATTACCGGACCCGATGTGATCAAGGCGGTGTTGGGAGAAGTAATTACCTTTGAGGATCTGGGTGGGGCCATAGCCCACAACACCAAGAGCGGAGTTGCTCATTTTGCCTGTGAAGATGATGCTCACGCCATTGAGAGAATCAAAGTACTGCTGAGCTTCCTT
>Ga0209536_100014766_pt1 | contig 11193 bp, 7 predicted proteins | sample DeeMarSeWOR28_12_FD_187461 | JGI IMG/M metagenome (GOLD analysis project Ga0209536, IMG submission 187461) | Marine sediment microbial communities from White Oak River estuary, North Carolina - WOR-2-8_12 (SPAdes) (version 2) | ecosystem: Environmental > Aquatic > Marine > Intertidal zone >... | reverse complement strand
TTCCTTCATCTCGGCTGATCTGGCGATCGATCTGGGGACGGCAAACACCCTGATCCATATGCGCGGACGCGGTGTGGTGCTCAACGAGCCGTCGATCGTCGCCTTCGACCGCAACACCAAGAAGATCGTCGCGATCGGGAAGGAAGCCCAGGAAATGGTGGGCCGGACCCACCGCGACATCAAGACCATCCGGCCCATGCGGGACGGCGTCATCGCCGACTTTGAAATCGCCGAAGGAATGCTGCGGGAGTTCATCAAGAAGATCCATGCCAACTGGATGCCGAGCCGTCGCATCGTGATCTGCGTTCCTAGCGGCGTCACCGAGGTCGAAAAGCGCGCCGTGCGGGACTCCGCCGAACACGCCGGCGCCAAGGAAGTCCATCTGATTGCCGAACCCATGGCGGCGGCCCTGGGAGTCGGCCTTGATGTCGAGGCACCGGTCGGGAACATGATCGTGGATATCGGCGGGGGGACCACCGAAATTGCCGTCATTGCCCTCTCGGGAATCGTCAACGAGGAGTCGCTGCGGATCGCCGGCGACGAGATGAACAACGCGATCATCCAGTTCTTCAAGCGCAACCATAACATCCTGATCGGCGAACGGACTTCCGAGGCGATCAAATGCGAGGTCGGGTCCGCGATGCCGCTCAAGGAGGAAATCTCGATCCAGGTCAAGGGCAGAGACCTGGTCAACGGGATCCCGAAGACGACCGAAGCCAGCTCGGTAGAGATTCGCGAAGCGCTCAATGAACCCGTCAGCCAGATCGTCGAGGCCCTCAAGCTGACGCTCGAACGGACACCGCCCGAGCTGTCGGCCGACATCTTGGACCGGGGTGTCATGCTCAGCGGTGGCGGCGCGCTGCTCCGGGGCCTGGACGAGCGCCTGCGCCTGGAAACAAGCCTCCCCGTGCATGTCACCGAGGATCCCCTGACAGCAGTGGTGCGCGGCACGGGCAAAGCGCTGGAGAACCTGAACCGGTATTCAAAAGTGCTGCTCAAAAGCCGCCGTTACTGACGGCCCGTGAAAGTCGTGCCGAATGCTTAAGCGTGCCTATGACATTGCGATCACCTTCCGGGAATACCTGGTCCTTTCCGCCCTGCTTGTGGTGTCCGTCTCGCTGCTCACGCTAGGCGACAGCCCCCAGATCCGCATCCTCCGGTCGCTGACCATCCAGTCCCTGGGACTGCTTCAGGATACCTTCAACTTCATCCCCGACTACTTCTCGCTGCGCTCTGAGAACAGATCGCTGCGGGAGCTCAATCTCAGGCTGTCGGAGGAGGTCAATCTGCTGCGTGAGGCGCAACTGGAAAACATCCGCCTGCGACAGATGCTTGCTCTCCGAGCGAAGAGCGCCTACCCCACGGTGCCGGCGCGGATCGTGGGCAAGACCCTCCAGCTGATGCGGAACACGGTCACGCTGGACGTCGGCCGAGACCAGGGCGTCCGTGATCAGATGCCGATCGTCACCGGCGTGGGCCTGGTGGGAAAGATCACCGCCACCAGCAGCCGCTACAGCATCGGCCAGATCCTCCTGAACCGGCGCATGCGGGTGAGTGCCAAGATCCAGCGGAGCCGCGTCGACGGGATCATCGAGTGGGAGGGGGGAAAGAATCTCGCCCTGAAAAACGTGGCGAAGACACTCGACGTGCAAGCCGGCGACGTGGTCGTCACCTCGGACTACAGTAGTCTCTACCCGGAGGGAATCCGGATCGGCACGGTCGTCAGCGCGGTACAGATCCCGGGATCGCTTTTCCAGCGCGTGGAGCTAGCCCCCGCCGTGGACTTTGCCACCCTGGAAGAAGTCTTTGTCGTCACCCACCAGGCTGACAGCAGTCGCGTCCGCTTGGAGCGGGAGCAGGGAGGGTTCTGATGAGGATGGGGACGATCGCTCTGAACGCGGTAATCCTCATGGCACTCGTCATTGCCCATACGCTGCTGGCCGATCTCGTGGCGCTGGGCGGCATCACGCCTGATCTCCCGCTGGTGGCGGTGGTCTTCATCGCGCTGCGCTACGGCCAGATTCCGGGAACGCTCGCCGGGTTCGGGACGGGGCTCGCCTTCGATCTGCTGAGCTCGGGGGACGGTGTGATGGGACTTTCGGCGCTGGCCAAGACGGTGGCGGGGTTCCTGGCCGGCTACTTCTACAGCGAGACCAAAGCGCAGCAGCTGCTGGGGGGGTATGAGTTTGTCATCCTGGTGGGAGCCACCGCCCTGGTGCACAATATACTCTACTTCGTCGTCCTGCTGCAGGGGACCGACATCGGCTGGAACCTGGCCATTCTCCGCTACGGGATCCCGTCGGCCCTCTACACGGCAGCGGCGGCGCTGATCCCGATGTTCATCGTTTCCCGAAGGAGCAGCGTGGCGTGAACGCCCCGAGTGACATCCAGATCCACACCAAGCGCCGGGTCCTTCTGCTGATCGTCATTGGCGTGTTCGCCGTCTTCATCGGGCGACTCTATCAGCTGCAGCTCCTCTACTCGAAAGAGTTCGAGGACAAGTCCAAGGAAAACAGCGTTCGCGTCATCTCCACCGAACCCGTGCGCGGCTATATCTACGACAGAACCGGCAGGCTCCTGGTGGACAACCGGCCCGCCTTCAGCGTGACCATCATGCCATTCGAATTCGATCGGGCATCCATCCCGCACCTGGCCCGGCTGCTGAGCCTGGAGCCAGCGTTCATCGCCGAGCGGCTCAAACGTGGTGAAGCGTACTCACGGTTCGCGCCCGTCAAGATCAAGCGGGACGTCAATGTGGAGACCATTGCGGCACTCGAAGAGCACGGCGAGCTGCTCCCCGGCGTGGGATACCAGACCGAGTCCAAGCGCTTCTACCCGACACCCGCCCGGGCAACCCACCTGCTGGGGTACACCAAAGAGATCTCCGAACAGCAGCTGCGGGTGCTCGGCTCCGACTACACACAGGGGGATGTGAGCGGCGCCGGAGGACTCGAAGCACACTACGAACGCATCCTCCGGGGGCAGAAGGGATCCGAGCTCAGCACGGTCAACGCCTTGGGCCAGGTGGTGGGACGGTACCTCGATGGGGCCGAGGACAAGAGGCCGATCGAAGGCGACGATCTTCTGCTCACGCTCGATATCAACCTCCAGGCCTACGCCGAATCGCTCATGACCGGCCGCCGAGGCGCACTGGTCGCCATGAATGCTCGCGATGGCGGCGTCCTGGCCATGGTGAGCGTGCCCGACTACAACCTGTCATTCTTCAGTGGCGTTACGCCACCGGAGATCTGGAGCCGGCTCAACTCCGACACTACAGCCCCCCTCTTCAACCGGGCCACCATGACACGCTACCCGCCCGGATCGACCTTCAAGATGGTCTTAGCACTGGCCGCGCTCCAGGACAGCATCGTCAGTCCCTCCTGGCGGGTGACCTGCCGCGGCGCCATACGGGTCGGAACAAAGGTCTTCAAGGACCTGCACGTCCATGGACCGGTGACGATGATCGACGCAATCCAGAAGTCCTGCAACGTCTACTTCTACGAGCTCATGCTCAAGGCGGGTCTCGACCCCTGGCATCACATGGGAACACAGTTCGGGTTCGGACAGCGGACGGGCATCGATCTGGTCGAGGAGCAGGCTGGCCTGCTCCCCTCCACTTCCTACATGAACCGGCGCTACGGCCCGCGCGGGTGGACCCGCGGCTACCTCCCGAACCTCGGCATTGGCCAGGGAGAGCTGGGCGTGACGCCCCTGCAGATGGCCTGTTACGCGATGGCCATCGCCAACAGCGGGACCTGGCACCAGCCGCACCTGGTCCGGGCCATCGTCAACAAGCGCACGGGGGCACTCGATGTCCTCCCGTTCTCCACGCATCGGATGGAGGTCAGCGCGCGGCACTGGCTTCCGGTGCGGGAAGGGATGCGTCGCGTGGTGGAGGAACAGGGCGGGACCGGAGGCCTGGCGCGCATTCCGGGGATCCAGTCGGCGGGCAAGACCGGCACTGCACAGAACCCGCACGGCCCGGACCATGCCTGGTATATCGGCTTTGCCCCGTTTGAAAACCCCCGCATCGCGATTGCCGTCTTGATCGAGAACGCGGGCTTCGGAGGCTCCTTCGCCGCCCCGGTGGCCGGCCACTGCTTGCGCTTCTTCCTGGAACGGGACCGCCTTGAGGAGGAAGACGCTCGGCCACCCTCGATCATGGCAGCCTCCTCACTCCCGGCCGCCTCGTCGATCTCAGGGGAGGGACCACGATAGGCAATGACGCGCTACCTCAGGGAATACTTTGATCTCCGGGTCTTCCTTGCCACACTCGCTCTGGTGGTGATTGGGTTGGTGTCGATCTACAGCGCGACCTACGACGCACGTGCATCGGAGATCTTCTGGCGCCAGCTCACCTGGAGCGGGATCGGCCTTGTGGCGTTCCTGCTGGTCACCTTCCTCCCACTGCGCACGATCCAGTATGTCGCGCTCGGAACGTATGCCCTCTCCCTCCTGATGCTGGTCATCGTGCTGCTCCTTGGCAAAACCGTCGCGGGCTCCACCAGCTGGTTCACGCTGGGCTCCTTCGGCTTCCAGCCCTCGGAGTTTGCCAAGGTGGGAACGATCCTGGCCCTGGCGGCATTTCTCTCCCGAAGCGACATCTCGCTGCGCAACCCAAAACACCTCGCCCTGACCGCGGGCATCGTCGTGCTCCCGGTCCTCCTGGTCATGATGCAGCCCGATACAGGGACCGCCCTGATCTTCATGGCGATGGCCTTCCCCGTCCTCTACTGGGGCGGGGCGAGCCGCTTCACGCTCCTGGCTCTGGTTGCGGCGCCGGCCGTAGCGGTTGCCGCACTGTTCGGCACTACCCCCTTCTTCCTGGCAGTCATCATCTTGGGCATTCTGCTCGCCCTGACCAGCGATAATCGCGTCCTGACGGCTGCCGTCTTCTCCATGATGGTGATGGTCGGCATCTCCACCCAGTCGATCTATGACGGACTGAAACCGTACCAGCAAAAACGGATCGATGCCTTCCTCGACCCGTCGGCCGATCCGCTGGGCGCGGGCTATAACATCCTCCAGTCAACGGTGGCCATCGGCTCCGGCGGTGTCTTTGGCCGGGGGTACCTCCGGGGGACACAGACACAGCTGAACTTCATTCCCGAGCAGTGGACAGACTTCATCTTCTGTGTCCCGAGCGAAGAGTTCGGGTTCCTGGGTGCGACACTTGTGCTGGTGCTCTTCCTCCTGTTGCTGAGCCGGAGCCTGTCACTGGCCACGACCGTCAAGAGCCGCTTTGCCTCCTTTGTCGGTATTGGCGTCTGGGGAACCCTCGGGGCGCACGTCCTCATCAATATCGGGATGTCCCTGGGACTCCTCCCGGTGATCGGAGTCCCCCTCCCCTTCCTCAGCTACGGCGGTTCGTCGCTGATCAGCTGCATGATCATGACGGGCCTGATGATGAACCTGTACGCAACACGCAAAGAACACTGATCCGCGAGCACACTCCATGAGCAAACACCGAAGCGCCCGACGACAGACCCGACGACCGCGTACCGCCACCCGCACCCCGCGACTCCTCCAGCACACGCGCATCCCGCCGGAAGGCCTGCGCTGGCAGTGCACCGATGCCATGCTGGGGATTTCGAGCATGAAGGAGGTGGAACCCCTCAAAGAGATCGTCGGCCAGCCACGCGCCATCCGGGCCCTCCGGCTCGGCCTGGAGATGACCCACCAGGGCTACAATGTGTTCGCAACGGGACATCCTGGGACCGGAAAGACCACCGCCATTACACGGATGCTCAAAGAGTACGAATCGCACCCGGCGGAGCTCCGTGACAAGTGTTACGTGCACAACTTCCGCGACCCGGACGCGCCCATGATCCTGATCCTTCCGGCCGGCAAGGGAGCAGATTTCAAGAAAGACATGGAGGCGGTGGTCCACGAACTGCAGAAGAACATCCCCGCCGTCTTCGAGAGCCGGCGCTACCTCGAGCAGCGCAAGTCCACGCTCGAGCATTTTCAGGAGCGCCAGCGCAGCGTGCTGAAGGACTTTGAAAAACGGGTCAAAGAGCGCGGCTTTGAGGTCGTGCAAGTCCAGGGGGGGACCGCTAGCCGCCCTGAGATCGCCCCGGTGGTGGAGGGGAACCCTGTAAGCGTGGAGCAGATCCACGCCCGGGCCGATGCCGGAGAGATCAGCAACGATGAGCGCAACGCGATCGTCGCCCAGCAGGCAGAGCTCGAGGCACAGATGGATCTGGTCATGCGCGAGATGCGCAATATCGAACGGAAGGCGAAGCGCTCGATCGAAGACCTCAACCACCGGGTCGTGGTGCCGGTGGTGGAAGAGCTCCTCGATGAAATTGAACGCCGCTACGAGGCCCCGCGGATTCACCAGTACCTCGAAGAGGTGAAGCGGAGTGTGCTGGAGAACCCCGCACGCTTCCATCCCCGCGAGGAACAACAGCAATCCCTCCTCGGCATCCAGATGCCGAGGGAGGACGACAGCTTCATGGAATACCAGGTCAACGTGCTCGTGGACAACGGCGGCGTCAAGGGTATCCCCGTGGTCCATGAGCGGAATCCCCGCTACAAGAACCTCTTCGGGACCATCGAGCGCGTCGTCGACCGCAACGGTGCCTGGCGCACCGACTTCACCCGGATCAAGGCGGGCTCACTGCTCAAGGCTGATGGCGGGTTCCTGGTCGTCGATGCAATCGATGCCCTCTCCGAACCGGGCGTTTGGATGATGCTGAAACGCATCCTCCGCAACCGACAGATCGAGATCCAGCCCGTCGAGTCCGGGATCCTCGGCATGAGTTCCGGGCTGAAGCCGGAACCAATCGACCTGAACGTGAAGGTCATCATGATCGGCGAGCCGTACCTCTACACCCTCCTCTACCGGCTGGACGAGGATTTTCGCGAGATCTTCAAGATCCGGGCGGACTTTGACAGCGAAATGCCCAACGAACCCCAGTCGATCACCAGCTACCTCTCCTTCATCCGGACGATGTGCGACCGGGACGGGTTGCTCCCCTTCGATCTCGAGGCCGTTCGGGAAGTGGTCGAGTACGGTGTCCGTCTGGCCGGACGCCAGGCGAAGCTCTCGACCCAGTTCAGCGTCCTTGCCGACCTCCTGCGCGAGTCGACCTACTGGGCGTCGCGAGACCACGAGCGCGAGGTGTCGGGGGAACACGTCCGCAAGGCAATCGAGGAGCGGATCGAGCGACTGCGGCTGATCGAACAGAAGATCCAGGAGATGATTCACGACGGCTCGATCATGATCGACGCCGAGGGGGCAAAAATCGGCCAGGTCAACGGCTTGTCGGTCTACCAGATGGGGGACTACGCCTTCGGCCGCCCGTCCCGGATCACCGCAACCACCGGCCGGGGCCGGGCTGGCATCATCAACATCGAGCGTGAGGCCGACCTCTCCGGCCCCACGCACAACAAAGGGATGCTGATTCTGGCCGGGTACCTGCGCCGTGTGTTCGCACAGGAACGGCCGCTGGAGTTGAGCGCCAGCATTGCCTTCGAACAGTCCTACTCTGGTGTCGACGGTGACAGCGCTTCCTCCACCGAGGTGTATGCGCTCCTTTCCAGCATCTCCGAGATTCCGCTCCGGCAGGATATTGCCGTGACCGGATCGATCAACCAGTTGGGTGAGATCCAGCCGATCGGAGGGGTGAACCAGAAGATCGAGGGGTTCTTCGACGTCTGCCGGGCGCGCGGCCTGACCGGCACGCAGGGCGTGATGATTCCCCGGCAGAACGCCAGCGACCTCATGTTGCGCCATGATGTCGTGGAGGCTGTCCGCGAGGGAACCTTCCACATCTACGCCGTCGCGACCGTCGAGGAGGGGATCGAGATCCTTACTGGGAAGCCCGCCGGAATGCGCTCGGCCGGGGGTAGTTTTCCGGCCCAGAGCGTCTTCGCCCGGGTCAATGCACGGCTGCGCGCATTCGAGAAGACCGCACGCAGTCGCCGACGCTGACCGGCGCCGCCTCCGGCCAGCCCCCCACTCTCAGGAACGAGCTGATGGAGACGTCCGAATTCCGTAGGCACGCGCACGCGCTGGTCGACTGGATGGCCGACTACATGGACGAGGTCGAGTCTTACCCGGTGCGCCCCCCCGTCCAGCCGGGCGAGATCCTCGACCGGCTCCCCGCCTCACCGCCGCAGACCGGGGAACCGTTCGCGGAGATCTTCGAGGATTTTTGCCGCATCATCATGCCCGGGATGACCCACTGGCAGCACCCCTCCTTCTTCGCCTACTTCAACGCCAATGCGAGCCCGCCGTCGATCCTTGCCGAGATGCTCACCGCAACGCTGGGCGCACAGTGCATGAGCTGGGTGACGTCCCCCGCGGCAACGGAGCTCGAACAACAGGTGATGGGCTGGCTCGGCAGCATGGTCGGACTCCCTCCAAGCTTCGCCGGCGTCATCCAGGACACCGCCTCGACTGCAACGCTCTGCGCAATTCTCACGGCGCGCGAGGTCTCAACCCACTACCGCATCAATCGCAAGGGGTTCTCCTCTGACGACCGTCTCACCGCCTACTGCTCCTCGGAGGCTCACTCCTCGATCGAAAAGGGCTTGAAGATCGCCGGCTTCGGCTCGGAGCAGCTGCGAAAGATTCCCGTCGACGAACGCTATGCGCTTCTGCCGGAGGCCCTCAGTCAGGCGATTGAAGCCGACCGCGCCAGGGGTTTTATCCCCTGCCTGGTGGTCGCCGCCCTCGGCACAACAGGCTCGACGGCAATCGATCCCCTGCGCCCGATCACCGAGATCTGCACTCGGCACGCGCTCTGGCTCCATGTGGATGCCGCCTATGCGGGCGCCGCCCTCCTGCTACCGGAACTGCGCTGGATGAGCGAGGGCATCGAGCGCGCGGACTCGGTTGTCGTCAACCCCCACAAATGGCTGATGACAAACTTCGACTGCAGTGCCTACTTCGTGAAAGACCCGACGGCCCTGGTGCGCACGCTGGCGATCCTCCCGGAATACCTGAAGACCACTGAGTCCTCCCCGGTCACCAACTACCGTGACTGGGGCATCGCGCTCGGGCGCCGCTTCCGCGCACTCAAGCTCTGGTTCGTCATTCGCCACTACGGAGTGCAGGGGCTGCAGGAGAAAATCCGCCACGACAACGCGCTCGCACAGGAGATTGCCTCATCGGTCGGGGCCCAGCCGGATTTTGAACTGCTCGCCCCGGTTCCCCTCAACGTCCTCTGCTTCCGCTACCACCCTCCCCCGATCAGTCAGGAGGAGGAGGTGAACCTGTTGAATGCCCGGCTGCTCGAGTCGTTGAACCAGACCGGCCGGCTCTTCCTGTCACACACGATGCTCAACGGCCTCTATACGCTCCGGTTGTGCATCGGACAGACGAACGTCACCCGGCGGCATGCCGTGGAGGCCTGGGAGCTCATCCAGAAGACGGCGCGCTCGCTCTCCTGGTAGACGGCTCGCACTCATGCACGGGTTCCTCACCGATATTGCCATCGCCATCATTGCCTCGGCACTCCTCGGCCTCCTGGCGCACTGGTCCCGCCAGCCACTTGTCATTGCCTACCTCCTGGCCGGGGTCGTGATCGGTCCGGCCATCGGGCCAACGCTGATCGAGAACCCGGAGACCATCGACACGATCTCTGAGCTCGGCTTGATCCTCCTGCTGTTCACCATCGGCCTCGAGATCAACCCCGCCTCGCTGCGCGATTCCGGCAAATCGATCGCCACGAGCGGGATCGGCCAGGTTCTACTGACCGTCCCACTGGGCGTCGTCTTCTTCAGCCTCGTCGGCACAGCCGGTTCGATCATCGAGCTGACGTATCTCGGGGTCCTCTGCGCGCTGAGCAGCACGGCAATCGTCGTGAAATTCCTGCACGACAAGTTCGAGCTCGATAGTCTGCCCGGGAAGATCAGCCTGGGCGTGTTGATCTTCCAGGATCTGTGGGCCATCGTCTTCCTGGTCCTGCAGCCGACGCTCGCCGACCCCCGCGCAGAGCTCGTGCTGCTCGCCCTGGTGAAGTCGATCGCACTGGTGCTGGTTGGGTTTCTGACCAGCCGCTACGTGCTTAAGCCCGTCTTCGCAGCCATCGCCAAGTCTCCAGAACTCGTCGTGGCGACCTCCCTCGGCTGGTGTGCGGTCATGAGCGGGCTTGCCGGAATGCTCGACGTGTCCAAGGAGATGGGTGCGCTGATCGCCGGGGTCTCGCTTTCAGCCTTTCCCTACAGCATGCACGTGACCGCAAAGGTCCTTCCCCTGCGTGACTTCTTTCTCACGCTCTTCTTCGTCGCCCTGGGGATGCGCATTCCCGCACCGGACCCCGGCCTCTTTACCACCGCCGGTATCATCACGGTCTTTGCCGTTGCGTCGCGATTCCTGGTACTCTATCCGCTGGTGCGCATGACCGGCGCCAGCGACCGGACGGGGTTCATCACGAGCTTGAACCTGAGCCAGATCAGCGAGTTTTCGCTGGTCATCGCCACGCTCGGCGTCCAGTACGGGCACATCCCCAGAACCCTCTTGGGCGCCGTGCTCTATGCCATGGCACTCACGTCAATCATCTCTCCCTATGCGATCACCTACAGCCGGCAGCTCTACAATACGGGGACCCGTCTCCTGCGCCGACGGCCCACCGAGCCGGATGCTCCGCAGGTCCCCGCCCACCACGGCGCCGGTCGCATCATCGTCCTGGGGTACCACCGTGGCGCGGAGGCACTGCTCCAACGCCTGGCCGAGACGAGACCGGAGCTTCTTGGGCGCATGACGATCATCGATTTCAATCCCGAGGCGCTTCGCCAGCTGCAGCAGCTCCCCGTGCATCCGGTGTTCGGGGACCTGAGCAGCCCCGATATGCTGGAGCACGCCGGGCTTGACCGTGCGGCCGTGATTCTCTCGACCATCCCGGACGCCCTGCTTCGGGGGACCAGCAATCTTGAGCTCGTCCAGACCTGCCGCCGCCTTGCTCCACAGGCCCAGATCGTCGCCACCGCCGATACCGAGCGCCAGGCCGATGTCCTGCAGGCAGCCGGCGCCGCGCTGGTGATCCTTCCCTACCGCCTGACGGCTGAACACCTCTTCGAGGTTCTTGCGCGCATCCTTCCCGACCATTGAGACCGCCTTTCAACTCTCCTGGCGAATTCGTATACTGGGTCGACGCTCGCCCCGCAGTTCACTCCCGGAGAACCACCATGGCATCGATGAAGTTTCGCGTCAACGGCTCCGTCCATACCATTGAGGCCGAT
>Ga0209536_100014765_pt1 | contig 11193 bp, 8 predicted proteins | sample DeeMarSeWOR28_12_FD_187461 | JGI IMG/M metagenome (GOLD analysis project Ga0209536, IMG submission 187461) | Marine sediment microbial communities from White Oak River estuary, North Carolina - WOR-2-8_12 (SPAdes) (version 2) | ecosystem: Environmental > Aquatic > Marine > Intertidal zone >... | reverse complement strand
GAACCCTATTTCTTTATCAAGGAAGCCGCAGTGGTATTCATCTGGACAGCCATCCCATACCGCTCGGAGTGGCGCTACCACAGGGCTGCAGCCAAGTTGATCGCGCTGGATGCCGGGCATATCTGCCAGAACCTCTACATCGCGGCTGGTGCAATCGGATGCGGAACTTGTGCAGTCGGTGCATATGACCAAGAAAGAATGAACCAGCTAGTTGCAGTTGATGGGGAAGATGAGTTTGTAATTTACATGGCTCCGGTTGGAAAAGTTTAAATCATTTTTCAGGAGCTGGATTCTACCGGTAGGATGGGAGTCGACCATTGAAGCTTGGAATTAATCCATCTTTGGATGGAAAACTCTGGTTGAAAATTATTGAATACAAAAATTTGGAAAATCTTGTTTGATGAATTCCGGGAAACGTAATGAACTTGCCAGCTGCAAAACTTGAAGACAGGATCATCCTAATTACTGGGGCTACAAGTGGTATTGGAAAAGCTGCTGCACACTTGATCGCTACCATGGGTGCTCGGGTTGTTATCACGGGGCGTAATAAAGAGAAATTGGAGAAGACTGTTCAAGAGCTGAAATCTCAAACTGGGAATGGATCTGTTAATTATCTCGTGGCGGATTTTTCCGATCTGGACCAGGTTCGTGAGATGGCATCAGATTTTGAAGATCGTTATGCTTGTCTTGACGTGCTGGTGAATAATACGGGAGCATTCTTTAATAAGCGTCAGGAGACAATCTATGGTGTGGAAAAGACATTCGTGGTTAATCATCTGGCTCCGTTCTTATTGACGAACATGCTCATGGAAACCATGCGACGGAGGGAAGAAGCAAGGATTATCAACGTATCCTCAGATGCACACCAGTATGGCAGCCTGGATTTTGATGATCTGGAGTTTAAGCATGGCTATGCCGGGATGAAGGCTTATGCGAGATCCAAGCTGTCGAATATCCTGTTTACTTATGAAGCCGCGCGGCGATTGGCGGGTAGTGCGATCACTGTGAATGCCCTACATCCAGGGCATGTGGCTACCAATATATTCCGCAATGATTTCTCTTTTTTTGGCCCAGCTTTGAAATGGGTCATGGGATTATTCTCATTGACTCCGGAAGAGGGAGCCGACAACACGGTCTTCTTGGCAACTTCTCCTGAAGTGAAGGGGGTGACTGGAAAGTATTTTGTGAAGCGGGAAGTTGTTCGTTCCTCGCGGATAACTTATAACGAAGATCTGGCAAAAAAACTATGGCAAATCAGTGAAAAACTGACATCTCTTTCACCAACAGAACCTGTAGATATTCAATACACAACAACATCAGAATCAGGAGTGAAAAATGGATACTTCAGTTAGCATAATCATGGGAGCAGCCCTGGCATTTTACACGATTGGCGTGTGGGCCGAAAGAATATCTGGACGATTAAAATGGTGGCATTTTGTATTCTTTGTTTTGGGATTAATTTGTGATACCTGGGGAACTGGCTTGATGTTTGAAATGGCAGGTGGCATGGCTTTTGATATCCACGGGATCAGTGGATTGATCGCCATCGTCCTGATGTTTATTCATGCAGTCTGGGCTTTCATTGTGTTGATCAGGAAAGACGAAAATATGATCCAGAATTTCCATAAATTCAGCCTTTTTGTTTGGTTGGTGTGGTTGATTCCATATTTCAGTCCCATGGTTTTCAACATGGCGACGTAAACTGCAGGAGATCGGGTGATGACGCTATTAATAATCGTGATCGCTGGTTTCATATTCATGGAAGCTGCGAATGTATTCGCACTCTATTTTTTCCCCGATTCCAAATTGGCCAACAGTGTTGGTGTATTTAATGCCTGGGAAAAATCCAAAGCAGATCCCGAAATCCATAATTTCGTTAATTACCTTGTCAATTGGGTTGCCGGAACGAAGTTGATCTTCATCCTGCTGCTGATTGTGATATTGATCACAGCAGATGAACAAATCTTGCTGCTGACCGGAATTGCACTCATTTTGTCGATTGCGGTTTTCTTCTGGCGGCTTTTTCCCATGATGCGGAGGATGGATCGAGAAGACCAAATTACACCCAATAACTATTCGACTGTCCTGGGCTGGATGATCCTGGTGATGATCCTGGCTATGACTGCAGGCGTCTTACAGTACATATTCCGCTAGAAAATCACGAAAGGAAAATTATGAGGGATCTCTCTAACAAATCCTTAACTGGGAATTTTGTAAAGTGATGTATAAATTGGGTGATAAGTGATATATTGCGCAAGTGGAACCACGTTTTTTCGAGAATAAAGGACTTAGCTATGAAGAATTTCAGATTACCCATTTTTATGATTGTTGCTTGTGGACTGATATTGATCTCGGGATGCAGACCTGCACAAGAGGAGACACCAACCCCGGAAGCGATCAACCCGGTCTACAGCCAAATCGTGAGCGCCACGGGAGTCGTGGTTCCAGATCAAGAAGCGTTGCTGAGTGTTTCCACAGGCGGGGTGGTAGAGGAAGTGCTGGTGGAGAAAGGGGATCAAGTTACTGCTGGTCAGGTGCTTGTACAGCTGGAGGGCACGGAACAGCAGGCAGCGGCTGTCAGTGCAGCAGCGCTAGAGTTAGCAAATGCCAATTACGCGCTCGATAAACTTAATAAAGATACCGACCTGTTGGCTGCCCAGGCATTAAGAACTGCAGAAGCTGCAGAAAAGGCATTGGAGGATTTGAACAACCCTGAGCTACAGGAAGCGCTTGCCTTGCAGGCAGTAGCCGATGCCCAGAAGGCAGTAGATATCACAGAGCGGAACGCGCGTTATACACGTTCCCCAGCCAGTCAGGCTGATATTGATGCCCAGAAAGCGCAGGTGGTGCTTGCAAGGGACGCGCTCGACAGAGCAAACGAAGACTTTGAGCGACATGCCAATAAACCCGAAGATAACCTCACCCGTGCCCACTTCCTGGCCAGGCAGGCAGCAGCTCAAAAAGTGTATGACGATGCAGTTCGCAGGCTCAACGCAATGGAGGGGACTAGCAGCGAGGTGGATATCAACGTGGCTGAAGCGGAATATATCACTGCCCAGGCTGCCCTGCTCCAGGCACAGAGAGACCTGGAACGCGTTCTGGATGGTCCTGATCCAGGTGAAATTGCTTTGCTGGAAGCTCAAATCGATAAAGGGTACCGTGATTTTGAAATCTACAGTGCTGGACCTGATCCCGATGATGTTGCGCTTGCCGAAGCACGCATCACCAACGCAGAAGCTCAGCTCGCTGCAACTGAGGAAATATTATCTGACTTGGAATTGAAAGCACCCTTTGGTGGCGTGATATCAGCGGTGTATGTAAATGCAAGCGAGTGGGTTGTTCCCGGCAGCCCTGTCCTGCTGATGGGGGAATTAAATAATCTGCAGGTTAGGACAACCGACCTGAGTGAAATTGATGTCGCCCGCATTGCGCTGGATGATAAGGCTGTCATCACTTTCGATGCATTACCTGACCTGGTGCTTGAAGGAACCGTGATCAGCATTGCACCCAAGGCCGACGAGGGCTCGGGTGTGAACTTCCCTGTAACTATCGAACTAAACGAGGTTCCTCCTGCCCTGCGCTGGGGCATGACAGCGTTCGTTGATATTGATGTCTGACCGCAAGAATTTGATTCTTACAGCCAGCCTCGTGATCGTTCTCCTGGCTGCTTGCCTCCCCGAGATCCAGGAGCCGACCCGGGTGGTTCCAGATTTTGAGGTATTGTCAAACGTGGTGAGTGCGACAGGTGTGGTCGTCCCAGCGCGGGAGGCTTTGTTGAGTGTGTCCGCTGGGGGCAATGTTACAGATTTATTCGTAGAACAAGGAGATCCGGTCAACACTGGCGAGTTGTTGGTGAAACTGGAGGGTAGCGAAGCACAGGTTGCAGCTGTCTCTGCAGCGGAATCGGAGCTGCTTAATGCCCAGATAGCTCTTGAAGCACTTTACAAGGATACGGATTTACTGGCGGCAGAATCATTAAAGTCGGCAGAAGCAGCTGAAAAAGCCCTGGAAGATTTGACAAATAACGAGCTGCAGCAAGCACAGGCGAGGCAAGCCGTAGCTGAGGCACAAAAATCGGTTGATGTTGCAGAAAGGAAATTGGCTATTGTCACAAAGCCAGCGACGCAAATGGTTATTGAAGAAGCGCGGGGAAATCTGAAGCTAGCTGAAAAGAAACATGAAGAAACGCTTGACCAGATCGATGACCTTCAATGGCAATACAAGAAGTATTCATCCAATAAAACTCTGCCCGCTGAGATTCGAGCCAATATTCTGACGGAAATTAAACAGGCGCTGAAGGGTCTCGAGGTGCAAAGATCACAAGAACAGCGAAACCTTGAAATCTCGCGATCGAGGTTGAATGAGTTGCTTGCACCTCCGGATCCAGTTGACGTCCAGGTAGCTGAAGCCGAATTAGCCACAGCCCAGGCTTTGCTGAATGATGCTGAGAAGGAGCTCGAACGGATCATGGATGGTCCCCAGCCAGGTGAGGTAGCGCTGCTTGAAGCCCAAATAAATAAAGGGCGACAAGATTTTGAAATTTACAGCAATGGACCCGATCCTCAAGATATCGCTCTTGCTGAAGCCCGGATCAAAAATGCAGAATCGCAGCTGGAAGCTGCTCGGGCGATGATCGCTGATCAGCAGTTGCTAGCACCGTTTGATGGCGTGATCACCGCAATACACATCAATCCTGGTGAATGGATAGCCCCTGGTTCTCCAGTCTTACAGGTCGGAGATTTAAACCATCTACATGTCGAGACAACCGATCTCAGTGAATTCGATGTCGCAAAGCTCGAAATCGGTGATCCTGCCGTTATCACATTTGATTCCCTGCCGGATGTCATCATACAGGGATCTGTAGCCAGCATAGCCCCCAAGGCAGAGGATGGGTCCGGAGTAAATTACCCGGTGGTTATCGAGTTGGAGGAAATTCCAGCTACACTGCGCTGGGGAATGACAGCTTTCGTGGATATTACGTCAGATTAGAAACGAAAACTTGGAACTCAACAGGAAATGGTAATTCAAGCCGGGATCGGTAAAAATCAGCACCCAATTCTTCACCTGCGGAATGTAGTCAAAGCCTACCAGGCAGGTGAAGGAGGCTTCCTGGCACTCAAAGATGTCAATATGGATATCCAGCAGGGAGAATTCTTAGGCATCACCGGAAAATCCGGTGCTGGGAAAACCACCTTGCTCAATATGATTTCCGGGGTGAGTGAATTGACATCAGGAGAGGTGTATTTTTATGCACCTGGTAACAATACGCCACCTGCTGAGATCCCAATCCACAAGATGAATGAAAACCAACTAGCCCAGTGGCGAGGAGAAAATGTAGGAATCGTCTACCAATCTTTTGAACTGATGCCAACGTTGAACCTGGTGGAGAACGTAATGCTTCCACCGGATTTCCTGGGTAATTACCAACCCGTGATCAGCAAGGAGAGAGCGCTTGAACTGCTTGAGATGGTAGATATTGTCGAGCACGCATATAAGATCCCAGCCCATATATCAGGCGGTCAAAAACAGCGGGTTGCCATTGCCAGGGCGATGGTTAATGACCCGGCACTGATCATTGCAGATGAACCGACTGGCAACCTTGACAGCGTTACAGCAGAAACAATCTTCCAGATTTTTGAGCACCTGGTCTCCCGCGGAAAAACCATCGTGATGGTGACTCATGATGTGAGCTTGGCACCCCGTTTCTCTCGCCGACTGCACATCATTGATGGTGTGGTTGGCAACCCGCCTGAAAACGGTCCTGTGCAGGCTAATACGCTGCAAGAGTCTGAACAATCCGTCCGCCTGCGGGATGACCCGGGTGAACTCCTGGATGCAGCTGTTCCCTGTGATGAGATTGAATTTAAAAAGGTTGAATCGGGGCAAGATTATCCTGCTATCGTACTTCGCGATGTAGATAAGGTATACATCAATGCTGCGGGAGAATTTGTAGCCCTCAAATCTATCAATTTACAACTTGATTACGGACAATTTATTTCTGTTGTCGGAAAATCTGGCTCTGGGAAGTCAACACTGCTGAACATGATTACAGGGATCGATCACCCAACTGCTGGTGAAGTCATCGTGGGTAACGCGCATATTTACGAGATGAATAAGAGCGAAAGAGCTCTGTGGCGCGGTAAGAATATGGGGGTCGTATTCCAGTTCTTCCAGCTCTTACCGACTTTAACGCTGCTGGAAAACACGATCTTGCCGATGGATTACTGCAAAATCTACCCATTCAACGAGCGAGCAGAACGTGCCATGGAACTTCTAAAGCTGGTTGGGCTTGAGGAGCATGCCCATAAACTGCCAACGGCTGTTTCGAGCGGTCAGCAGCAAGGTGCTGCCATTGCCAGGGCACTGGCAACGGATCCTGCAATCATCTTGGCGGATGAGCCCACCGGTAATTTGGATTCGCGATCAGCAGAGAACATTCTAAATATATTCCAGAGGCTGGCTGCTCAAGGGAAGACGATCTTGATTGTCACCCATGACCCATCGATTACCCGGAGGACTGATCAAACGATCATACTTTCTGATGGGGAGATCATAGACCAGGCAGTTGCCTTAGCTTTGCCATATCTTTCACATCCAGATATGCTGGCAGCCACACACCAGGCTGAAAAAATGAGATATGAGCCAAAAGATTTAATTCTCCGCCAAGGAGAACCTGTGGATTACTTCTACATGATCGTTTCCGGGGAAGTAGATATCATGGCAGACAATGATCAGGGAGCCGTAATGAGATTGGCCTGTTTGGGACCAGGGCAGTTTTTTGGTGAGGTAGAACTTACCCATGGTGGTCATTCGATTGCCAGTGTGCAAGCTGCACGCAGGGGAGTTGAAGTTGCTTTGCTTCCCAAAGAAGTTTTTTTGAAATTGGTAGAAGGTTCACCAAGGACTCATGATGCTATCCGGGAAATTGCAACCTCCCGCCGGGCAGAAAATATTGACAGCAGGCAACAAAACCTGTGAACAATGAGATAAAACCCAACCTACTCAAACCCCGCTGGAGCAAGGTCTTTTCTGACTTATGGGATGATAAGACGCGCACAGCCCTTGTCGTGGCATCGATAGCCGTCGGTGTGTTCGCTATAGGTATGATCATCACCGTGTTTTTTGTGTTGAGTGAAGAGATCAATGCCAGCTATGCAGCTGCAAACCCGGTAAATATTGAAATCTCGACCAGTCCATTTTACGAAGACCTAGTGCGGGTAATCGAAAAGATGCCTGGAGTTGATGACATAGAAGGTCGCCAGATGATCCCCATCCGAGCCAGAAAGGGTACGGAAAATTGGAAGGGTCTAACATTGGTGGGCATAAAAGATTTTGACAGGTTGGTAATCAACCAGCTGACAATAATTGATGGCACCAACATCCCTGGGAGAGATGAAATCATCGTCAGCCAGGATATTATGAACGATTCCGGGTATCAGGTGGGGGATATGATTGAGGTCGAAACGCCGAATGGGGTGAGCAATACCCTGACAGTTGTAGGCCGGGTGAGCGATGAGACAACCGCGAGATATGATGCTGACATTTCCATTAATGTTTTTGCCACTCAAAATACACTGCGGTCTATGGGCTTAGGGAGTTATTTCAATCGCTTATTTATCACCGTTGAAGGAGACGGCAGCAGCAAAGATTTCATTGCTGAGGTGGCAACCGACGTAGAAGAAAAGCTCGAAAGTCGTCAAATTGTGGTCTATGGGAAAGAAGAATATCTCTCAAACGAACACCCGATGACAGACATCATATTAGCAATGATGGGCGTGTTGAGCGCATTGGGCTTATTGATCACGATCTTGAGTGCTTCGTTGATCATCAACATGCTTAATTCCCTTCTGACTCAACAGCTGCGCCAGATAGGGGTAATGAAGCTGGTTGGTGGGCGGAGCATCCAGATCATGGGCATGTATTTAAGCCTGATCTTTGTGTATAGTGTAATCGCGCTGGTTATTGCGATCCCACTTGGAACCATAGCGGGCAATGAATTGGCTGGATATGTTACGGACATGATGGGCGCAGGCATACAAGGATTTCATGTCATTCCGTTCGCAATCATTGTCCAAGTGGTGATTGCCTTTGTAATCCCATTGGTAGCAGGTTTTTTCCCTGTCAACAAGGGTGCAAGGACGAGTGTCCGCCGGGCGATCAGCAACTACCGCCCAGGGTTTCAATCTACCGGTCGTAGCCTGCTCAACCTAAGTGGCCAGTGGGTACGATGGGTTTCTCGCCCGATTCTGCTCTCCTTCCGAAATACCTTTCGAAAAAAAGGTCGACTTGTTCTGACCATTTTTACACTTACCATTGGTGGCGCTGTTTTCATCGCAGTGTTTAATGTGAGGAATTCCATGGACAACGTGATGGACCAGTTGATGCAGCATTTCCTGGGAGATGTGACAGTCGTATTCGGCCAACCATACAACATCAGCAAGGTTGAAAGGGATCTACTGACTTTTCCTGGTGTGGTTGGTGTGGAAGGATGGGGAGGTGCAAACGGAGAAATTCAAGATGAGCAAGGTGACCACGTAACGAATCTGCGCCTCATTGCCCCACCCGAAGACACGCAGCTTTTGGAACCGGATATCGTGGCTGGTCGCTGGCTGATACCCGGAGAGAAAAAAGCCATGGTCGTCTCTGATGGGATTTACATGTTTTATCCAGATCTCCAACCTAGTGATCAATTAATCGTCGAGATCAACGGAAATCAAGAGGAAGCGTGGGAAGTGGTGGGGATATACCGTTTTGTAAATATGTTAGGGGACCCCATGGCATACGCCAATTTTGATTACGTTGCCAGTAAGGTGAACCTGCAAAACCTGGCTAATACATACCGGGTAAGTATTGATTCCAACCAAGTTGATTCTATACAAGCGATGATCCAGCGCATTGACCAGTACCTGGAGGACCGTGGGTATGTAGTTGGCAGCATATTAGATGGCAGCACAATGCGGGAAAATGCCAGTACAGGTGTCAATATCCTGGTGATCTTCTTGTTGATCATGGCTTTGCTGACAGCCTTTGTTGGCAGCATCGGGTTGATGGGGACAATGAGTATCAATGTACTGGAGAGAACCAGGGAAATTGGTGTGATGCGAACCATCGGGGCGGTGGATATTGTGATTATGCAATCCGTGATCATTGAGGGACTGGTGATCGGGTTGATTACCTGGTTTCTGGCGATCGGATTGTCGTACCCCATCAGCCAGGCCCTTTTGGATATTATTGGCCAATCCATGGCGGGTTCCACATTTAAATTGGTTTATACGCCCTCCGGTGTGATCGTGTGGTTGGCGGCTGTCATCGTGCTTTCCATCATTGCCAGTGTCATGCCGGCTCGCAATGCAGCCCGGTTGACGATCAATGAAGTCCTAGCATACGAATGAGGGTCAATAGAGAAATGTCTTGAGCAGTAAAAGGCTCTTGTTTTTTCCAAATGGGAGTCGAGATAGAATAACAAAGATTGGCCGAATTCGCGCATAACTAGAATTGAAAAGGACTTGCAATGGGTAAATCCGTATTAATTGTCAAGGGGAGCCCCAGAATTAACGGTAACAGTGCAGCGCTGGCCGAGCAGATACTTGCCGGTACAAAACAAGCGGGGGCAGAGGTAGACGTAATTCATTTAGCTGATATGGACATCAAGCCTTGCGATGCCTGTGATGTGTGCAAGGAGAATTATGCAGGCTGCATCGTTGAAGATGATATGCAAGCGTTGTATCCAAAAATCACAGGGGCAGATGTGATCGTGCTTGCTTTCCCGATTTACTGGTTCACCATTAATGCGCAAATGAAGCTATTCATTGATCGCTGGTATGCATTAGAAAATGAGCAGGGGTACTTGCTGCATGGAAAACAATTGGCTCTGGCATTTGTCTATGGCGACACAGATTTATATACTTCGGGAGGCATTAATGCCATTCATACTTTTGAAGCCCTGACACGGTATATCGGCATGGAAATTGCCGGGATGGTTTACGGGACGGCCGATAAACCGGGGGATGTGGAGAAACAACCACAGTTGATGGCAAAAGCCTTCGAGCTTGGTGAAAAGATCGCAGCCTAAAGGTTCTTGACATACCTATCAAATCAAAGGCGTGATATTCTCCTATATTACCCGCTGATCGAGGTTCTATTCATCATCCAGATTTTTGTAATGATATATATCGACATAGGTGAATGACTAGTCAAGAGATATTGGTGGAGAAAAACCACGAAATATTAATTCTCGACCAAACCAAATAATTGTGATGAATTGCGCTGTATTATTCGAAAATTTTTGGTAAGAACATGATGTAATTCCAGTCACAAGGTGGAAATTTGATGAAAATTACAGATAGAAAGAGCTATGCTGGTTACGACTGTACACGAATTGGGAACGAATCCCTTACATTGTGGGTGACTAACCAGGTCGGACCGCGGATTATTGGAATAGAACTTGGTGATGGTAACAATCTATTTGCAGAATTACCCGGGGTGACCATTGATTGTCCTGGTACAGGTGAATACAAGCTGCGGGGAGGCCACCGCTTGTGGCAGGCACCCGAAAATCCTCGAGTCACGTACCTCCCCGATGATGTCCCAGTTTCAGTGGCTGAATCTCCAGATGGAATCACTTTCAGCCAGCCAGTTGAGCCCCAGACTGGTATCGAAAAATCCATCTGCATTAATCTACCAGACCAAGAAACCTATGTCACTGTTGAGCACCGAATGGTGAACTGCAGCATGGAGCCGGTTGAGCTGGCCGCCTGGGCAATCACGCAGCTCAAGCCGGGGGGGACTGCAATCCTCCCACAAAATTACTCCTTTTCTGATGAGCATGGGCTGCTTCCGAATCGCCAATTCGCTCTCTGGCCATACACACAGGTTAACTCGAAACATATCACTTGGGGCGATCGGTTCATCTTCATTCAAGCCAATATGAAGGAAGGAGCGCTCAAGATTGGGTTTTCAAATCCCCAGGGGTGGATAGGATACCACCGGGAGAAAACGCTATTTTTCAAGCGAGCCGAGTTGATTGACATCACCGCTTTGCTGCGGCCCGGCGAGAACGCGGTAGCGATTGTGGCTTCTTGCCCGACGCTGCGCTCGAGCCTTTCGCAAGGCGTGCTGCGAGACTCACGCGTGGGTGGTGTCATCGGAAAGCTGGCGGTGGAATTTGCCGACGGCACGTCAGCGGCCACGTAC
>Ga0209536_100014764_pt1 | contig 11194 bp, 9 predicted proteins | sample DeeMarSeWOR28_12_FD_187461 | JGI IMG/M metagenome (GOLD analysis project Ga0209536, IMG submission 187461) | Marine sediment microbial communities from White Oak River estuary, North Carolina - WOR-2-8_12 (SPAdes) (version 2) | ecosystem: Environmental > Aquatic > Marine > Intertidal zone >... | reverse complement strand
TGAGGCTGAGGACGGCGGCTCCGACCTGCTGCTTGAGACCCCCGATCCGCTTCATGAAGAACTCGTCGAGGTTCGAGCTCACGATCGCGATGAACTTGAGGCGCTCGAGAATCGGTACCCGTTCATCCTCCGCCTCCGCCAGGACCCGGTAGTTGAAGTTGAGCCACGTGAGCTCGCGGTTCAGATAGTACGCCGGGTCGGCAAGGTCGATCTCGCCGGTCGTGTCGGGCGCAGGGATGGGAGCCGGCGGCGTGACCCGCGGATCGTTTGAGCCGTCCGGGACCTCATGCGTGCGCCCGGACTCCGGCAGGATGCCATCGAACGGGGCACTCTTCGGCGTGTCGGCCGCCGTATCGAGCACGGGGAGCACCAACTCCTCCGCGTCGTCACCGGTTGGGGCATCCGGGTAGCGACGGCCCGGCGCGGGCGGTCTCATGTGATCCGGAAGACCGACCCGTTCCAACCCACCCGGTCTTCCCCCTGAACCGTTTCCGTCCGGTCGACCGCCGAACTTGTTGTCGTCCATATAGTTACCGATCCATCCCTGCCAGCTTGAGTCCGTTCAGGTCCCGGAGCGGGTAGTCGAGGGCTCGATCCAGGGCGTCACACAGGATGTCGAGCACGCGCACCCGCGCGTATCGCTTGTCGTTTCCTTCGATCAGGTACCACGGGGCAATGGGCGTGCCTGTGAGCCGGACCATGTCATCCACCGCGATTTCATAGGCCTGCCAGCGCTCGCGATTGCGCCAGTCTTCCTCCGTCAGCTTCCAGCGCTTGTAGGGAGTTTCCTCCCGGGCCTGAAAGCGCCGGTCCTGCTCTTCCTGCGTGATGTGGATCCAGTACTTCACGAGGATCGAGCCGTGGGTGACGACCTGGGCCTCGAAGTCGTTGATTTCCTCGTAGGCGCGAAGCCATTCCTCCTGCGTCGCGAAACCCTCGACCCTCTCGACGAGCACTCTGCCGTACCAGCTGCGATCGAAGATCAGGAATCGGCCAGCCCCCGGCAGGTGACGCCAGAAGCGCCACATGTAGTGGTGCGCGTTCTCTTCTTCGGTCGGCGCCGCGATCGATACGATCTGGTAGTCTCGCGAGTCCAGCGCCGGTGTGATTCGGCGGATCGCCCCGCCCTTCCCCGCGGCATCCCACCCCTCGAACACCAGGATCGTGGACCGCTTCCGCTGACGCGCCACGCGGTACAGCCGATTCAATCGGGCCTGCAGCCGGGCGATCTCCGCCCGGTAGGCTTTCTTTTCGATCGTCTTTTCGGTATCCAGCGCCGAGAGGACCGTGACCGGGCGAATCTCCTTCGAAGCGGGACGCTCGGCACCGGCCCTGGATGGGCCGGACTCGCGGTCAGAGAGCGCGGTCACGCGCTCCAGCCGCTCGTTGATACGGTCCCGCAGCGCTTCGCCGACCGTCAGACTGCGGTAGCTGGCGTCGGCGCCCTCGACGACGCGCCACGGCGCCCACTCGGTATCGGTGCGCCGGATGATGTGCCCCGAGAACCGGATGAAGCGGTCGTACATCGTCCAGTGCTCCCAGTCCTGCCGCGTGACCCGCCACCTCTGCAGCGGATCGGCTTCGAGCTGCTCGAACCGTTCCTTCTGTGCCTCCCGACCCAGGTGCATCCAGAACTTGAGGAACAGATAACCGTCTTCCGCCAGGGTCTTCTCGAAGGCATTGATCTCGTCGAGCTGCGCGTCGAGATCCGCGTCGGTGGTTTCTCCGTACACCCGCTGCAGCAGCGGGTCCGTGTACCACGCGCTCAGGAACAGGCCGATGTCACCGCGGGGCGGGAGATCCCGCCAGAAGCGCCAGTACTTCGGCCGGTCCGCCTCCGGAACCGTCGGCTCGCCGAAAGCGCGCGTCGTGATTCCGCGCGGATCCATCCACTCGTTCAACAGGTTCGTGAGCTCGCCTTTCCCGGCCCCGTCCACGCCCGCGAACATCACCACCACCGGGAACTGCGCCTCCCGGACGCTCGTCTGGGCTTCGAGAAGCTCCTGCCGGAGCCTGTTCGATCGCTTCTTGTATTCGACCCGGCCGACGGAGGCTCCCGTCTCGGCCGCTTCGAACAGGGCGTGGGCCTCGTCGAACGAGGGAACTTCGTTCTGCTTCCGCGACCTGGAGCTCATGCGGGCATCCTCAGCACGCCAGGTTGACGTTCAGGTACTCCGGCTCGCCGGTGACCTCCCGCTCCACATAAGGGGCGATCCAGTCCGGCAGCCTCGGCTCCACGTCCTCCGACGGGAGCTCCACCTCGGCAAGCACCAGGTCCCGGTCCGTGAACTCGTCCACCTCCCACACGAGCCTTCCGGCGGGAATGCTGTAACGACGCTTGGCGACCCTGTGCCCCCACGTGAGCGGCCACAGGACCTCGAACGTCTTCCGGTCCGTCTCGTCCTGCAGCTCGATCCGGCGAATCCCGGAACCGACCTTCACCGTGCGGACGTACCATTCTTCGCCGTCCTTCCGCACGCGGCGCACCCTTTCCTGCAGCCTCTCGCCGGGAATGTAGCCCTGGTCGATCTCGCGGTGCGGCCGGCCCTGCAGCGTCGGCGGCAGCCCTGACAGCAGGTACTTGCGCTCGATCTCGACGTCCACGGAGCCGGTGGCGACGAGGGACTCCCGGACGGCCTCCACCGCGTCGAAGAACTCTGAGCTCCGGTCCCCGAGCCACGTTTCACGCAGCCGATCGAACAACAAACGCTGCTCCGTCTCCAGCCACCCGGCCACCCGGAGCAGACCCGCCTCCGCGTCCGGTGGCCCTTCTGCACGCACCCGTTCGAGGAGGTCGGCTACGCTGCCCGACAGGAGTTGTGCATCCCGCAGGTCTCCCAGCAGGTCCTGGAGGCCCTTCAGCGCCGTCAGGAGATCCTCGACTCCGGCCAGGTCGTCCGCGACCGGTTCGAGCAGGTACCGGAGTCGCTTGGCCCGGATGCGGGCCCGGTGCGCTTCCGTCTCGTCGGCCGGCGTATGGAGCCGGGACAGCTGCACGTCGAGCTGGGAGGCGTACTCGGGAAGCGATCGCTCGACGGCCGTTCCGAATCGCACGCCCTCGTCGAGACCGCTCGCCCACGCCGCGGTCTCCAGGGCATCGAGCCGGCGCTGCAGACGCCGATCCAGCTCGCGGAACTTGCGCGGCGCGAGAGAAACGCCCCGGCCGTACCCTTCCTCCAGCCTCCGTTCCAGGCCTTCTCGCAGCATCTGCAGGCCGGGCGCCTCCTCCAGCGTCACGTCCAGTTGCCGCGTTTCGAGCCACGCGAGGTGCACCTCGGCGTCCCGCCCTCGGCCGGTGGAGGCGGCCAGTTTCCGGATCTTGCGCTGCCGCTTGGGCGAGACGGCGGTGGCCAGGTACGGGGTATATGCCTGCAGGTTGCTGCGCAGGCGTCGCAGGTTCACGCGGAAGTCGTGCAGGGCTTCGTGATCGCCTTTCTTCTCGAGCCGGCGAGCGGCCTCCTCCGCCTGCTGGAGGTAGAAGCGGGCAATGCTGACAGCACCGGCGTATGCCGGCAGCTCGAGCAAGCCGGAGGGTCGCCGTGCCACGGGCCCTAGCTCCCCAGCCGGCGCAGCTGCGCCGGCGCCAGGAACCAGTGCAGCAAGGCCGCCCCCGGCTTCGGGGAGTCCGGGAACTCGAGGAGCATCGCCGACCCCTTCTTGAATAACGCGAAGTCGTGGCGGCCACCGGTGAGCAGCCAGGCCGCCCAGTCCGACATGTGCGGCTCGTGGCCCACGGCCGCGACGAGGACGTCGGACCCGCACTCTCCCAGCCAGTCTAGGAAGGCCCGTGGATCGCCCGTGGCGAGAGAGTCCGCGTGCTCGATCGGCAGTCCGCCGTAAGCAGCCGCCAGGATCTCGGCCGTCTGCACGGCTCGCGTAAGCGGACTGCTGGCCAGCACGTCGATCGCGGGCACCACGGTGCGCAGGCCCGCCGCGCCTCTCCCCATCCGGACGCGACCCCGCTCGGTGAGTGGCCGGTAATAGTCCGACTGGCCGGTGCGAGCGAACTCGAACCGGTCTTCGGCTATCGCGTGGCGAATGAGCAGCAACTGCATCGGGCGTCCCGTCATCTGCGGCGCCGCGACGATCTCTCGCCGCATCACCATGGGCCGTAGAAAGTGGGCTCTTCGGGGTCGAAAGTCGAGCAATTGGCGGGCCACGGCGCGAGGCGCGCGGCGCACGGCTCAGAAGAACGCGGTGAGCGAGATGTACACGGTGGACGGAACGATGCCGAACTCCGATCCCGGAGTGCTCGATATGGGGGCGCCGGGAGGATCCGGCATGAGAGGCGGCGGGATGATCCGGCGCTCGCTCGCTCCGATCCCGAAGAAGAACCCCCCTCGGATGTAAGCCTCATTCGAGAGCGAGTAGCTGGCCGCCGGCGAGAGCAGAAGGCTCCCGTCGTTCATGTTCCACATCGTCAGGAGATCGGTCGTCAGCAGCGGGGTCGCCTGCCACGAGGCCTGCAGGGCCGTCTCGTTCCGCCCAATCACCTGCAATTCGCCCCGCCTGTAGGGAGCGGATAGCAGGACGCCCAGGTAGTCATCCGGATCCGTGGCTCCGTATCCGTCGCGCTGGTACTCGAAGACCAGGTACAGGTCGCGGCCGGCGAGCTGGAAACTCCGATCCGCTCCAATCGAGAATCGAAGGACGTCGTCCGGCCAGCGCATCTCCGCTTCCCCCCGGAACGCCGTACCGGCCGCGGTGAGGGTGGCGGCCGCCGAGACCGCGCCCCCGTCGTGCAACTCCCCGGCCCACCCGGACACTTCCCACGGCCCCGAGGCAGTCGTAATGCGGCCGAGCGCCGTCATGGTCGTGCCCTCCTGCGTGTCGGCCGGCCGGACCACGAAATCGAGCTCGGTGAAAGGGCCAGAGAAGCCCTGGATCCGCACAGCGTCCACCCCGGCCCGGTACTCACGGAACGGATCCGCGGGATCGAAGGGCACGAAGGGGTCGGCCGGCGTGAAGATCAGCGATGTGGCCCACGAGATCGTCTGCCGACCCACCGTTGCCGCGGCTGATTCGCCGATCGGGGCGCTGACCGACAGCCGGTCGAAACGATGCCGCCAGGTTCCATGGTCCCAGTCCTCGATCGTCCACTGCAGGGGAAGCCAGTTGATCCCCGTCGAACTGGACCCGAGCCCCGGGCCCAGCCCGAGGCCCGCGTCGGATACGAGCTCCAGCGCCTGCTCGTAGGCGATGTCGAAACTCAGCGGCCCCAGGTGGGGCGCGGCCATCAGGCGAAGGCGCTGGAAGTCCGTGACGCCGGCCGGGGTGAAAGGCCCCTCGAGCGAGCCGGTGGCCACGTTGAGGTAGTAGCCGCCGAGACGAAACTCGTCGCGCAACGACTGCGAGGCGACGCGCTCCGGCGCCGCGGACGCGAAAACGATGACGGCCGCCAGGAGACGGAAGGCGGGCGCGCGCGCCCGGATCATCGCTTCAGTCTCGCCGGTCGTCGCCCACGATCGACCCATCCACCAGCCGGATCACACGCCGGGCCCGCTCCAGGAGCCGCGTGTCGTGGGTCGCGAACACGAACGTCGTGCCGAGGTCCCGGTTGAGCTCGGCCATCAGGTCGATGAGGGCCGAACTGGTAGCCGTGTCGAGGTTGGCCGTCGGCTCGTCCGCCAGCACCAGGGCCGGCTGGCCGACCACGGCGCGCGCGACGGCCACACGCTGTTGCTGCCCGCCGGAGAGCTTGCCCGGCCGCCTGTCTTCGAGGCCGGACATCCCGATGCGCTCGAACAGTTTCTCGACCTTCTCGCGGCGCTCGTCCGCCGGCACGTCACGCAGCAGGAGAGTGAACTCCGCGTTCTCCAGAGCGGTGAGCACGGGCAGAAGGTTGTAGGCCTGGAACACGAAACCCAGCCGCTCGAGCCGCAGGCGCGCCAGTTCGCGCTCCGAGAGGGCGCTGATGTCCGTGCCGTCGATCCACACCCCTCCGTCCGTCGGCCGGGTCAGGCCGCCGAGCATGTTCAGAAGGGTGGTCTTCCCCGACCCCGAGGGACCGGCGAGCACCACGAACTCGCCGGGCTGGATGGTCATCGACACGTCCCGCACCGCCTCCACCCGTATCCCGTCGTGTTCGTACACCTTCCACAGGGCTTCCGTGCGCACCGCGGGCGTGCCGAGCGTCCTCACCCGCCCCGTCGAAACCTCGCCGCCGTTCACGCCGTCGCTCATCGTCTCTATTCCTCGTCTCTATTCCTCGAACTTCATGGCTTCGGCCACGTCGATCCGCGTGGCGCGCCAGGCCGGGTATATCGATGACAGGCTGCCGATCGCCAGAATGAAGAACAGACTCTGGACGATCTGATTCCAGCGGAAGCGCGGCACGATCACCGGATCGATGACGACGCCGGCCGCTTCCATCTCCATGTCCCACAGCGCGGAGAAATCGAGGCCGTTCCGGAAGAAGCCCCACACGATCGCGGCACCCAGGGCCATGCCCACGAGCCCGCTGATCGCCGTGAGTATCATCCCTTCGATGAACACCACGCGCCCCACTTCGCCGCGCTCGAGCCCGAGCGCCCGGAGCACGCCGAACTCTCGGGTCCGGTACATCACGGACATGAGGATGGTGTTGACGATGGCGGTGGCAGCGATCACGAACAGGACGAGGTGGAAGACGTAGTCGGCCCAGTCGTCCATGCGGACGGCCGCGTCGAGCTCGGGCATCGATTCCCTCCACCCGAGCACCTCGGCCTCATCCGACCAGCCCGCCAGGGCGCGGCCAAGTTCGCGTCGCACCGGCCCCACGTCGCGGCTGCCCCGGAGAAGCAGGGCCTCCGTGGTCACGGCGCCGGGAACGCCGAGCCACTCCTGCGCCGTGGCGAGCGGAATCTGGATGAAACCCTCGTCCATGTCCGGGATCCCGCTGCGGAAGGTCCCCGCCACGCGCACCATCTGGCCGGAGATGTCGCCATTCGCATCCTGCGCGGTAAGCACGAACCGAGAGCCTTCCCTGAGTTTCAGCCGATTCGCCAGACGATACCCCACGTACGCGTGCAGACGGTCGTCCGGCTCGAGCCAGCGTCCATCCATCAGCTTGTCCTGCAGCGCGGAGAAATGCGTCTCGAGCTCCGGATCCACGGCCATGATGGCCGCCGGAAGGGCCGCCTGGGAGGAAGAAGCCAGCCCCTGCACGATGAGACGCGGAGCCGACGCCACCAGGCGGCGCGATATTTCGTCGGAACGGAGCGCGTCCTGCACGGCGGCCCGGACTTCCGGTGACAGCCGGTACTCCAGGGTGCGGCGGGTCCGGTAGTCAGGCGCCTGCACCGACACGTGACCGCCCCCCATGCGGACGCCGGCGTCGATCCAGTCCTCGTGCCCACCCTCGGCGATCGCGCGAGAGAAGACCAGCAGGGCCATCGCCAGTACCATCGCGGATCCGCTCAGCACGCTCCGCCGCTTCTGCCGCCGGAGGTTCCTGAGCGCGAGGCGCAGCCGGATCCGGCGCCGGGTACTCATCGGCCCGCCAGCGTGTCGGCCGGCGGCACCCGCGCACTGCGGTACGCCGGGTAGAGGGCCGCGGCGAGGGCCGTCACGAACATCGCCCCGCCCGTGATGAAGATCATCGACGTCGGCCACTCCACGCGGAGGATCGGACGCATGAGGCCGCCGGCCATCGTGAAGCCACCGTACACCCAGCTCATGTCCGGCGGCGCAGCACTCCACCACGCCAGGATCGGCAGCGTCACGGCGAGTCCTGCGGCCAGCGCCAGCGCGCCAAGCACCAGGGCCTCCGCCAGCACGGAGCGGACGATGAACCGGGGGCCGCCGCCGAGGGCCAGCAGGACGGCGAACTCGCGACGTCTTTCGTAGGAGGACATGAGCATCGTGTTGGCCACCCCCCAGATCGCCATCCCGAACACGAACACGATGAGCATCCACTCCATGCTGCTCACCAGGTTGGCATACTCCACCATCTCGGGCCGGAACTCGGTCCACGACCGGACCGTAAGCCCTGCGTCGTCTCCTTCCAGGGCGGCGGTCACCGCCGCTGCGGCGGCGTCGGCGGCCCATGGGTCATCCACCCGCGCGGCGATCTCGTGGACCCGTCCGGGGGCCAGGGCCACCAGTTCCTGCACCACCTCGATCGGTGCCACGGCGTGCCCGAGGTCGAGTTCCGTGATCGTGGTGGTGAAGATCCCCGACACGATGAACAGGTCGTTACCCAGCGACCCATCCGCCCCGGGCGCCACCACCACGACCTCGTCTCCCGGGGCGGCATCGAGCTGCCGGGCCATCTCACGCCCGATCGCGATCTCGTACTGGCCGGGGGTGGGGGCGCGTCCCTCGTCGATGTGGCTCAGCAGCCGGGAGACGTCGCCTTCGAGCTTCATGTCCACGCCGAGGATCACTCCTGCGGCGGTGGCCCGTCCGGTGCTCACGAGGCCTCCGGCGTACACGCGCGGAGCAGCGGCGGAGACGTTCGGGTCAGCGGCCACCCGGGCGACGAGGGCCTCGACGTCCACGCCTTCGCGGCCCCCGATCGTTTCGTAGATCCCTCGGTCCGGCAAATAGTCCTCGGCGAACACCTGAAGCTGGCCGGTGAGCATGCCGGTTCCGTTATCGATCATCTCGGACACGAGCCCGCGGGACAGGCCGGCCATCACGACCACCGCCAGGTAGCCGAGCGCGAGCCCGAGCGACGTGATCAGGGTGCGGCGCCGATTCCGCCCCAGGTTGCGCCAACCGATCTTCCACCACGCGCTCCTCATCGCACTACCTCACGTCCCGCAGGCGACGGAGCGAGAAGAAGTCCTCGTCCAGGTCCACGTCGAACTCGAGCTCCGAGTACCGGACCTCGGTGTACTCGCCCGGCTTGTCCTCGGGCACCACGCGCATCGCGGCCGGAACCAGGCGCCCGCCCAGCTGGCGATAGTCGAAGAAGGTCATCGTGCGTACCAGCTCACCGTCCTCGTCGTAGTAGGCGGCGAACACGGGCATGGTGTCCGACTTCCGCACCTGGAAAGCGATCCGTCCCCACACGACCGGGGCCTCGGGACGCGGGATGAGGTCGAATTCCCACACTGCGACGCCTTCGCGATCGCCCTCGTAGGCCAGCGTGATCTCGTAGTCCTCGATCAGGCGGCTCTCCTTCACCAGGTCGTCGTTCGTGAAGTGGGAGCCCATCCACGAGGCGCTCATGAGAGAAGCCGGGATCTTGATGGTCCGGTCCACCCGGGGCAGGTAATTCCAGATCTCGGTGCCGGCCTTGAGCGTGGCCGTGCCCGCGTCCTTGCGGGGAGAGAGGATGCGGACCAGGGCGTAGTCGGTGCCCAGCGACCACATCTGCATCTCCATGGCCCGGCTCCAGTTCTCGGTAGACACCTCCATCGTCGCGATGCCCTGGCTGGATTCGCCGCGCATGATCCGATCCACGCAGTCCACGATCTCCGTGGCATCGGTCAGACCGGCACAGGCGGCCGTCTGGGCCTCGGCTCGGATCGGCAGAACCAGCAGCGCGGCCACGAATGCGGGCAGAATCGTCCTTCTCATCCCTTCGCCTCCCTCCAGCGCTCCAGCAGCTCCTCGATCTGCTCACCCATGAACAGGTAGAAATCCAGCATTTCGGTGAGCCGGTCGCGAGCCGCCGAGGGCCCTTCTCCGACGGCCTTCAGTCCCTCCGCCGCGAGGCCGGCCATGGCGTGGATCGCTCGCACACGCTTGGCCATCACACTCTCGAACGCGCCCGGCGCGATCTCGTAGTAGTCCTTGCGATCGCCCCGCACGCCTACCTGCCGGACGAGGCCGAGTTCTTCGCACGCGCGGGCGTTGGTGCTAACCGAGGCCTTGCTGACGCCCAACCGCTCGACGATTTCATCCAGCGAAAGGGGGCGTTCCGCCACCAGCAGCAGTCCGAACAGGCGGCCGAAGGTGCGCGTCAGGCCCAGGCGTTCGATTCCCAGGCCCATGCGCTCGATGAACTGTCGGGTCTCGGGGTTCGGCATGTGCATTCCCTCCACCCCGCACGTTACCTGTTCAGAATGTTTAGTCAATACTGAACGACACGAACAGTGCTCTGTGGGAACGTCCCCAGAAACAAGGCCCGGGCAAATCACGCAGAATCGATTCCAACCCTCTACCCGTATTTCCGTGTCTACATTGGTGTGGACTCCTCCGCGTCTCACCGCCGAAAGCGAGCCGCACGACATGATTGCCGCATTCCTCTCCGACCTCCGCTTCGCCCTCCGCCAGATGATCAAGAGACCCGGTTTTGCGGTCATCGCCGTGCTGACGCTGACGCTGGGAATCGGGGCGAATGCCGCCATCTTCAGCGTGCTCGACGCCGTGGTGCTCAAGCCCCTCCGCTTCCCAGAGCCCGAGCGACTGATTCGGATCTACGAAGCGGACTCCGAGAGCTCGGTGGCCGGCATCGGCTATCACACGGTACCCGACTTCCTCGATCTGCGGCGCGAGGCGGAAGGGATCGAGCACCTGGCAGCGATCTACACGTACCGCGAAGCGGGGCGCGACCTGACGGACGGTGAGGTACCGCAGCGCATCCAGGTCCTGCCGACGAGTGCCGGGTACTTCGACGTATGGGGCATCGCACCACTCCTTGGCCGCGGCTTCGCCGTGGAGGAGGAGCGGGAGGACGCCAATGTCGTGATCCTCAGCTACCGGCTGTGGCAGTCGCACACGGGTGGCGACCCGGCCGTCCTCGGGACGACGATCCGTCTCGATGGTGCAGCCTACACCGTGGTCGGCGTCGCACCGGCCGGATTCAGGGACGTCGCGGGCGGTGACGTGGACGCCTGGGTCCCCCTGGACCTTCCCGAAGGAGAGTATTCGAGGCAGAACCATTTCCTCACGCTCGTCGGGCGAATGGACCGCGGAATGTCGGTCGAGCAGGTCCAGGCCCGCGTGAGCGCGGTCAACGCCCGGCTCGTAGAGGAGTACGAGGAGGTCGACGACGACCAGCTCATGAAGGTCGTATCTCTGCACGCGGACGTCGTGGGCACCGCCGACACGATGCTGCGTATTCTGATGGGAGCAGCGGGGCTCGTTCTCCTGATCGCATGCGTGAACGTGGCCAACCTGTTCCTGGCTCGCAGCATCGGGCGACGACGTGAGATCGCGATTCGTGCGGCCCTCGGCTCGGGGCGTGGGCGCCTGGTGCGGCAGTTCCTCACGGAGAGTCTGCTGATCGCAGGGCTCGCCGGGTTGGCCGGACTCATCGTCG
>Ga0209536_100014763_pt1 | contig 11194 bp, 5 predicted proteins | sample DeeMarSeWOR28_12_FD_187461 | JGI IMG/M metagenome (GOLD analysis project Ga0209536, IMG submission 187461) | Marine sediment microbial communities from White Oak River estuary, North Carolina - WOR-2-8_12 (SPAdes) (version 2) | ecosystem: Environmental > Aquatic > Marine > Intertidal zone >... | reverse complement strand
CTGGTGTTCAGCACCTGCAAGGCCAATGGTCTTTCCACGAAGCAGTTCAAGGAACTCTTTCCCACAGGCTATATGCGGGGTGCATGCAAGCTCGCAGGCATCACGTACCGCGACCGGCTGGTTGATTTCTATGGTGAAGACGCCGCGCGTCCAAGGGCCAAGGTTGATGTTCGAAAAGCCGTCACTGAGAACAGGGACAAGGTCTACAGAGTCGACGTATTCGGATTCCTCGTAGACCCCGCCGACTGGGATGAGGAGTATGCGGCTCACAAAGCGCGTGAGATGAAACTGCCTGGCGCGTTGTCGCAAAAGCATCACGAGATCATTCAGTACCTGCGGAGGAGCTTCACCAAGAGCGGAATCGTACCGACTGTGTTCGAATGTTGTGAAGCTCTTGGGATCGAGTTGGATGATCTCGAGCGTCTCTTCCCCGACGGATACGATCGCGGAGCCGTGAAGCTGGCCGGGCTTTGCGTCAGATGATCCTGTCAGATTGCTGATGCTTGCTGCCCCCTCGCGCCGCACGCAAATGAATCGCATCTTTGCGGCCACACGACATTTCCGACTTCGAGGCATGCCATGCTGGTATCTTCCCGTTCCTTGCGTCTAGTGCCCCTGATCATTCCATTCGTTGTGCTGGCGTTGTTCACAGGGCGTCCTGCGAGTTCACGACCGCTGGCCCCAGATCGCGACTACGTGCATGTCGCGGGCACCATGGGGATCGATCCCACCACGGGTGAGCTTGCAGCTGGCGTCGCTGGACAGGTCCGACAAGCAATGAAGAACATTGGCGTCGTTTTGCACGCCGAGGGGACGGACTTCTCCCGGGTGCTATCCGTTAACGTCTTCCTTTCCGACACCCGCCACTTCAGCGAAATGAACGAGGTGTATCGTTCCTTCTTTCCGTCTGACCCACCGACACGAGCAACCGTGGGAGTCGATCTGCCGTTGCCTGGAGCGTTCGTGCAGATTGCCCTGGTGGCCGCGCGGCCGCACGTGGATCGACGTGTGATCAAGCCGGCCCAACTCAAATCACCCGAGCTACCCTATAGCTGGGGGATCCTAGCCGGGAACACACTCTTCATAGCTGGGGCCACGAGCCGCGATCCCGACACCTATGAGCCGGTGACCGGGGACGTCGGCACGCAAACGCGCCGAGTCTTCGGGAACATAGGGGCAGTGCTCAACGCTGCCGACATGGACTATGGCGATCTGTCTTCCTGTACCGTGTTCATGGACGACTCCCGTGAGTTCAGCGAGATGAATGTGGCGTACCGTGAATTTGCTGCCGACGATCCTCCGGCGCGGGCGACCGTGCGGGCAGGGCTCATGAATCCAGTCTTCAAGGTGGAGATCCAGTGTGTGGCCGAACGGGGAGCCAGTAGGTCAGTTGTTGTTGCTCGTGGGGCGTCACGGCCGACGAGTCCGTTCTCGCCGGCCGTGAGGGTTGGACAACGTATGTATCTGGCTGGCATGGTCGGGCGTGGGCCGGAAGGCATTGCCAAGGGTGATATCGAGGCACAGACCAGGCAGACGCTCGCCAACCTGGGAGCGACGTTAGCAGCGGCTGAGATGGGTTTCGGCAACGTGACCGCCATGCACGTCTTCCTACTGCACATAGAGCACGCTGCTGCGGTGGGGTCTATTCTTGACGATCTGGTCGGCAGTGGGCCGTCACGCACTGTGATGGGAGCAGGGCTGATGGGGCCCGACAACCTGGTCGAGATCATGATGCTCGCCAACGAGACGAGTCACTGATCTTCTCTACCGGAACTTGAGACTGCTTTTGCGGAGCGAAACCATGATGCAGCAGACAGTTGGACCGTGGCACAGGAGTGGCGTAGTGGTAGTGGTCCTTTCACTTCTGGTGGCGGCAGGGACATTAGCTCAAGCGGACTACCAGCGAGCCGAGCAATTCCTCACCTGGAATACGACGAAGCTGATCACCGGTGACGTGGTGACCCCCAGTTGGTTGTCGGATGGGCAGCGCTTCTGGTATCGGGTAACAACTGCAGCTGGTGCGGACTTCGTGTTGGTGAATCCCGAGAGCAACACTCGCCGTCTCGTGTTCGACAACGCCCGGTTGGCGGCGGCGATGTCGCTGGCCAACGACACGACATACGATCCCGTGAAACTCCCCTTCACTACCTTCAAGTTCCGGGACGGTGAACGGTCGATCGAGATCAAGGCTAGCGCCAAGCTGTTCGATTGCGAGCTGGCGGCCTATCGATGCACAGTGCGCGATACGTTGCCGAGTGACGTACCGTATGTCGTGTCGCCGGACTCGACGCTGGAGGCGTTCGTGCACGAACACAACGTCTATGTGCGTCCCCACGGAGGGGGAGACTCGACTCAATTGACGACGGACGGGGTGGAGTTCTGGTCCTATGGGTCAGGATATCCGCGTCCCAACCAAGTGAAACGCAAGCTACCGCAACGACCGACCATAGTCTGGTCACCCGACTCGCGGAAGTTCGCCGTACAGAGAAACGACGAGCGCAATGTGGAACACATGCACTATATATCGTCCACGTCGCAACGTCCCCAGCACTACTCGCAACCATATGCGTTGCCAGGCGACTCCATCATTCCTGTTCCCGGATTTCATGTGATTCATCTGGATCGGGCGGGTGGGATGGCCCGAGCCGCGCAGAACGTCGAAGTAGCAGTAACTCCACAACCGCATCAACTCTCACTCGGTGGATCTTCCACTGATTCTCTGTGGGGTGAGGACTCTGACAAGCTCTACGTGTCCTATCTGACTCGTGCATCGAAGAGCGTACATTTGGCTGAGGTGGATGCTGCCACGGGTGAAGTAGATGTGTTGGCGTCGGACAGCAGCAAGACATGGGTGGAGTTGAGCGTCGAGAGTTACGGTGGCGTAAGCTGGGAGGTGGTGGAGGCAACCGGAGACGTGATCTGGTTCTCACAGCGCGATGGCTGGGCCCATCTGTATCTGGTTGACCGTAACGGCAACGTCAAGAACCAGATCACTTCGGGCCCGTGGACCGTTGGTGCAATCAAGCATGTGGATCATGCGGCGCGACGTATCTACTTCACTGGGCGGGGCAGGGAACCGGGCAGAGATGTCTACTATGCTCACCTCTACGTGGTCAGCTTTGACGGCACTGGCCTCCGTCTCCTGACATCTGAGGATGCCAACCACACGATCTATTTTGCCCCTGGGGGCCGGTACTTCACTGACACCTATTCCCGCTTCGACCAGCCCCCAATCACGGTGTTGCGGTCGCTGGACGGCAGGGTGATTCGGCGACTCGAGGAAGCGGATGTTTCTCGCTTGCAGGAGATCGGGTGGAGACAGCCGGAACCCTTTAGGGTGAGGGCCCGCGATGGGGTGACGGAGCTGTACGGGATGATGTACAAACCGACCAATTTCGATCCGGACCAGAAGTATCCCATCATCGATCACATCTATCCCGGGCCGCAGATCATCACTGTTCCCAAGGATTTCTTCCCCACCAATGCACCGGGTCTTACTTACGCGACGTTCGGTCAGGTTCAGGCGCTAGCCGAGCTGGGTTTCATCGTAGTCAGCATCGACCACCTGGGCGGCCCGATGCGGTCGAAGACATTTCACGACAACTACTACGGGAATTTCGGTGACAACGGGATACCGGACCACATCACCGCGATCAAGCAGCTTGCGGCCCGCCACTCCTTCATCGACATCGAACGGGTCGGAATCTACGGTCATTCAGGCGGTGGGTTCGCGTCAACCGACGCCATCCTGCGCTACCCAGATTTCTTCAAGGTCGCCATCTCAACCTCAGGCAACCACGACAACCGCAGCTACAACATCTACTGGGCCGAGAAGTATCAGGGTCTGTTGGTGCGGGATACAGTCAAGAACACTGACAATTTCGCCGCATCGGCCAACCAGACAATGGCGGCGAATCTGAAGGGCAGGCTGTTCCTCATGCACGGGGACATGGATGACAACGTCCACCCCGCGATGACGATCCAAGTTGCCAACGCTCTCATCAAAGCCAACAAGACCTTCGACATGCTGATCTTGCCGGACATGGATCACGGCGTCACGCAGGATCCCTACGTTATCCGTCGCAGCTGGGATTACTGGGTGCAACACCTGTTGGGTGAAGAACCACCGCGGGACTTCCTCATTCGCGGTCCGCCCAGCTAGCGCGAACCGGGCACAGGAGGTGCCTGCGAAAGGGATCTCTGGAGAAGCTATGTGGACAAGTCCAGTCATTGTGCAACCGGATTCTGGGAGCGCAGCATGCCGAGAGTTGCTGATACCGTGACGGGTTGTCTGGGGACAATTCGCCCAGCACGGTCGCCCGCGCGTTCGCGGTGGATCCCATGCAGCGGCTGCGGGCGGGAGGTCAGGTAGCAGTCGCAGATCGCCGCCTCTTACCACACCGGAGGTGAGCCCGTAGCTTAGACGCGTCGGATTCCCGGGGGCACACTCATAGCTGATCTGTTGAGGCACGTACACGTCGTATTGGCCCACCGTTACGTGATCGAGTGGTCTCGACGCTGCGGTGGGAAGGCGTGCGCGCTGCCGCAGATAGACACGGGGACGCAGCCAGATCGCAAGATCCATCCACGCATTTCGAGGTCACTCATGCATAGCCGCATTGTCCTACGCCAGCTCGCGGTTGTTGTTGTCGCGGGCATCGTCCTTGTTTCGGTCGCCGCGTGCGGAGCCGACAGCTTTCGCTTCGAGATCGTCATGGCCGATGGACTAAGTCAGGAGCCCGTGGACGGGCGGGTGATTCTTCTCGTCTCACAGGACAGCTCGGCTGAGCCCCGGTTCCAACGCCTGCGGAGCCCCTTCGCGCCCGCGATCTTCGGCATCGACGTGGAAGGCCTCCGCACCGGTGAGGCGGCCGTGATCGATGTGGCCACGCGAGGGTGGCCGCTGGAGCACATTACACAGATCCCTGCGGGTGACTATTACGCTCAGGCGGTGCTCAACGTCTACACCACGTTTCACCGCGCGGATGGGCACACCATCAAGGCCCACATGGACCAGTGGGAGGGACAACACTGGAACATCTCACCGGGCAACTTCTATAGTGCGGCTCAACACCTGAGAATAGACCCTGCCTCGGGCGACGCGGTGCGGATCACTTTCTCGCAAACCATGCCGCCGATCGATCCCCCAGAGGATACCAAGTACGTGAAGCACATCAAGTTCAAGAGCGACATCCTTAGCGAGTGGTGGGGCCATGACATGTACCTGGGGGCGGTGGTCTTGCTGCCGGAGGGTTTCGATGAGCGCCCCAATGCGCGCTATCCGGTCGTCTATTGGCAGGGTCATTTCCCCAGGACGTTCTCTGGGATCAGCGAGACGCCGCCGCCGCCAGACCTCACCGGGGGAGCCAGACAGCGAGCCGAGGGAGCCTACCGGTTCTACCAGGACTGGGTTTCCGGCAGGTTGGGGCGGTTTCTCGTCGTGCTGTTGCAGCACCCGACGCCCTTCTACGATGACTCGTACGCTGTCAACTCGGCCAACAACGGGCCGTACGGAGACGCGCTCACCCAGGAACTGATACCGCGGGTGGAGGGTCAGTTCCGCGCTATCGGTGAACCCTGGGCCCGCACTCTCTCTGGCGGGTCCACTGGAGGCTGGGAATCCCTGGCGTGGCAGGTTTTTTACCCGGACATGTTCAACGGTACATGGACTTTCTGCCCCGACCCGGTGGACTTTCGCTACTTCCAGCTGGTGAACATCTACGAGGACAATAACGCCTTCTACCAGAACGGGGCATGGAAGACAACGCCGACGCGGCCGTGGCAGCGGGGAGTGGACGATCGGGTTTCCATGAGCCAGTTGGACGCCAGTCACTTGGAGGCGGTACTTGGTTCTCGGGGTCGCTCGGGTGACCAAATGGACATATTCATGGGAGTGTACGGTCCAGTGGGAGACGACGGCTACCCCCGCCTGCTGTATGACAAGTGGACTGGCGAAATAGACAAGGGTGTGGTGGAATACTGGCGGGAGAATTACGACCTGCGGTACATCCTGGAGCGTGACTGGGCGACGTTGGGGCCGAAGCTCGTTGGCAAGCTCCACATATACATGGGTGACACCGACACCTACTACCTGGAGGAGGCAACCCGGCTACTGGAGGAGTTCCTGGAAAGCACCAGGAATCCCTACTATGCTGGCTCGTTCGACTGGGGGGAGCGCCAACCGCATTGTTACAGCGGTACACCAGAATATCCGGGCCAGACCTCGTACCACCGTGTCCTCCCGGAGATGCGGGCGCGGATTCTGGCAACTGCTCCACCGGGGGCGGATACGAGGAGCTGGCGGTATTAGTGTCGGCCTGAGCGCTGGTCTATGACGCAACCGGATGATGGGTAGTGGTACCAGAACCTTTGAAATCTGGTGGCAGCAGAACCTCTGATGACCCGGCGGCTGCGGAGTCCTGGTTGACTTGGCGGCCGCCGTCTGGAGCTACCAAGCGAAGTTGCACCCCCTCGAATGCCTGGGATCTCACAATGCACCAACCGACACTCCTCAAGCTGACGACGGTCCTTGCCGCAGTGGCTGTCACCGCCGGATGCACGTCCTCCGACATCCTCACTGAAGATGAACGAGCTGCCTACGTTCGCGAGCACTACGTCAAGGCCGAATACATGGTTCCGATGCGAGACGGGGTCGAGCTGTTCACAATAGTGTACGCACCCAAGGACACGTCCGAGACCTATCCCTTACTGTTGTACCGGACTCCCTACTCTATTGCACCGTATGGGCCAGACGAGTACCCGGAAATGCTCGGCCCCTCACCGGAGTTCGACCAGGACGGATACATCTTCGCGTTCCAGGACGTGCGGGGGAAGTTCAGGTCCCAAGGCGAGTTTGCAGTGATCCGTCCGCTATACCGGGAAGCGGGCGCCGCACGGGTAGACGAAAGCACCGACAACTACGACACCATAGAGTGGTTGCTGGGCAACATCTCCAACCACAACGGTCGAGTCGGACAATGGGGGATCTCATATTCCGGATGGCAGACGCTCATGGGAATGATCGATCCTCACCCCGCACTCCGAGCTTCTTCACCGCAGGCTTCTCCCGCGGACATGTTCATTGGGGATGACTGGCATCACAACGGTGCTTTCCGCGTCATGTATGCCTTCGGCTGGCTGGCGGGAAATGCCCGCAGGAGAGATCAGCCCAGCGAGAATCGGTCGCAGGGCTTTGACTACGGCACGCCGGACGGATACGAGTTCTTCTTGGAGGCGGGGACAGCAGCCAGGATCGACGAACTCTTCTTTGGCGAGGATGTGCCGGCCTGGCGTGACTTCATCGAGCACCCCACCTACGACGAATTCTGGCAGCGGCAGAACGCGCTGCAGCATCTCGACAGCATTCGACACGCTATTCTCAACGTCGCCGGGTGGTTTGACACGGAAGATTTCTACGGACCCATGTCCATCTACAAGACCATCGAGGCAGAGAACCGCGAGAACCAGAGCACCCTGGTAGTGGGACCGTGGTTGCACGGTGGCTGGCGCCGTATGGAGGGGGATCACTTGGGGTGCATCGAGTTCGACTCGAAGACCTCGCTCCACTTCCAGCGGGAAGTCCAGTTCCCGTTCTTCAGCCGTTACTTGAAGGACAAGGGCGATTGGGATGCTCCGGAGGCAGTCGTGTTCGAGACCGGTTCTAATCGGTGGCGCACATATGATCGCTGGCCTCCTGACAACGTGGAGCCGACTCGACTCTACCTGCAGTCGAACGGTCGGCTCTCCTTTGATCCACCCACGGGACGGGGCGGCGACACGCGCGACAGCTACATCAGCGATCCCGCCAAGCCCGTGCCGTTCTCAGCCGAGATCCGGACCACCCTGGGACACCTGTGGAAAGTGGAAGACCAGCGGTTTGCCTCGTCCCGGCCAGACGTATTGGTCTATCAATCGGATGTGCTTGAGGAGGATCTCACCATCGCAGGCCCGATACTCGCCAACATATTCGTTGCCACGACCGGAACTGACTCCGACTGGATCGTCAAGCTCATCGACGTGTACCCGGGTGATGCTCCCAACAGCGAGTTCTGTGACATCCCGATGGGTGACTTTCAGATGCATGTAGCTGGGGAGATAATGCGGGGTAAGTTCCGCAACAGCTTCGAGAATCCCCAGCCGATGGTGCCGAACGAGGTAACTCCGATCCACATCGATCTGAGAGACCGCTATCACACGTTCCGGGCCGGTCACCGGATCATGGTGCACGTCCAGAGTTCGTGGTTCCCCGCCTACGATCGAAATCCCCAGACCTACACGGATATCTATCGGGCGCGCCCCTCAGACTTCCAGGCGGCCACACAGACGGTCTATCGATCGGCGCCGTATCCCTCGCACATTGTCGTGGGTGTGTTCAGGTAGAGAGAGGGCTGCCGCCTGCGCTGTCTTGGCGACGGGCCCGGGAGATCATTCCTGGATCGCCTCGAAGATGTAGTGTTCGATCAAGTCGTTGACGTCGAGCGGTCCGGTCTCATAATACCCGCCTGCCGTGAACACTATGATCATGTCGAGTTCGTGATACGCGTAGATATCCTGTCCGCCCCAGCCACTGGCGCGGAAATAGTCGACCGTGCGCTCTTTGTATTGGGAACGACCCAGCCACCAGTTGTAGCCATAGCCGTATAGCGTTCTGTAGTCACCGATGAGGGGTGTCGACATTTCGGTGGATGCATCAACCCAGGACGTAGAAATGATCTGTGCTCCATTCCACAGGCCTCCGCTCAGATACAGCGCGCCTAGCTTAGCCATATCACGTGGTCTGAGGGAGGAGCCACCGGAGGCAAAGGTCACATGATCGGCCAACGGAAATCTGATCCAGCTGAACGAGTCGATGCCTAGGGGATTGAAGAGATATCTGTCGGCAAACGCCACTAGATTCTCTGAAGCTGACGTTCTTCGGACGATTTCTCCCAGAAGGTTCGTGTCACCGCTGTTGTAGAGGAACGCGCTGCCTGCGGTCGCGATGACGGGACGGCCTAGGAGGAACCCCACGGGATCGGCAGTATTGAACATCTGATTGTGGGAATCCCGGGGATCGTCGAACCCGTACACATGCTCGTTCCAGTCGTAACCCGATGAGAACGCGAGCAGATGTGCCAGAGTGATCTGACTGTTGGCATCATTCCTCAAGTCATCGTACTCGGGGAAGAACGAGAATAGGGTCTCCCCCACACTGCCGATCAGCCCCTGGTCCAGCGCTATCCCCACCGAAGCGGAGGTGATGCTCTTGGAAACCGACGCTGCGTAGTGCAGCGTTTCGCGATCGAACTGCCGCTCGACCGGGGTCAGCGAAACCGGTTCCAGGTCAATACCAGGCCAGTACTCTTCGAAAACCAGTTTCTGATCTCTGATGATCAGAATGCTGTGGATCATGTGGTTATCGGTGTGCGCTATTAGATCCAGTAGGCTCCGCAACGGACCGGCGTGCATCCCCACAGTTGCAAGGGACGCTGTCTGCCACCCGTCACTGGTCTGAAGTGGGATTGGGTACCCATCCTCCGTGGCGGTAGCGGAATTACATGCTAACGCAAACGAGAGCGCATAGACGGCTGGAAAAGCACGAACGGCACTCTTGCGCGCCATGTTTCCTCCTCAGCCTAGCGACAAGAGATTACCCCACCCAACAAACGGATGGGGCCCTGAGCATCTACCAACCTCTCGGGCGGTGGCCACTCTGACGATCTTGAGGAACCCGCCACCGTTGTGGCGCCTACAAGGGGTTGTGCCGAGTTGGCCGTACGCCTTCGAGACGCCACGGTCGCGTTCGGCCCGGCCGCGTGAGTTGTGTGCCAGTGGGAATTGCATTCCACAGCGGTTAGACGCGCCTGGCGAACAGGTGTCTCTCAGACGTCCAGCCGACTCGGCAACAAACACAACGAAGGTGGCAGTGCGAGATCGCTCTGTTAGCAGGCTGGTTGGTGTGTTGCTGTACCATATCTCACCTGGAGAGTGATGCAGCATCGTCCGCCTGCGTCGGCTAGTGTGAGACGCCGGGGGATACTTACACACACCGAGAGCATGGCTTGGCCAGCCGGTGTCAGGCCGACGAGTTTGACTGAGCAACTCTGTGGCGTTCAGTCACTCGTCAATCGTCACTCCGCCCGCAACGCCACCATCGGGTCCACCCGCGCCGCCCTCCGAGCTGGGACGTAGCTAGCCAGCAGGGCCACCACGACCAGCACCACCGGCACCACGGTGAAAGTGACGGGGTCCCGGGGGCTGATGTCGAACAGAAGACTAGTCATGACCCGCGTGAGGCTGAGTGCTAGAGCCAGGCCGATCGTCAGGCCTACCAGCGACAGGACCAGCCCCTGTCGCAGCACCATGCCCGTCACGTCCTCGCTCCGGGCACCCAGTGCCATCCGCATTCCCAGTTCCGGTGTGCGCTGACTCACCGAGTAGGAGATGACGCCGTACACTCCGATGAGCCCGAGCAGCAGGGCCACGCCGGCTGCGAGCCCGAGCAGCACCAAGGTGAAGGATGTGCGCGCAATAGACTGGGCCGTGAGGTCCTCGAGCGTCGCGACCCCTAGTAGAGGGAGGTTTGGATTGACTTCCGAGACAGCCGCTCGCACCTCCTCCAGGAATCCGGCCGTGCCCACTCGCGGGCTCCGGATGGCGTAGCTCGTGCCGCGCCAGGTCGCGATCTGATCGGCTGCATTCCCTTCCCAGAAGGCCAGGGTGACCTGAGGCCAGTAGAGCATGGGTGGGGGATCAGCTGCAAGTCCGTCGTCCCGCACGTCCGCCACGACACCGATGATCTCATGCCAGCGCGGAGGGTCGGGCCGCGCCGCCACGCGCTGGCCCAGCGCCGCCGCGGGAGAATCCCAATACTCGCGAGCGAGCTTCTCCGATACCAGTACTGCCGGAATCCGGTCGTGGATGTCTTGCCAGGTGAATGTCCGTCCTGCCAGGAGGGGTATCTGTAAGGTCTCGAGCATCCCCTCGCCGATCCACTTGTGGCGCCGGTTTGTCGGCGCTTGGTCTCCACTGTAATCCAGACCTTCCACGAAGAAGGGATTGACGTTGTTCGATCCATGCATCGGGATGGACGTTGCTATTCCCACGGAGGTCACACCCTGCAGCTCCTGCAAGCGTCGCGCGATGCGTTCGTGAGTGGCGGCGACCTCTGCGGGATCGCGAACCTCGCCCGGTGGGATGTAGAGCCGCATCACGA
>Ga0209536_100014761_pt1 | contig 11195 bp, 7 predicted proteins | sample DeeMarSeWOR28_12_FD_187461 | JGI IMG/M metagenome (GOLD analysis project Ga0209536, IMG submission 187461) | Marine sediment microbial communities from White Oak River estuary, North Carolina - WOR-2-8_12 (SPAdes) (version 2) | ecosystem: Environmental > Aquatic > Marine > Intertidal zone >... | reverse complement strand
ATGATCCGTGTCGATATGTCTGAATATCAGGAGAGGCATACCGTTTCCAGATTAATCGGGGCGCCTCCGGGGTATGTGGGATATGATGAGGGCGGCCAGTTAACAGAGGCCATACGGCGACGCCCCTATGCGGTCATCCTCTTTGATGAAATCGAAAAGGCACATCCGGAGGTATTCAATGTTCTGCTGCAGCTTCTTGATGACGGCAGACTCACTGACGGACATGGCAGGACTGTGGACTTCAGGAACGCCGTGGTCATCATGACCTCAAATATAGGGAGCCAGCACATTCAGGACATGATGACTGAATGGACAGAGGAGTCCCAGATTCGAAAGGGGGTCATGGAGGACCTGAAGGCATCCTTCAAGCCGGAATTCCTTAACAGGCTCGATGAAATTATCATTTTTCATGCTCTCAGCAGGGAGCTCCTTGTGAAGATTGTGGACATTCAGCTGAACCGGATGAAGAAATACCTGCAGGAAAGGCATGTAGACATTGTTCTGACGGACGGTGCCAAAGAGCACCTTGCAGAAATTGGCTATGATTCACTCTATGGTGCGCGCCCCTTAAAGCGTGCAATACAGAGGGAAATCCTTAATCCCCTTGCAACAAAACTGCTGGAGGGTGCCTTCCTTTCAGGGGACACTATTGAAGTGGGGATAGAGAATGGGGCCCTCACCTTTGGCAGGAAAGGGGCGGAGAGCAGGGAAAAAATGCCAGCTTCATAAGCCCTTCAGGGCAAAATGCAGCAGGGAAAGATAGGAGGGAACCTGTTTTCGTTAACAAATTGTCCCGACCTGTGCCTGTAACGCAAGGTATTCTAAAAATGAACTAAATAGTGTGTTCCACGTGGAACAGCTTCAGTTATTAACAAATCTGAAGGCCATATTATTAATATTTTATCAACAGCTGTGAATATCTCTTACACCCTTCTCCCCCACATTATATGTTCCACGTGGAACAATGCATATCAAGTCATGGTTATATGATATTGTAGGATTGCATCCCACACCTGCCTTCTTTTCTTATGTGCCTAAGAAAAGAAGCAAAAGAACGGCAGCCTGGATTGTTTCTTATCGGTCTGTATCAGGCCTGTTCGGTAAATGAATTTAAACTCGTCTCTCCGTTCCTTAGACATAAATTCATTTTTAACCCTCACAGCCCTTCACATCCCGGAAACACTCCTATGGCACTTAAAAAGACTCTGTTTTTATCGCTTCCCTTGAGAGACTTTAGGTGATGAGCGAAAACTGAAAGGAAAGAGAGTTAATTTGTGTTTGAGCGAAGCGAGTTTAAATTAACTCCCTGGAAGTTGAGGGTCAGCCTCGGCTGATCCGCCGGGGCGGAAAGAACCGTCTCGAAAGTCTCTCGGGCCAGTTTCTTTCGCCCCTTTAATAAGATGGCTTTGCCATCTTCTGATGAGAGGATTTTCTATTCTTTCTATTGAACTCCTTTATTTCACTTCATGAAAGTCAGGAGTTCGTGCATCCATTTTCTGGTAAAAGAAAGGGGCTCCGTCTGAAAGACAAACAATTAATAATTAAATAAACGGCATTGTTCCACGTGGAACAATGCCGTTTATTGACTATATCCAAAAGTGTATGCTACGTTTGAATGCGTATGCTTATTCTCGGTATCGACACATCATGTGATGACACGGCTGCTGCTGTGGTAGAAGATGGCTGCAGAATAGTCTCGAACATTGTCTCAAACCAGAACGAACTTCATGAAAAGTATGGCGGCATCGTGCCGGAACTGGCTTCACGGCAGCACCTGGAGTTTATCTTGCCTGTTGTTGATGAGGCGCTGAGCAGGGCAGGCGTCGGACTTCAGGACATTGACGCCATCGCCGTAACGCACGGGCCAGGGTTGATAGGGTCGCTCCTGGTAGGTGTATGTTTTGCAAAGTCTCTGGCCGCAGCACATGATATTCCCATGGTAGCCGTCAATCACCTTGAGGGCCATATATTTTCAATCTTTCTCGAGCATGACGTTGATTATCCCTTTCTTGCCCTCGTCGTCTCCGGTGGTCATACCAGCCTGTATCGTGTGGATCACTTTGACAGCTATGGAGAAATTGCACGAACCCGTGATGATGCAGCAGGCGAGGCCTATGACAAGGTGGCTAAACTCCTGCACCTGGGATATCCCGGCGGTCCCCTTATCGATGAGATGGCCTCCCGGGGGAATCCGGCGGCTATCAGGTTTCCCCGTGCGAATCTGAAAGATAAGGGCAGCATGGATTTCAGTTTCAGCGGCCTGAAAACCGCTGTCCTGAATTATTCGCGGAAATACCCTGATGCAGATAAGAACGATATAGCGGCTGGCTTTCAGGCTGCGGTGGTCGACGTACTCACTGAGAGGGCACTGGATGCCGCCCGGCTGCATAAACTGAAGCGCATTGTGCTGTCAGGCGGGGTATCTGCGAATAAATCTTTACGGGAGCAGATGCAAAGGAAGGCAGCAGCCGACCATATTGATGTCTACCTGCCATCAGCAGCTTTATGCACAGACAATGCTGCCATGATCGCAGCTGCAGGATACCATCATTTCAAAAAGGGGGAGAAGACTCTTTTCTCTTTAAATCCAAGGGCTTACCTTCCGTTGGGAACATATGACGGGGTTCAATTCCGATAGATTGAACAATGATTTGCCGGCCCACGGCCGACGGGACAGACACTATCAGGTGCAGTGCTGTTTCAGGTGGGACCCGAGTTGCGCAACGCCGGTAAAGACCTCCCGGCACAGGGGACAGGTAAACCGTCCATGTTTCAGCTTGTCCGACTGCCTGTTCAGAAAGAGCTTTACTTTTGACCTGGCTTTTCCGCCCACATTCTCTGCTGTGGTCTGTGAGTTGTTTTTCATGGTACCCTCTCCGATTTAATATGCCGAGTAGTGCCGCGTCTGCTTCAGGTTCGCCAGCAGGAACAGTACAATACCCACGGTCAATGCTGCATCAGCGACATTAAATGCCGGCCAGTGCCAACCCCCTGCATAAACATCAATAAAATCAACCACTTTGCCGATTTTCACTCTGTCAATGAGGTTGCCCACAGCCCCGCCTAATATCATTGACAGTGAGTACAGTTCCAGCCCCTTGGGCAACTTTGACAGGTAAATAAGTATGAATAGTATAGCAAGTAGCGATATTATTATAAAGACATTATTCCCTAAACTTGTAAGCATGCCGAAGGCAGCGCCCCTGTTTTCAACGTGAACAATATTCATGAAGGGAAATACGGGGATCACTTCCATGGGTCCCACCTTCTGCAGTATGAGCATTTTTGTAAAGTAATCAAGAACCACCTCTATGGACGCAATAATGACTATGATGGTGCTTTTCTTCACCCTGTTATCACCGTGTGGCATTTCGTGCAGAGTTCTGGGTGATCACTGTAGCTCCCGACACTCGTCGTCCAGTTCCAGCACCTCTGACACTTGCCGCCTTCTGCTTTTTCTATTTCTATTGCTAAATCGCTTATGGCTTCTCCCCTGTAGGCTGAAGCCGGGGCTTCCCTGTCCTTCAGCAGCACAACGGCAGAGACAATAAACAGCTCGGGGAGGAAGTCAGTATATTCAGCAAGCAGGGTATGGGTCTCTTCGCCGGCATAGAGGGTTACCCGTGCTTCAAGTGCATTGCCGATAAATTTTTCCTGCCGCCTGATTTCAAGGGCCCCGTTTACTGCATCCCGTACATTTTTCAGCCCCTGCCATTTTCTCTCAAGTTCCTCATCAACCAGATCTTCATTCACCTCCGGGAAATCAGAAAGGAATACGCTTTCTTCCCTGTCCCCAGGAATATGGCTCCAGAGTTCCTCAGCGGTAAAGGAGAGAATAGGGGCAATCATTTTTGTTAAGGCAGTAACCACATTGTAGAGAACGATTTGCGATCCCCTTCGTTCCCTTGAATCCGCCCTGAATGTGTAGAGTCTGTCCTTGAGGATATCAAGATAAAATGAACTCATGTCCGTTATACAGAACCGATATACGGCATGGTAGACTTCATAGAAGGCAAAGGTCTCATAGGAGTTGCCTACCTTTCTGATCAGGTTCTGCAGCATACTCAACGCTAAACGGTCCAGCTCTCCAAGGTCTTCTTTTTTTACTTTATCAAGCGCAGCTGCTGAGGTATCAAGATCGCTGATATTGCCGAGGAGGAACCGGGAGGTGTTGCGGATCTTTCTGTAGGCATCAACGAGCCGGGCAAGGATTTCGTTTGAGATTCTCATGTCTTCCCGGTAGTCAGCAGAAGAGCTCCAGAGTCTGAGGATCTCGGCACCGTGTTTTTTCGTGATCTCCTGGGGAGAGATAACATTCCCCAGAGACTTGGACATCTTTTTGCCCTTGCCGTCTACAACAAATCCATGGGTCAGTACCGCCCTGTATGGCGCCCTGCCCCGTGTACCTGTTGATGCGAGCAGGGAACTCTGAAACCAGCCCCGGTGCTGGTCACTGCCTTCAAGGTATAAATCAGCGGGACTGGACAGTCTCTCATCAGCCTCCATGACAGCGGCATGGCTGACGCCGGAATCAAACCATACATCGAGGATGTCTGTTTCTTTTCTGAATGTCGTGGAACTGCATTTTGAACACCGGTACCCCTCTGGTAATAATTCCGTCTCCGACTTTTCAAACCAGATATCTGCCCCCGACTGCTCAACCTGGGCGACAATATGGTCTATCACCTTTGTATCCCTGATATAGTCTTTGCATTCCTCGCACTGTATCAACGTAATAGGAACGCCCCATGACCGCTGCCGTGACAGACACCAGTCAGGCCTGTTCTGCACCATGCCGTTGATCCGGTCAAATCCCCACTTTGGTATCCAGGTTGTCTTTTTTATCTCCTCAAGGGCCCGTTGGCGGAGATCGTTTTTTTCCATGGAAATAAACCACTGTTCTGTTGCCCTGAAGATAACCGGCTTTTTGCACCGCCAGCAATGGGGATAGGAATGGGCTATCATCTCATAATCACCGAGCAATGCACCTATCTCTTTAATTTTATTGATTATATTCTCGTTTGCCTTAAAAACGAACTGACCTGCAAATTCTCCGGCCTCATCGGTAAATACGCCTTTGTCATTGACGGGGGCAAATACATCCAGTCCGTACTTCAGGCCTATATCAAAATCCTCTTCACCGTGGCCCGGTGCGGTATGAACGACCCCTGTACCCTGCTCAAGGGTCACATGATCACCGACAATGGTCTTCACCGTCCTGTCTATCCAGGGATGTCTGCACACAATACCCTCAAGTTCACTCCCGGTCCAGCTCCCGGCAGATGTTTCATAGCTGCCTTCCTCAAATCCTGCCTTCTCCATACAGTCTTCAATCAGGGCCTCGGCAAGGACGAGTTCCCCTGCAGGGGTAGCGACCTTCCTGTACCGGAAATCGGGGTGGAGCGTCAATGCCATGTTTGCTGGAAGAGTCCAGGGCGTTGTCGTCCAGATAACGAGATAGGTGCCGGCATCTTCAGCAACAGGGATTTTGCCCAGGGCGTCCTCGATTCTGAACTTTACATAAATCGAGGGAGATTCCTTGTCAGCATGTTCCACCTCTGCCTCAGCAAGGGCCGTTACACAGGTGGGACACCAGTGAACAGGCTTTTTCCCCTTGTAGACATAATCCTTTTCTACAAATCTGCCGAACTCCCGGACGATCGATGCCTCATAGGCATAATTCATTGTAATATAAGGATTTTCCCAGTCTCCGAAGACTCCAAGCTGTCTGAATTCGTCTCTTTGAATGTCGATGAACCGGGCCGCATATTCCCTGCAGAGCTTCCTTTTTTCAATGATGGGTGTGGCGTCTTTTTTCGATCCCAGTTTTTTATCTACCTGGTGCTCGATGGGAAGCCCGTGACAGTCCCATCCAGGGACATAGGGTGCGCGATAGCCCTTCATGGTCTTATATTTCACGATGATGTCTTTTAATACCTTGTTCAGCGTGTGACCGAGATGAATATGGCCGTTTGCATAGGGAGGTCCGTCATGCAGCATATAGGTCTCTGCATTTTCTCTGTCCTGCATTTTCCGGTAAATGCCGGTCCTTTCCCAATGATCAAGGAGTTCCTTCTCCTTTTTTGAAAGGTTGGCCTTCATGGGGAAGGCTGTCCTTGGAAGGTTTAAGGTGTCTTTATAGTCATTGCTCATGATGAAACAGTATGCCTCTTTAAACTCATTCTGTATTCAAAAAATAACTGAATCCAAAATGTAACATCCTGTCCGATGCCCTGTCAAGAATGTTCAGCAGCGGGGATGCATTTCCTCAGACATAAATTCATTCTTAACCCTGCGGCCTCCTTCTCTCACCTGAAATTATCCAAGGGGTTTTAAAAAAACATCCCTTGTATAGCAATTCTTCAATCCGGTATCATAGAGATTCCATGGCCTATAACAGTTTAAAAGAGTTCGTCACCCTCCTGGAGAAGAAAGGTCTCCTCAGGCGCATCACCGTTGAGGTAGATCCCATCCTTGAGATTTCTGAGATTACAGACAGGATGTCCAAAAGCCCCGGTGGCGGCTATGCATTGTATTTTGAAAAGGTCAAGGGCTCTGACTACCCTGTGGTAACCAATATCTTCGGGTCCTTTGAGCGCATGGCTCTTGCCCTCGAGGTTGGGGACATAAATGACATTGCCGCAAAGATCAGGAATCTCCTGAACCAGGCTGCACCGAAAACACTCATGGAAAAGCTGGCCATGCTGCCGCGGCTGCTGGAGTTCTCCAGGTTCCTGCCGAAAAAAGTCAACCATGCCCCCTGCCAGGAGATCGTGGAAAAAGAGAATCCTGACCTGAGCAGGTTCCCCGTTATCAAGTGCTGGCCTGACGACGGGCAGCCCACTGATGAGGGACGGTTCATAACCCTGCCAATGGTCTTTACCAGAGACCCTGAAACTGGCAGGCCGAACTGCGGTATGTACCGTATCCATATTTATGATAAACAGACAACGGGTATGCACTGGCACATTCATAAGGACGGTGCACGGCATTTCGAGAAATATAAAGCCCTCAATCAGCGCATGCCTGCTGCAATAGCCGTAGGCAGCGATCCTGCTGTGATATATGCTGCAAGCGCGCCTCTCCCGGAAGCTATTGATGAAATGATGTTTGCAGGGTTCCTCAGGAGCGAGCCGGTGCAGATGGTTCAGTGCATCACCTCTGATATTGAAGTGCCTGCAAACAGCGAGCTTGTGATTGAAGGCTACCTTGAGCCGTCCGAGTCCCGTATTGAAGGTCCCTTTGGTGATCACACCGGTTTTTATTCTGCCGCTGATTACTACCCCGTTTTTCATGTGACCTGCATCACGCACAGGAAGGACATGCTCTACCCGGCAACCCTTGTGGGGAAACCACCCATGGAAGACTGTTATATAGGAAAGGCTACAGAGAGAATATTCCTCCCCCTCCTTCAGCTCGAGTTTGCTGAAATCATTGACATGAACCTTCCCATGGAAGGCGTCTTTCATAATGCCGCCCTTATTTCTATCAGGAAGAGCTATCCCGGTCATGCAAAAAAAATCATCCATGGCCTCTGGGGAAAGGGGCAGATGATGTTTGCCAAACTCCTGATCATCGTCGATGATGACGTTGACGTTCAGAACCTCTCCTACACTGCATGGCGGGTACTCAACAATGTTGACTGGAAGCGCGATGTTGTCATTGCAGACGGCCCCCTTGATGACCTTGATCATGCTGCCAGCTTTCCCCGTTACGGATCAAAGATGGGGATCGATGCAACACGCAAGACAAAGGAAGAGGGCATGACCCGTGACTGGCCTGATGAACTTTTCATGTCCGAAGAAATAAAGAAGCACGTTGATTCCCGGTGGAAAGAATACGGGCTTGAATAGTCACTCCATTCTATATTCTTTTTAATAAATAAAATAACGGAACGTTCGGGGAACGTTCCCTGCAAAAGCGGCAAATTGTAGGGCCTGCTCCTCGATCAGCTTCCCACTCCCTTTTTCAAAAGGGGAGTCATTCCTTTCAGCTTCGCGCATTACCGAAGGTCTCTCAAGGGAGAGAAAAAAAAGGGACTGAAAAAATGTTGTCATTGTCCGGTGTAACCGGACAATCCAGAGAAAAATAAAAGGACTGGATACCCGCCGGAGTTTATCCCGTACTTGATACGGGACGGGTATGACAGACTTTAGACAGGTCCGGCATGACAAAGAAGCTTCGTAACCCCTGAAATCTTCCGCCAGTTTTTCTGAAAATGCATGGTGAGTTAATAATTTTGCCGTTTGTTCCGTATACATATATACACAGACGACGGTGACGAAAGGACAGGATTATCGTAATGGATAAAAATGCAATAATTAATGCCGCCCAGAAGTATGCATCACAGGGTAAGCTCGATGAAGCGATAGCTGAATGGTCCAAGCTGCTGTCAGTGAGCAAGGATGGAAATATCTACAACACAATCGGAGATTTATGCCTGAAAAAAAGGGCCCTTGGTGATGCAATAGGGGCTTTTACCCATGCCGCTGATATATTCAGGGACGATGGGTTCTACCCCAAGGCAATGGCCCTGTATAAAAAAATTCTGAACATTGAAAAAGACAATGTTGACGCCCTCACTGCCCTTGCAGAACTGAATGCCGAGAAAGGCTTCACAAGCCAGGCAGTGGTAGATCTTAAAAAAATTGCAGAACTGCATACGCAGCAGGGAGCGCCTGAAAAATCACTTGCTGTCTATGAAAAGGTCCTTCACTATGTCCCCTTTGATGTCTCCGTCAAAATCAGGATGGCGGAACAGTGTACGAAGATGGGGCTGAGCCAGCGTGCTGCCCAGAGTTATGAGTCTATTGCATCCAATTATGCCGAAAAGGGTGATTTTGAGAAGAGCAGGGAATTCTATCTCAAGGCCCTTGAAATAGATGAAAACAATACGGGTGCACTTTCCGGATTAAGCAAGCTTGCCGACCGTGACGGTGATCAGGGCAAGTCCATTGAATACCTGACGCGAGCTATTTCCGTGTCGCCCGATGACACGTCACTGCTCCTCCGGCATGCACGACTGTCAATAAAGAACAATAATCCTGATCAGGCCAGAGACACCCTCATAAAACTGATGGAGCAGAGCCCGAAAGACCTTGATGCAAAAAAAATGCTCGGTACGCTCTATGTACAGGAGGGACAGCTTGATGATGCATGGGAGTATCTGAAACCCTGTATAGATGAATTTATCAATTCTCAGAGCTGGCCCGATGCCTTTGCACTCCTCAGTCATTTTGAAGATATCCATACCATCCCTGTAAAAGAACGGTTTATAAGCCTGTACCGGGGAAAAGGTGATAATGAATCACTCTATGAAGAATTAAAAACAATAGCAGGGCTCTACGAAACAAAGGGAGACCACGATGATGCCCTCGAGCTCCTGCGGGAAGCCTGGAGTCTTAATGAGGAGGATGGGGAAATCTACGAAAAAATCACAGCCCTTGAAGGCGCCCTCAGCACCGCCCAGCCAGAGCAGGACAGTCCTCCCCCACGGGAAACAGCAGAAGAGCACCCTGAAGCAGAGGTGCAGACAGCAGATCCCTCAGCTGAAGATCCTGGACTCTCCAGGGAATATATCGAAGCAAAAAAAACAGAGGCTGCCTATTATGTTGAACAGGGTCTGCAGGAGGATGCCATAAAAATCTATGAGGAGGTTCTCGCCACCAGCCCTGACAATGAAGAAATCCGGCAGGCGATGGAATCTCTCAAAATGCAGGCGCCTGCTGAAGAAGCCCCTGCAGCGGAAATTCAGGATACATCGATTCCTGATCAGGCAGCAGATCCGGAAGCCGAGCACCAGGTGATCGCTGCACCTCCTGAATCGGCGACAGATATAAACACCGCCATGAAGGAGATTCTGCAGGAGATGGATACAGCAGAATCCACTGTGGAGGCAGATGACCTTGAAGCTCATTACCAGAAGGGCCTTGACTATCGTCATAGAGGCAAAATCGATGAAGCAATTCAGGAGATTGAGATAGCAGTCAGTGATGAAGTAAATGTTATACGGAACATGCGTATGCTTGCCCTTTGCTACATGGATAAGGGAGACTTTGCCTCAGCTGTAGCAACGTTCCAAAAGATCCTGAGCACCATGTCTCCCCAGGATTCAGGATATATACACCTGCAGTATGCCCTTGCTGATGCATTTAAAAACAACGGAGACGATGCTGCTGCCAACGCCGCCTATAAAGAGATCTATGATAAGGACCCTGCCTTCAGAGACGTTGCTGAAAAATTGGGTCTGCAGGTTCCCCATCAACAGCCACCGCCGTCACAATCCCGGCGCACAGGGGCAAAACCGGACTTGAACCAGGAGCAGAAAAAAAGCAGAATAGCATATATCTGACATGGACTTCTTAGAATATTACAAATTAAGTGAGCATCCTTTTTCCTCATCCATCGATAACCGTTTTTATTACAAAACCACTCAGCACGCAGAAGCACTCCTGAGACTCAAGTATGCTGTGGATACCATGAAGGGCCTCGCCGTTGTTGTCGGCGAAGTCGGCACCGGCAAGTCTACCCTCGCACGGAGAATGCTCGATGAACTTGACCCCCGGGAATATGAGGCCGCTCTCCTGATCGTACTCCATACCTCTGTCACAACAGACTGGATCATGAAAAAGATCGCCTTGCAGCTTGGGATAAAAGACATTGGTGAGAGCAAACTGGAGGTCATGGGACAGGTAGCACGGAAACTGCAGGCTATTCACAACTCAGGTCTGAAAACCGTCATTCTCCTTGATGAAGTACAGATGTTAAAGTCCAAAGAGATCATGGAGGAGTTCCGTGGACTGCTCAACATGGAGGTTGTTGAAGGCAAGCTGCTGACGCTTATCCTCTTCGGCCTTCCTGAGCTTGAAGAAATTCTCGCCTGGGACACACCCTTAAAACAGCGTATTGCCGTGAAGTACCGCATGAATGGATTTACCGAGGAGATAACTCATGAATACATTCAGCACAGACTGAAAATCGCCTCCTGCAATGATGAAATTTTTACCCATGAGGCAGTTCAGGCAATACACTATTATGCACGGGGGGTGCCCCGCCTGATCAATACCATTTGTGACAATGCAATATTTGAAGGATTCCTTGTGAAGGCAAATCCCATTGACAGGAAGGTTATTGAGTCAGTGGCTGCAAACCTTGACCTTCAGCCCTCTGAGGAAGAGCTGAGCCATTTCGGATAG
>Ga0209536_100014760_pt1 | contig 11195 bp, 8 predicted proteins | sample DeeMarSeWOR28_12_FD_187461 | JGI IMG/M metagenome (GOLD analysis project Ga0209536, IMG submission 187461) | Marine sediment microbial communities from White Oak River estuary, North Carolina - WOR-2-8_12 (SPAdes) (version 2) | ecosystem: Environmental > Aquatic > Marine > Intertidal zone >... | reverse complement strand
TCCATGATGGAGTGCATTTGTTCCATGTTGTTGACATTGAATGCCGGCACGCCATAGCCGTATTCGGCAGCGTGGTCGAGTAACTGGCGTAGGGATATCAGGGCCATTGTCTTCTCCTTAAAATCAAGCGATTGGTCGTTAACTACATGTATTCAAGATAATTACAGACTTTGCGAGCCTGTTACTGTATTGCCGGAACAGTATTGTTGCCGGCAGAATCTACTGCTCCATTATTTCGTGCTCACCCACACGAATAATCTTCATGGCATTGGTGCCACCGTGCACGCCCATCAGGTCACCCTTGGTGATGATGACGAGATCTCCATCCCGAACCGCACCACGCCGCATCAACTCCTCGATTGCCTCCTTGTTGACCGTCGCGTGATCGGGAGTGGTGACATCAAAGCTCACCGGGTATACACCGCGGTAAAGTGTCACCTTTCTGCGGGTTTCTACAATGCGCGTCATGGCGAATATCGGGATACCCGAACTGATACGCGACATCCACAAGGGTGTTGCCCCGGATTCCGTGAGCGCAGCGATGGCCTTTACTCCGAGGCTGTTCGCCGTATACATGGTTGCCTTGGCGATGGCCTCATCTGCCCGCTTGAAACGCATGTTGATCCGCCGCTCTGCAGTAGAGGGCTTGCGCTGGCGTTCAGCGCCGGCGCATATCCGGTCCATGGCCTCGATCACCTTGGCAGGATAATGGCCTGTTGCCGTTTCCGCCGACAGCATGACCGCATCCGTACCATCAATAACCGCGTTGGCCACATCAAACACCTCGGCACGCGTCGGTATCGGGTTATAGATCATGGACTGCATCATCTGGGTCGCGGTAATGACGACACGATCGTGCGAGCGCGCTACCTGGATAATGCGTTTCTGTACCGCCGGCAATTCGGCATCACCGATCTCGACCCCGAGGTCACCGCGTGCAATCATGACGGCATCGGCGGCCTCGACAATCTCTTCCAGCAGGTCCAGCGCCTCGGCGCGTTCGATCTTCGCCACGATAGCACCATGGCCACCGGCCTCACGCAGCAGCGTTCTTGCCTCCTCGATATCCGCAGCGGAACGCGGGAAGGAAATTGCCACATAGTCCGCCCCCATCGAGGCCGCAACCTTGATGTCCTCCCGATCCTTGGGCGTTATCGATTCAGCCGACAGGCCGCCACCAAGGCGGTTGATCCCCTTGCTGTCGCTGAGGCGCCCGCCCACCATCACGCGGCAGTGCACCTCGTTCCCGGCGACTTCCTCGACCCACAGCACCAGCAGACCATCATCGAGCAACAGGGTATCGCCACGCGCAACGTCACCGGGCAACCCCTTGTAAGTGACTCCGACGCGTTCTATGTCGCCATCGCCAGAGGCAAGCCCGGCATCCAGGATAAAGTGCGCACCTTCCTCGAGTGTCACCCATCCCTCCCGGAAGCGCTCGATCCGGATCTTGGGCCCCTGCAGGTCAGCCAGCACGCCGACCTGGTGTCCATAGGCACGCGCCCGGTTGCGGACCGTCTCGGCTCGCCTTATGTGATCCTCATGGGCACCATGCGAGAAATTCACCCTGACAACATCCATACCGGCCTGGATCATGTCATCCAGCACATGCTGCTCATCCGTGGCCGGGCCAAGTGTTGCGACGATCTTGGTACGTCTTGGCATCTTCAGTCAGCAGGTATTTGTTCTGGTTCTCTGGCGCAGTCGCTGCAGGATGCCTGGCTTATTTCGCCCGTTCTTCCAGCATCGCGACTGCCGGCAAGGTCTTGCCTTCAAGATACTCCAGGAAGGCACCGCCCGCCGTGGAAATATAGGACACCTTGTCGTAAATATCGTATTTCTGGATTGCGGCAATCGTGTCGCCGCCGCCCGCCAGGCTGAAGCCCTTGGCATTGGCAATCGCCATTGAGACGGTTTTTGTGCCGCTGCCGAACTGGTCAAATTCGAACACCCCGACCGGGCCGTTCCAGACGATGGTACCCGCCTTGCTGATGATGTCCGCCAGTTCCTGTGCCGACCTGGGGCCGATATCGAAGATCATGTCATCGTCCTCGACATCGCCGGCATCCTTGAGCACCGCCGGTTCATTCTCATCGAATTTCTTGCCGCACACGACGTCGACCGCAATCGGGATACTGGCGCCACGCGCCTGCATCTTTTCGATCAGCGCCTGCGCGGTCGGCACCAGGTCATTCTCACACAGTGACTTGCCAACGTTCTTGCCGGTGGCCTTGAGAAATGTATTGGCGATACCGCCACCCACGACCAGCTGGTCGACCTTTTCCGATAGTGCCTCGAGAACAGTCAGCTTGGTAGATACTTTCGAGCCACCAACGATCGCAACCATTGGCCGCGCCGGGTCGGCAAGCGCCTTCCCCAGAGCATCCAGCTCCTCGGCCAGCAACAGGCCGGCACACGCAGTGGGGGAAAACTTGCCAACACCGTGGGTAGAAGCCTGGGCGCGATGCGCCGTTCCGAATGCGTCCATTACGAACACATCGCAAAGCGCGGCATATTTCCTCGCCAGGGTCTCGTCGTCTTTTTTCTCACCTGCGTTGAAACGCACGTTCTCGAACAGCACCACCTCGCCGTCGGCAATCTGCGGTGCTGTTTCCAGGTAATCCTTGATAAGGCGAACCGGCTTGCCCAGCTTTGCCGACATGTCTTCGGCAATCGGCTGCATCGAGTTTTCCTCGTCCACCTGACCTTCCTGCGGACGACCGCGATGCGACATCACCATGACCTTGGCGCCGGCCTTGGCGCAATGTTCAACGGTTGGCATTGACGCGGTAATACGCGCATCGGATGTCACTTTGCCATCCTTAACCGGCACGTTAAGGTCAGCACGAATCAATACACGTTTGCCAGCGAGATCAAGATCGGTCAGCTTGATAAAAGACATATTCAGTAACTCCTGAAGATTGAAAAGCCATCAGGTGAAATCAGGGTTTCAACTCATGACTCTGAAAACACCAGTCCCGGGTACCGCCGCCAGCGAACCGCAGCGGCGGCACCCGAAAGCCGGTTGTTACAAATTACCTGGAAACGTGCTGGACCATACGCAGCATGTTGCAGGTATAGCCATACTCGTTGTCATACCAGGCAACCACCTTGATGAAGGTGCCATCCAGTGCGATACCGGCGCCGGCATCGAAGATGGAAGGCGTGGTACGGCCACGGAAATCAGTGGAAACCACCTTGTCCTCGGTGTAATCCAGAACGCCGGCCAGGTCACCCGACTCGGAAGCAGCCTTCATGGCAGCGCAGATGTCATCGTAGGAAGCATCCTTGTTCAGTTCGACCGTCAGGTCGACAACCGAAACGTCCGAAGTCGGCACGCGGAAGGCCATACCGGTCAGCTTGCCGTTCAGTTCCGGCAGCACCACGCCCACGGCCTTGGCTGCACCGGTGGAGGACGGAATGATGTTTTCCAGGATACCGCGACCACCGCGCCAGTCTTTCTGTGACGGGCCGTCAACTGTCTTCTGCGTGGCGGTTGCAGCATGCACGGTTGTCATCAGGCCACGCTTGATGCCCCACTTGTCGTTCAGCACCTTGGCGACAGGCGCCAGGCAGTTGGTAGTGCAGGAAGCGGCGGAGACGATGGCCTGTCCGGCATAGGTATTGTGGTTCACGCCATAGACGAACATCGGGGTGCCGTCCTTGGACGGGGCACTCTGCACGACCTTCTTGGCGCCGGCATCGATATGCTTCTGGCAGGTCTCCTCGGTCAGGAAGAAACCGGTGCACTCGATCACCAGGTCGGCGCCGATGTCACCCCATGCCAGGTTGGCCGGGTCGCGCTCGGCAGTCAGGCGGATGGTCTTGCCATTGACGATCAGGTTGTTGCCGTCGACGGAAACATCGCCGTTGAAGTTACCGTGGACTGAATCGTACTTCAGCATGTAGGCCAGATAGTCAGCGTCCAGCAGGTCGTTGATGCCAACAACCTCGATATCCGAAAAATCCTTGGCAATGGCACGGAATGCCATGCGTCCGATACGTCCAAAGCCATTGATACCGACTTTAATAGTCATATTCGCTCTCCTGCGTGTTTATATATTTAAAGGTAATTCCGCCCCGCGAGCGGGGCGAAACAAATGGATTAAATAACGCTGTTGACAGTCTTCACGACATTCTCAACCGTGAAGCCGAATTCCTTGAACAGCAAACCGGCCGGTGCGGATTCGCCAAAGCGATTGATACCGATGACCTTGCCGTTCATGCCTACATACTTGTACCAGCCATCGGTGACCGCTGCCTCGACGGCAACACGGGCGGTGACGCCGGACGGCAGCACAGATTCGCGATAGGCCTCGTCCTGTGCATCAAAGACGGTAGTGGACGGCATGGAAACCACGCGTATCTTCCTGTCCGCCAGTTCCTCCGCAGCGCCCATGGCCAGCGCAACTTCCGAACCGGTTGCGATAATGATCGCTTCAGGCGTACCAACACAATCCTTCAGGATATAGCCGCCCTTGCTGATGCTGGCAATCTGCTCGCTGCTACGCGTCTGGTGCGGCAGTCCCTGCCGGCTGAAGATCAGGCAGGAGGGCCCGTCACGGCGCTCGATGGCATCTTTCCAGCATACCGCGCTCTCGACCGTGTCGCAGGGACGCCAGACACTCATGCCGGGAATCATGCGCAGGGTCGGAATCTGCTCGATGGCCTGGTGAGTCGGGCCGTCCTCGCCCAGGCCGATGGAGTCATGGGTGAAAACGAAAATACTCTGTATCTTCATCAGGGCGGCCATGCGCAGTGCGTTGCGCGCGTACTCGGAGAACATCAGGAACGTGGCGCCAAACGGAATGAAACCGCCATGCAGGGCCAGACCGTTCATGATGGCCGACATGCCGAATTCGCGCACACCGTAATTGACATAGTTGCTGTCCGCTTTGTTGGCACGCATCGGCTTGTAACCGGACCATTCCGTCAGGTTTGAACAACCAAGGTCGGCGGAGCCGCCGAATATCTCGGAAAGCAACGGGGCATACCCCTCGATGGCCTTGAGGGATGCCTGGCGTGTAGCCAGTGATTCACCCTTTGCGTCAGTCGCTGCAACAAATTCCGCCGACTTGCTGGCCCAGTCGGCCGGCAGCTCGCCAGCCATGCGCCGCTGGTACTCTGCGGCCATTTCCGGATAAGCAGCCGCGTAGGCAGCGAACTTCTCATCCCAGGCCTTTTCGGCGGATGCACCACGCGCCTTTGCATCCCAGCCAGACTGGATGTCGCCCGGAATAACGAAAGGTTCATGATTCCAGCCCAGCTCCTTGCGCGTCAGGGCAACTTCCTCATCCCCCAGGGGCGCACCATGGCAGCTGTGCGAACCGGCCTTGTTCGGTGAACCAAAGCCAATGGTCGTCTTGCAGCAAATCAGAGACGGCTTGCCGGTTTCCGCTTTCGCTGCATCGATTGCCTTCTGGATCGCGGCCGGATCGTGACCGTCGACACCCGCAACCACGTGCCAGCCATAGGATTCGAAACGCCCGGGTGTATCGTCGGTAAACCAGCCCTCGACGTGACCGTCGATGGAAATACCGTTGTCGTCCCAGAATGCAATCAGCTTGCCCAGCCCCAGGGTTCCGGCGAGTGAACAGGCCTCGTGCGAGATGCCTTCCATCAGGCAGCCATCGCCCATGAATACGTAGGTGTTGTGGTCGACGATCTCGTGGCCATCACGATTGAACTCAGCGGCCAGCGCTCTTTCTGCAATTGCCATACCCACTGCATTGGTGATGCCCTGTCCAAGCGGGCCGGTGGTGGTCTCCACACCTGGCGCATAGCCGTATTCAGGGTGCCCCGGCGTCTTGGAATGCAACTGGCGGAACTGCTTGAGGTCCTCAATGCTGAGGTCGTAGCCGGTGAGATGCAGCAATGAATAGATCAGCATCGAGCCATGACCGTTGGAAAGAACAAACCGGTCACGGTCTGACCACTTGGGATTACCGGGATTATGCTTCAGGTTGTCGTTCCACAAGACTTCGGCAATATCCGCCATGCCCATGGGCGCGCCCGGATGACCCGAATTTGCTTTCTGCACTGCATCCATACTGAGTGCACGGATCGCATTGGCTAGGTCTTTACGCTGAGCCATGTTCTTCTCCTGTTTGATTTGAATTCTTTAAAACCTGTACCGGGCACAAGTCCGCCTGAATGGACTGGCCGTCGAACCAACCACAACTCCGGTGCGAAGTCGGGTGGATGTCTGCTGTTTCCGGCGATAAAAAAATGCCACCGGCGCCGTTGGTATGCACCGAGGCAATCATCAGCCACATCGAAATTCATAGGCACTGCAGGGAATTCCACACCCGTTGCCTGATTGTTGCCCTTGATCGGTAGGGACAAGGCGCGCTATTTTCTCCCAGATTGCCTGCCACGGCAATACCACCTTTGCTCAGGGGCATCTGCCCACCACCATTTACTTTATTGCTCCATAACAATAACTTATAAGTCAGTCAGGAGTTATTCCCCGCGCCATTTTATCGAGCAGCCGATACCCGGGATCTGATCCACAGGACCCCGTCCCGTACCGGCGACCATAACCATCGCCTGGAAAAGCTCACGTTCCGCTGTTGCCGGGGCCGGCTGTTTCATGCTCGCATCCAGTCGCCCGCGGTACTGCAATTCCAGGTTATTGTTATAACCGAAGAAATCCGGCGTGCAGACGGCACCATAGGCCTTCGCCACCGCCTGGGTTTCATCCCATAGATAAGGAAAAGGGAAGTCGAACTGTGCGGCAATCGCCCGCATATTCTCGAAGCTGTCTTCAGGGTACAGGCTCGGGTCGTTGGACATAATGGCGACACTGTTGACACCCAAATCCCGGAGTTCCCTGGTATCGCGCACCAGCCGTTCGCGGATTGCCTTGACATAGGGACAATGGTTGCAGATGAACATGACCAGCAGACCCTTGGGTCCCCGGCACCTGTCGAGCGTCCAGATCTCGTCGTCGACCCCTGGAAGGGTGAAATCCACGGCTGGCTTGCCGAATTCACAGACCGGTGTGTTCAGACTGACCATTCTCCACTCCCGTTAGGCTTGCGAGCACAGCACTGTATGCCAACACCGGGGAGATGAAAATATCACCAACGTAAGGTAGACTGGTGCATTGAATCAACCAAAAAAAGATATTTTATGTCGACATTTCAAGTATTTACCTCCGAATCCGTCTCCGAGGGACACCCCGATAAGGTTGCCGACCAGATCTCTGACGCGGTACTCGATGCCCTGCTCGAACAGGATCAACGTTCCCGCGTGGCGGTAGAAACCATGGTCAAGACCGGCATGGTCATCATCGCCGGCGAGGTCACGACCTCCGCATGGGTGGACCTGGAGGAAATCGTCCGCCACACCGTACGAGATATCGGTTACAACAGTTCGGAAATCGGCTTTGACTGGGAGTCGTGCGCAGTTCTCAATGCCATTGGCAAGCAGTCCCAGGATATTGCCATGGGCGTGGACGAAACCGAGGAACATGAGCAGGGCGCCGGCGACCAGGGTCTGATGTTCGGTTATGCCAGCAACGAAACCGACGTACTGATGCCCGCCCCGATCACCTATTCCCACCGCCTGGTGAAACGCCAGGCCGAAGTGCGCAAGAACGGGACGCTGTCATGGCTGCGGCCCGATGCCAAAAGCCAGATCACATTCCGCTACGAGAATGACCTGCCCGTTGGCATTGAAGCAGTGGTGCTTTCGACGCAGCATGATCCGGAAATCAGCCTCAAGGCACTTCGGGAGGCGGTCATGGATGAAATCATCAAGCCGGTTCTTCCTGCCGAGTGGCTTGATCAGTGTCCGCAGGAACGTATCCATATAAACCCCACCGGGCGCTTCGTCATCGGTGGTCCCATGGGTGATTGCGGCCTGACCGGCCGCAAGATCATCGTGGATACCTATGGCGGCATGGCACGCCATGGGGGCGGCGCATTCTCCGGTAAGGATCCCAGCAAGGTAGACCGTTCCGCCGCCTATGCCGCGCGCTATGTCGCCAAGAATATCGTCGCCGCCGGATTGGCCGAACGCTGCGAAATCCAGGTGTCCTATGCCATTGGCATTGCCGAACCCACCTCCATCAGCGTGAACACCTTCGGCACCGGCAAGCTGGAGGAAGGTCGACTGGTACAACTGATCCGGGAGCACTTTGAACTTCGTCCGCGCGGCCTTGTCAAGATGCTTGACCTGCTCAGCCCGCGCTACAAGGCAACCGCGGCATACGGTCACTTTGGCCGCAACGGCAGTGGCTTCAGCTGGGAAAAGACCGACATGGCCGACGCCTTGCGCGATGCAGCAGGCCTATAACAACATCGATATAAACAGATTACTCACGAGGCGCAGTATGAGCACACAACCCGTCGAAAACATTACTCCTGATTACAAGATTGCAGACATAGGCCTGGCTGACTGGGGACGCAAGGAAATCAGCATCGCCGAAACGGAAATGCCCGGCCTGATGGCGCTGCGTGAGGAATACCGCGGCAAGCAGCCGCTCAAGGGCGCGCGCATTGCGGGCTGCCTGCATATGACGATCCAAACGGCCGTGCTGATGGAAACGCTGACCGACCTCGGCGCAGAAGTTCGCTGGTCGTCCTGCAACATTTTCTCGACCCAGGACCAGGCAGCCGCCGGTGTAGCCGCGAATGGTATCCCGGTTTTCGCCTGGAAAGGTGAAACCGAGGATGAGTTCTGGTGGTGCATCGAACAGACCATCTTCGGCCCGAATGGCTGGCGTCCGAACATGATCCTGGATGACGGCGGTGACCTGACCCAGATCATGCACGAGAAGTACCCGGAACTGCTGCAGGATGTAAAAGGACTGTCCGAGGAAACAACCACAGGCGTACACCGCCTCTACGAAATGATGGAGCATGGCGAGCTCAAGGTGCCCGCCTTCAACGTCAATGACTCGGTCACCAAGAGCAAGTTCGACAATCTGTATGGATGTCGCGAATCGCTGGTCGATGGCATCAAGCGCGCTACCGACGTCATGATCGCCGGCAAGATCTGCGTGATTCTTGGCTACGGTGATGTCGGAAAAGGCTGCGCGCAATCCCTGCGCGGGCTTGGCGCAACGGTCTGGATCACGGAAATCGACCCGATCTGTGCACTGCAGGCCGCCATGGAGGGCTATCGCGTTGTCACCATGGACGAGGCCGCCGGCAGCGGCGATATTTTCGTGACTGCGACAGGCAATGTTTCTGTCATTACCCACGACCACATGCGGGCGATGAAAAACGAGGCCATAGTCTGCAACATCGGGCACTTTGATTCGGAGATCGATATCGCCGGCCTGCGCCAGTACCCATGGGACAACATCAAGCCACAGGTGGATCATGTGATCTTCCCGGACGGCAAGCGTATTACCGTGCTGGCAGAAGGGCGGCTGGTGAATCTTGGCTGTGCAACCGGCCACCCGAGCTTCGTCATGTCCGCATCTTTCACCAACCAGGTCATTGCCCAGATCGAGTTATGGAACAACCCGGACAAGTACGAGAACAAGGTGTACGTACTGCCAAAGCATCTTGACGAGAAAGTGGCACGCCTGCACCTCGAAAAGATCGACGCACACCTTACCCGGCTCACGCAGGAACAGGCCGATTACATCAAGGTACCGATGGATGGCCCCTACAAGCCGGATTACTACCGCTACTAGCCTGGTCCGGGCACTCGCGTCTCACGCTACCCCGATCAAATTACCATAGTGGCCTGACCATCAGCCCCGCATACCGGTACCACCGGTATGCGGGGCTCGTATCGGGTACCGACTGACAAGACATGGAATCACAGAAAAAATACGACCGCACATTCAGTTTCGAATTCTTTCCACCCAAGACGGTTGATGGCATTTCCAAGCTGGAAGCGACCAGCCAGTTGCTGGCGGAGCTGAAGCCGCGTTTTTTTTCGGTAACATTCGGTGCCGGCGGCTCTACCCGGGACCGCACTTACGAAACCATCATTGATATACGCGCAAAATCAGGAATTGATGCCGCACCACACCTTTCCTGCATCAGTTCAACACAGGAAAACATCGGCCAAATGCTGGCTGGATATATCGAGGCAGGCATCAACCGGATTGTGGCATTGCGTGGCGACATGCCTTCAGGCATGGTCGAGGCCGGAGAATTCCGCCATGCCAATGAACTCGTCGAGTTCATCCGCAGGGAAACCGGCGACCATTTTCATATCGAGGTTGCCGCGTACCCGGAATTCCACCCCCAGGCAAGCAGCCCGACGCGCGATATCGCGAATTTCAAACGCAAGGTCGAGGCCGGGGCGAACGGTGCGATTACCCAGTACTTCTACAACCCGGATGCCTACTTCAGTTTTATCGACAGTTGCGAGAAGAATGCCATCGACATCCCCGTGGTTCCCGGCATCATGCCCATCACGAATTTCCATCAACTGGCCCGGTTTTCCGATGCCTGCGGCGCAGAGATACCGCGCTGGATACGCAAGCGGCTGCAGGCCTTTGGGGAAGATACGGCCTCGATCCGTTCGTTCGGCGAGGATGTCGTAACCGGGCTCTGCCAGCGCCTGCTGGAACAGGGCGCACCGGGCCTGCATTTCTACACCATGAACCGGGCAGAGCCATCGATGAAAATCTGGAAAAGCCTGAACCTGAGCAACGACTGATTCGCGCGGCCCTCTTGGTCTGCAGGCGCGCCTCGGGCGACATCCGGACCCGGTATTGAACCGGGCACCCGCCGGGTTTGCAGGCAACACGCTATCTCCAGTATCGTGGCAACATGTCAAACGCCGACCTGGTAAAGCGAGACCTGTCCGTACTGTGGCATCCGTGCACACAGATGAAGGACCATGAGCGACTCCCGGTTATCCCGATCCGCAGCGGGAAGGGTGTCTGGCTGGAGGACTACGAAGGCAAGCGCTATCTCGATGCCATCAGCTCGTGGTGGGTCAACCTGTTCGGCCACTGCAACCCACGCATCAACGCAGCGCTGGCGGAACAACTGGAAACACTCGAACATGTTCTGCTCGCAGGCTTCACCCATGAAGCCGTCACCACGTTATCGGAACGGCTCGTTGAGATCACACCAGCCGGGCTGACTCGCTGCTTTTATGCGGACAACGGTTCCTCGGCAGTCGAGGCCGCCCTGAAAATGAGCTTTCACGCCTGGCTTAACCAGGGAAAGACAAACAAGACCCGCTTCGTAACCCTGGAGAACAGCTACCATGGC
>Ga0209536_100014759_pt1 | contig 11196 bp, 7 predicted proteins | sample DeeMarSeWOR28_12_FD_187461 | JGI IMG/M metagenome (GOLD analysis project Ga0209536, IMG submission 187461) | Marine sediment microbial communities from White Oak River estuary, North Carolina - WOR-2-8_12 (SPAdes) (version 2) | ecosystem: Environmental > Aquatic > Marine > Intertidal zone >... | reverse complement strand
CCGGCATCGAGTCTGTGGCCATCTACGCCGACGCCGAGCGCCATGCCCTGCACGTAAAAAAAGCCACCGAAGCGTACAACATCGGCCCCGACCCCGTGGCCGGCTACCTCAACGCACACCGCATCGTCAATCTTGCCGTAGCCAGCGGTTGTGACGCCCTGCACCCCGGCTACGGCTTCCTGTCCGAGAATCCGGAACTCGCCCGCATTTGCGCACGCCGGGGAATCAAGTTCATCGGACCCAGCGCAGATGTCATCCGCAGCATGGGTAACAAGATCGAGGCGCGCCGGAGCATGCAGGCCGCCGGCGTACCTGTGGTACCGGGCAGTGACGAGAGCCTTTCCAGTCTGGACGAGGCGGTAGCGCTGGCTGCGAATATCGGTTATCCGGTAATGCTCAAGGCCACCTCGGGTGGCGGCGGCCGTGGAATTCGTCGCTGTAACAGCGAGGCGGAGCTGACTCGCAATTATGACCGGGTTCTCTCCGAGGCCCGCAAGGCTTTCGGCAGCGCCGAGATTTTTCTGGAAAAATGTGTCGACCGCCCGCGTCACATCGAGGTTCAGATACTCGCCGACGAGCACGGCAACGTTGTCCACCTGTTCGAACGTGACTGCTCCATCCAACGCCGTCATCAGAAGCTCATTGAAATAGCGCCGTCCCCGCAACTCAGCGACGAACAACGCACCAAGATCGGCGATTATGCAGTCAGAGCCGCTCGGGCCGTCGGCTACGTGAATGCCGGTACAGTCGAATTCCTGATGAGCGAGGACCAGCAGTTCTATTTCATGGAAATGAATACACGCCTGCAGGTCGAACACACGGTAACGGAAAGCATTACAGGCATCGACATCGTTCGCGAACAGATTCGCATCGCCGATGGCCAGTCCCTGTCGTTCGCACAGGAGCAGATCCGGCGGCGCGGCTTCGCCATGCAATTTCGAATCAATGCCGAAGATCCGAAAAACGATTTCCTGCCCAGCTTCGGCAGAATCACCCGGTATTTTGCCCCCGGCGGTCCGGGGGTACGAACTGACGCCGCCATCTTTACCGGTTATAGCATTCCGCCCTATTACGACTCCATGGTTGCAAAAATCACGGTCTGGGCTCTCGACTGGCAGGAATTGCTCAACCGCGCACGCCGCGCGCTGCTGGACACAGGCGTTTATGGTGTCAAGACAACGATTCCGTACTATCTTGAGGTCCTTGAGGTAGCCAGCTTTCGAGCGGGCCACTTTGACACCAGTTTTGTTGAAGAGCATCCGCAGCTGGTGAACTACAAAACCAGCCGGCCGGCACGCGAGCTGGCCGCAGTCGCCGCCGCTGCTGTTGCGGCTCAGGCAGGATACTAAAGGAAGCCGGAAAAAACATGTCCAAGGTAAATATCACCGACGTCATTCTGCGCGACGCTCACCAGTCCCTCATCGCCACGCGGATGCGCACAGAGGATATGCTGCCGGTTTGCGAGCGCCTCGACAAAATCGGCTACTGGTCCCTGGAGGTATGGGGTGGTGCGACCTTTGACGCATGCATCCGATACCTGAAAGAGGATCCGTGGGAACGCTTGTGCAAGTTGACCGATGCCTTGCCCAATACCCGCCTGCAAATGTTGCTGCGCGGACAGAACCTCCTTGGCTATCGACACTATTCCGATGATGTCGTCTGCGCCTTTGTGCAGAAAGCCGCACAGAACGGCATCGACGTATTCCGTATTTTTGATGCGCTGAACGATGTGCGTAACCTTGAAACGGCCATCGCCGCCGTCAAGGAAACCGGTAAACATGCCCAAGGCACCATCTGCTACACCACCAGCCCCGTGCACGGCATTGCGCAGTTTGTGGCCATGGCCAAAGAACTGGCCGGCCTGGGTTGCGACAGTGTCGTCATCAAAGATATGGCCGGCCTCTTGACCCCCATGGTCACTGCCGAACTGCTTGCTGAATTGCGCAAAGCGATTTCCATCCCGATCCATCTACACTGTCATGCCACCGCAGGCACCGCCGAAATGTGTCAACTCAAGGCGATAGAAAACGGCTGCACCCATATTGACACCGCCATTTCCTCGTTTGCCGGCGGCGCCTCTCATGCACCGACCGAGAGTATGGTAGCAGCACTGAAGGGCACGCCTTACGACACCGGGCTCGATCTCAAGGCACTGCAGGAAATCGGTTTCTATTTCAAGGAAATTCGCAAGAAGTATCACCAGTTCGAGAGCGATATGACCGGACTGGACACCCGTGTGCAGATCTATCAGGTTCCGGGCGGCATGATTTCCAACCTGTACACCCAGTTGCGCGACCAGGGCGCTTTGAATCATGTCGAAAAAGTGCTGGAGGAAATCCCGCGGGTCAGGGAGGATCTCGGTTATCCACCCCTGGTGACCCCCACCTCGCAGATTGTCGGTACCCAGGCCGTCCTCAATGTCCTCACCGGAGAGCGTTACAAGACGATCAGCAACGAGACAAAACTCTACCTGCAGGGCCGCTATGGGCGTGCGCCCGGAGTGGTCAACAGCATTGTCCGCCAGCAGGCCATCGGCAACGAGGACGTGATCGATATCCGCCCTGCCGACCTGTTGAAGGACGAAATGGACGGCCTGCGCGACACCATCGGAGAACTGGCGCAAAACGAGGAAGACGTCCTGACCTACGCCATGTTTCCGGAGCTGGGCCGTGACTTTCTCGAACAGCGTGCCGCCGGGACCCTGGTGCCCGAACCGCTCGAGGCGGTTTCAGCGCCCGGTACCAAGGGCGCAAGGCCTACCGAATTCAACGTTACCCTGCACGGCGAAACCCACCATATTCAGATCACGGGTACCGGACATCATACGCAGCGAGAGCGGCCGTTCTACATGACGGTTGACGGTGTGCCCGAAGAGATACTGGTGGAGACGCTGTCGCAGCTCGAAGAAAGCCCGGAAACCGAAACTGTGCCGCTCACCGGGAGCAAACGTCCAAAAGCCGCCAAACCGGGCGATGTCGCCACCTCCATGCCGGGCACCGTCATCGACATCCTGGTTGAACTGGGCAGCTCGGTGCAGGCAGGTGATCCGGTAGTTGTCACTGAAGCCATGAAAATGGAAACTGAAATACAGGCGCCCATCTCCGGGACCGTTACCGCCATACACGTCGCCAAAGGTGACAGCGTGAATCCGGACGAAACACTGATCGAAATCGCTGACCAGTCCTGAAGCGGACCCGCAAACCTTAAAGAATCAGCGCCATCCGCCGATCAACATCCCACCAGGCGAGCAGCGGCGGAGCCTATGTAAGCTCCAAAGCTGTATAACAACTTCAGAGTTAAATAATAAGTTGACGCGACAAACCTGACTGCCCCGGGGAAGACAGAACAGCTTGTCGCGCGAGTGATTTTCCCTCATGTCGCAAGACAGCAGAGACATCCTGCTCATCGAACCCTCGCCGACCCAGCGTTACGTCCTGGTGAAAATGCTGCGCTCCTATGGTTACGAGATATCGGTCGCAGAGAGCTTCGACGCGGGCGTCGACTTCCTCAGCCATCCGGATCAGCTGATCAGTCATCCGCCGGCAATCGTGCTGTCCTGGCCGGAGCAAACCGTACCTGCGGCGGATGAACTCCTCAGCCTGCTGGAATCCGAGCCCTATCGACACATACCCGTTCTGGTTGTTACCTACGAACCTGACCAGGGCGCAAAAGCCTGGGTGACGCGGCGCACCCGCACCGCCGTGCTGGAATGGCCAAACCGCAAGAATATTGTCGAAATACTGCAGACGCTGTTTGCTGCACAGGAGCTGCCGTCCATCAGCGAGGCACCCTCGGCACAGAATGAACAACCCATTCATATCCTTCTGGTGGACGATTCTCCCAGCGTCCGTTCCTACTACCGCAAGCTGCTGGTAAAACACGGCTACGAAGTGGACGTCGCATCCTGTGTCGAGGAGGGCTTCAACAAAGCCGACCAGGGAAAGTACGATATCGCCATTGTCGACTACTTCATGCCGGACGCGAACGGTGACATCCTGTGCCGCCGTCTGCAGCAGAACGCCGCCACGCGCGATATTGCCATCGCCATGTTCACCGGAACCTACCTCGATCAGGTCATAAAGAATGCACTCGACGCCGGCGCCACTGAGTGTATGTTCAAGAACGAGGTGGATGCCTTGTTCCTCGCCCGTGTCGCCGCCATGAGCCGCGCCATACGCAGCAGGGCATCCATCGAGGCGCAGCGCCAGCGCCTGCAGAGCATCCTTCACTCCGTCGGTGACGGCGTTTACGGCGTCGATAACAGCGGACGCATCTCCTTCATCAATCCCACCGGAATTCGAATTCTTGGCTACAACAGCGAACTGGAATTGCTCGGCGCCGATCCAGCCGACGTCTTTCATCACTCCGACGAATACGGTCAGCCACGCTCGAAGACGGCCTGCCAGCTGCAACGCAGCTATGGGCAGGCCAACATACTGCAGAACTGGGAAACCGTGTTCTGGAACCGCTCCGGCAATATGTTACCCGTACAGTGCACCATCTACCCGATGTATCTGGATGGCCATCAGGCGGGTTCCGTCGTCGCTTTCCAGGACATCTCGGAGAGAAAGAATCTGGAGGAAAAACTGCGTTGGCAGGCCACTCACGACCCGTTGACCGAGTTATTCAACCGGCGCTACTTCGAGGACCAACTGGAGAAAGAACTCGAGCGCTCGAGCCGCAGCGACGAAACCAGCATGCTGCTGTACATCGACATAGACCGCTTCAAATACATCAACGATTCTGCCGGTCACGATGCCGGGGACAAACTGCTCGTTCAGATCGGGCAGATTTTGCGCAGCCGCCTGCGCAGCACGGATACGCTGGCTCGCCTGGGCGGTGACGAATTCGCCGTTCTGCTGCGCAACGTGGACCCCGATTATGTGGAAAAAACCGCTGATGCTTTCCGCAGCATCCTGGCTGACAGCTGCTTCTACTTTGCCGGCAGGTCTTACAGGATCCAGGGCAGCGTGGGCGCCGCCGTGTTCGGCGATGACACGGAGTCACCCGGCAACGCCCTGGCGAATGCAGACATTGCCTGTCAGCTGGCAAAGAAGGAAGGTGGCAACCAGACCCACGTATACCTGCAGGACAACGACTACCGCTCGGAACTCGGCAACGAACTCGGTTGGTCGGCCCGCATCAGGGAAGCCATCGAGCAGAACCAGTTCGAACTCTATTTTCACCCTATCCTGCCGGTCTCGAGCATCGCGCTCGACCAGCTGCCCGACGACGCGGGCGCCATCTGGGAGCAGATCAGCGCCAACCCTTCGCGAGTCAATGTCTGTTTCGAGGTATTGCTGCGTCTCAAGGCGGAGGATTCGTCGATCATCATGCCGGGGGCCTTCATTCCAACGGCGGAACGTTTTCATTTGATGCCCGACATCGATTTCTGGGTACTACGCAAAGCGATCCAATCGCTCAAGCAGTTTCAGACCGTCTGGAAGGAAGTCGTGTTTTCGATCAACCTCGCCGGCCAGACCCTGGCAAAACAGGAGCTGGTGCCCAACATCAAGGCTCTCCTGCAGCAGTACCGAGTCGATCCAGCCAGTCTCGCTTTCGAGATAACCGAGACCACGGCGATCGCCAACATCCCCGCTGCACAGCGCGTCATCAATGAATTGACAGCCCTGGGCTGCCAATTCTCGCTGGATGACTTCGGTACCGGCTTCAGTTCGTTTTCCCACCTGAAGCACCTGAACGTCGACTGCGTCAAGATTGACGGTCTTTTCGTGCGCGGCATGACAAAGGACCCGACTGACCACGCCATGGTCATATCCATGAATGATATTGCCCACTTCCTCGGCCAGAAGACGGTAGCAGAATATGTGGAAACGGCCGACTCGCTGAAACTACTGGCCGAATGTGGTGTCGATTTCGTGCAAGGCTACTATATTTCGCAACCGATCCCTGAATCGGTAGCCCGATGCGAGAAGACAGAGGACGATCTAAATCCAGTCGTCATGGCCTGAGTTCCTGCCGAGCCGCTGAACCTGCGAGGCAACCGCCACGCCCGGCGACTATCTGGCAATCTCCGTCCGCCCGCCCAGGTAGGGCTGCAAGGCTTCAGGGATCCGTATCGATCCATCGGCCTGCTGATAGTTTTCCATGACCGCCACCAGCGTGCGCCCGACAGCCAGTCCGGAACCGTTTATGGTATGCACCAGCTCCGGTTTTCCGGTCTCGGGCCGGCGACAGCGCGCCTGCATGCGCCGCGCCTGGAAATCCTCGAAGTTGCTGCAGGATGAAATCTCCCGGTAGGCCTGCTGCCCGGGTAACCAGACTTCGAGGTCGTAGGTCTTCGCCGACGAGAAACCCAGATCACCGGTACACAGGGTCACTACACGGTATGGCAGCCCCAGACGCTGCAGCACGGTTTCCGCGTGGCCGGTGAGTTCTTCCAGAACCTGATAGGAATCCTCCTGGCGCACAACCTGCACCAGCTCCACTTTCTCGAACTGGTGTTGGCGAATTAGGCCGCGGGTATCCTTGCCGTAGGAACCCGCCTCCGATCTGAAGCACGGTGTATGCGCGGTCAGGCGTAACGGCAACTCGTCCGCATCCACTATCATCCCGCGCACCAGGTTGGTGAGCGGCACCTCGGCTGTGGGAATCAGGTAGTAGGGGTGATCTCCCCGACTGGCAAACAGGTCATCCTCGAACTTGGGCAACTGGCCGGTACCGCGCAGGCTGTCGGCATTCACCAGATAGGGCACATAACATTCCTGGTAACCGTGCTCGCCGGTGTGAATATCCAGCATAAACTGGATCAGGGCCCGATGCAGATGCGCCAATGGCCCGCGTAACACCGCGAAGCGCGAGCCGGACAGTTTTGCCGCCGCGTCGAACTCCATGCCGCCAAGCGCTTCGCCCAGATCGACGTGATCCCTTGCCTCGAAATCAAAGGCGGCAGGTTCTCCCCAGCGGCGCAGCTCTTCATTCTGCGCCTCGTCGCTGCCGACCGGAACCGACTCGTGGGCAAGATTGGGAATTCCCATCAGTTCGTCGTTGAGTTGCTCCTGAACCTCATCGAGCTTCTGTTTGGCAGCATCCAGCTGCTCGCCGAGGCCGGCAACCTGATCCAGCAGCGGCTGGATGTCCTCGCCCGCCGCCTTGGCCTTGCCGATCGACTTGGAGCTGCGATTTCGCTCCGCCTGAAGCTCCTCGGTGCGCACCTGCAGTTCCTTGCGCCGTGCCTCGAGCTGTTGGAACTTTTCCACGTCCAGATCGAAAGCGCGACGCTTCAACTGATCGGCAACGTCTGTGAGTTGGTTTCTTATCAGTCTCGGATCCAGCATTTTCTCTACAACCCCTAGCCACCGAATTGAGCTGGCTGATACAAACGCGTGCAGCAGTTGATGGACACTAGCTTGAGGGACCGTCGGCCGCCCCCTGCCGGGGATCCAAGGACATGAAGCGGCCGTCGAGCGTACAGGGATGTATTCACAGCGTGTCCCTCGAGCTAGTGTCCATCAACTGCTGCGCACCTCAACAACTGCGCGTTAACCTGCATTCACTTCCGCCTGCCAGCGTACAATATGTCCTCTTTCCAGCAAATCCGACAGATGCTCGAGGATAGCATCCACCTTGTCGGGACTGTCAAAGAATTCAACCGTCACCGGCAGATCCAGTGACAGGTCCAGCAATGATGCGGTGTGGATGACACCACTGCCACCAAACCCGGACATCGCCCGAAACACCGTCACGCCACGCACCTTTTCCTGGTCATGCAGCTTTTTCAACAAAGGCTCGAGTGTCTTGTCTGCCTCGGTCAGATAGATACGGACAAAAGTAACGGTTTCCCAGTTCATATCTGTCTCGCCAGCATGACGCCGAGCGCCGCCGCACCGATGCAGAGTACGACGCTGAGCAGCGTATTCAGCACCGCCCTGCCGACCTGCCCGGCTTCCACCAGGTTGAGAGTTTCAACTGAAAAAGTGGAAAAGGTAGTAAACGCCCCCAACAGACCTATCAGCAGAAACGCCCGCATGGCAACACCCCCCGGCACCCGTTCGAGCAACCAGATGTAAAGGAAGCCCATGGCCAGACTGCCCAGTACGTTGACCGCCAGCGTTCCATACGGAAAGTCCCGCCCCGCGATCGCGTATATGCCGGAGGAGACCCAGTAACGCAGCAGAGCACCCAAAGCGCCGCCGCCAGCTATGGCGAGTACCTGGTTCATCGGCCGCTAATGGTACCTTAAGCCTGCCGGGCACGCATTCATTTGCCTGATCTGCCGGCGTCCTCATCCAGCGCACGCAGGTGCTCGAGCTTCTCGCGTATCCTGATTTCCAGGCCACGCTCCACCGGATGATAGTAGCGCGTGCCCCTCAGCTCCTGCGGAAAGTAATTTTCTCCAGCCGCGTAAGCCTCCGGCTCGTCGTGTGCATAGCGGTAGCTCCTGCCGTAATCCAGCTCTTTCATGAGAGCCGTGGGGGCATTCCTGAGATGCAGCGGCACCTCCAGCGAACCCCGTTGCCTGGCATCCCTCTGCGCCGCCTGGAATGCCGTATAGACCGCGTTACTCTTGGCGGCACACGCCATGTACACCAGCGCCTGAGCGATCGCCAGCTCCCCTTCCGGACTGCCCAGCCGTTCCTGAACGTCCCAGGCGTTCAACGCCAGCGTCAGCGCACGGGGATCCGCGTTGCCGATATCCTCCGACGCCATGCGCACCGCCCGGCGGGCAATGTACAGCGCGTCGCAACCGCCATCGAGCATGCGCGCCAGCCAATAGAGTGCGGCATCCGGTGACGAACCGCGCACCGCCTTATGCAGGGCGGATATCTGGTCATAGAAGGCCTCGCCACCTTTGTCGAAACGCCGTACACCGCCGCTAATGACCTCGGCAATGATATCTTCCCCGACCTGTTCGCCCTCGCTCGCCAGATCGAAGGCGATTTCCAGCAGTGTCAGCGCCCGCCGCGCATCGCCATCGGCTGCCTGAGCAATCCTGCTCAGCTCCTGCTCCGCAATAGCAATGCCCTGCGAAGCCAGGCCGCGCTCACCATCCCGCAGCGCCTGCCAGAGCACCTTGAGCAGATCCTCCTCGGCCAGCCGTTTGAGAACATAGGTACGTGCGCGTGACAGCAGCGCATTGTTCAATTCAAAGGAAGGATTTTCAGTGGTGGCACCAACGAAAAGCACCGTGCCATCTTCGACATAAGGCAGAAATGCGTCCTGCTGTGCCTTGTTGAAGCGGTGCACCTCATCGACAAACAGCAGCGTCTGACGCCGCTCGACCTGCTGTCGCTGCCGCGCCAGCTCAACTGCCTGACGGACATCCTTAACGCCCGAGAGAACGGCGGACAAGGCGACGAATTCGGCCCCTGACCTGTCCGCCAGCAAATGCGCCAGCGTGGTCTTTCCGGTCCCCGGTGGTCCCCAGAAAACCATGGAGTGCAATTGCCCCTGCTCAACCGCCCGACGCAGCGGCTTGCCGGCGCCGAGCAGATGTCCCTGGCCTACGAATTCATCGAGATTGCGCGGCCGCATGCGGTCCGCCAGCGGGCGGAATTCCCGGACCTGCTGTCCCTCGGTCACGGCGCATCGCCGATAATATCGGTATCGGCGGGCAATTCGAGCCTGAACAAGCCCTCATCGATGGCCTTGTTGCGCTGTATCCGGGAAAACTGAATGCGGGTATGGTTGCCGAATCCGTCAGTCACCTCGATGATGGCCAACTGATCCTTTTCGAAGCCGATACGAACCTTTTCCACAGCCGTATCCGGCTGCTTGGGATCGAGGCTGAACCAGCGCTCGCCCTCTTCGCTGCCGGCTGGCCGCCAGGTCATGACCTCAGACAACGGTCGGTAACCACTCAACAGCATCGCCGGGGTACTGCTCAACGCCTCGTCAACCGGTTTTACCGTGGCCTGCTCGAGATCTTCATCATAGGTCCACAGGCGTTTGCCGTCGGCGACGATCAACTGCCGGTAAGGTTTCCGATAATCCCAGCGGAAGCGACCCGGCTTCTGGATCCACACCTCGCCCTCGGAACGCTGCAACTGCTGACCGTCGCTGTCTATCACCGTCTGTATGAACTGGGAGTGGAAGCTGTCGAGGCCGGCAAAATAATCCGCCACAAGGTCAGCGGCACAGACCGGTCTGCCCAGGCTGAACACCGGCAACAACACCGAACAGAGCAAACGCACGACACTTTTCATTGGTGCTGACCTCATCGGCCTCAGACTTCCGGTGGCGGCGGTGCGAGCACCTCGCGATTGCCGTTGGATTGCTGTGGTCCAACGACGCCGGCCAGTTCCATTTGCTCGATCATGCGTGCCGCCCGGTTGTAACCGATTTTCAAACGTCGTTGCACCCCGGAGATGGAGGCCCGGCGGGTCTCGGTCACAATCCGAACTGCATCATCGTAGAGGGCATCGGTTTCAGCGTCGGCATCCTCGGACTGGCCGCCGCTGCCTGGCAAAAAGTCCGTCGTGGTCTGCAGAATGTCGTCGATGTACTCCGGTTCACCACGCCCCTTGAGATGATCGACAACCCGGTGCACCTCCGCATCGTCCACAAAGGCGCCGTGTACGCGCGTGGGCAAACCCGTACCTGGTGCCAGGTACAGCATGTCACCGTGACCGAGCAACTGTTCCGCACCTGGCTGATCCAGTATGGTCCGCGAGTCAATCTTGGAAGATACCTGGAAGGCGATTCGGGTCGGTATATTGGCCTTGATCAGACCGGTAATCACGTCTACCGACGGTCGCTGCGTCGCCAGGATCAGATGGATACCCGCTGCCCTCGCCTTCTGCGCCAGCCTGGCAATCAGCTCTTCGACCTTCTTGCCCACCACCATCATCATGTCCGCCAGTTCGTCGACGATGATGACGATAAATGGCAGCGTCTCCAGTGTGGGCACTTCGGGGTCTTCCTCCAGCACCTCGTCGGCGTTGAACAAGGGATCCGCTATGGGTTTACCCTTGTCGATCGCCTCTCTGACCTTGCGGTTGTAGCCGCCGATATTGCGAACACCGAGCGCGGCCATGAGCTTATAGCGGCGTTCCATTTCTCCGACACACCAGCGCAGCGCGTTGGCTGCTTCCTTCATGTCGGTAACCACCGGCGTCAGCAGGTGGGGAATGCCCTCATACACCGAGAGTTCGAGCATCTTCGGATCGATCATGATGAGGCGCACTTCGCTGGGCAGGGCTTTATAGAGCAGACTCAGTATCATGGCATTGATGG
>Ga0209536_100014756_pt1 | contig 11197 bp, 6 predicted proteins | sample DeeMarSeWOR28_12_FD_187461 | JGI IMG/M metagenome (GOLD analysis project Ga0209536, IMG submission 187461) | Marine sediment microbial communities from White Oak River estuary, North Carolina - WOR-2-8_12 (SPAdes) (version 2) | ecosystem: Environmental > Aquatic > Marine > Intertidal zone >... | reverse complement strand
TTTAATAGTTTGGTGACGATTGGATAAAAAAAATCGATTGTTGTTCCTGACTACAATCGATTCAAAAATTCGATTAATAATAGATAGAATTCCTTAATTCGTCAATCGTCATTCGAAATTCGTCATTCCAGGAGTTCGTCATTTTCGATGAAAATCAACGGAGACAACCTTTGAAATACCTTTTTGTTCCATCGTGATGCCGAACAGCATATCGGCAAACTCCATGGTGCGTTTGTTGTGGGTGATGACGATAATTTGAGAATTTTCGCCGATGATTTGCAGCAGATCGTTGAAGCGAAACACATTGGCGTCATCCAAAGGTGCGTCAATTTCATCGAGCAGGCAAAAAGATGCCGGTTTGATCAGGAAAATGGAAAAAATAAACGCAATGGCCGATAAGGCCTTTTCACCACCCGAGAGCAGACTGAGGCGGGTCAGTTTTTTACCCGGTGGATGGATCATCAGCTCTACCCCTGATTCAAGCGGTTTATCCGGCTCGATGAGGACCAATTTCGCTTCACCGCCGTCAAACAGGCGGGGGAAAACTTCAGTTAATTTCTCATTTATTTGGTCGAACGTCTCCATGAATTTTTGCTGGGTGATTTTGTTGATCTTCCTGATCACTTTTTGCAAATCGTCAATCGCCTTGAGGAGATCATCGCGTTGGGTTTCAAGAAAGTCAAAGCGATCCTTTAGCTGTTCATATTCCTTTATGGCTCCGAGATTGACATCTATAATTTTGGTTATTCTTTCTTTGCTGCGGGTAAGATCGGCCTCCATTTCCTCAAGGGACATTTCTGCCGTGATCGCATGGGCCGCTTCGTTCTCACGATAACCGTCCCTCAGTTCCTCATAGGAGCTTTGATAGCGATCCTGCAGGCGACCGGCGACATTTTCGCGTTTCAGTTTGAGCTGGGACCGCTCAAGCTCCAGCATGCGAAATTTTTCCAGGGTTTTTTCCTGTTTGGTTTTGAGTTCGCTTATTTTGTTGTCGCTTTTCTGCAGACGGGCATCGATTTCCTCGTAGTCGGCCTCACTGAGTCCGATGGCGTCATCCAGACGTTCGATGGTGCCGTACATTTGGGCTAGTTTTTCTTCGTTATCGGACACTGCCTGGCCGGATGCTTCCTCTTTTTGTTGCTTTAATGCAATTTCGCGGGACAATTGATCAAGTCTCACCAGGCCGTCTTGCTGGAATTCTTTTAAACGCTTTAAGCTGCTGTCGCTGTTTTCCAGCCTGGCATGCAAAGCCGTCAGTTTTAGTTTAAACTCAACCACCGCCCGATTAAATTCTTCCATTTCCGTCGAGACCGTGTTGATCTCATCGGAGAGGTGCGCCACAAGATTCTGGGCTGAACTGATTTCACCGGATACCTTAGACAGGGCCGTGTTATATTTGTTCATTTCATCGTCAATGTCGCTGGCCTCTCCCAGAAGCTGTTCCTGTTCCAGTTGGACGATTTCCAGATGCCGCCGGGCATTTTTAAGATCTTCGCCGGCCTTATAGAGTGCTTTTTCGGCCTCAATCTCATCCGCGGAGATGCGGTTTTTCAGCTCTATCTGCTTTTGTAATGAGGTTTCCAGGCCCTGCACTTCCGATTCGATCTCCTGCTGCTCGCTGCGGGCCTTATCCAATTCCTGGGCAAATTTCGAATCCTGGCGTTCAAGCGCTTTTATTTCATTTTTTTTGGCTAGAATTCCGCTGAGCTTGTCCTTACTGCCGCCGACCAGAATTCCCTGGTGTGTGATGACGTCGCCGTTTTTGGTGACGATCCGCTTGAACGTTCCGTTTTTGTTGTACAGCGCAATCGCTTCCTCGATGGTTTCCGTTAAGATCACATCCCCTATGATTATCTGGGCAATTTTCTCGTAGCCGCTTTTAACCTTGATGTGATTTAGCAGCCGTCCGTCCGACGGCAGCGGACGGGTTTCATCTGATGCGACGGGTTTCACGGAAGAGATCGGAATAAATCCGCTGCGGCCGGCGCCGTGGTGCTGTAAATAGTCAATGGCCTGAATGCTGGTCTGCTGGTCTTTGACAATGATGTACTGCAGCGATTCGCCCAAAACGGCCTCGATGGCTGTTTCATAAGCTTGATCCGCCTCTATGATATCGGCCATCAGATCCAGCACGTTGTCCGCCAACTCGCGGCTTATGCCCGGCAACCCGGTGCTCTGGTCGTCATCCACGGCGTTCGGGGGTCTCATAATGGCCTTAACGCCGTCACGATACCACTCGAAGTTGTCTTGCATTTTTTTCAAGGTGCTGTATTTGGACTTGGCCGTATTGCGTTCCAACTCCAGAGTCTGGACCTGCTTAACCTTCTGGGCCAGAGCGCTTGATTTTTGGTCCAAAAGCTCTTGGGTGGCGGTGATCTCACCGGCCAGCTCATCGATTTTTACTTTCAGGGCGGCCAGCCCTTCCCGGACCCGGGACTCTTTGGTCTGATCCGCTTCAATTCGATTCCGGGCCAGGACTTCCTCCTCATCCGTGCGTTTGAGACGTCTCTGGAGGCTTTCTTTGCTGCTGGCCGCGTTTTGATAGATATTTTTATACTGGGCCTCCTGGGTCATCAGGTTCATCAACTGGGTCTTGCGGGAGTCGAGCTCTTCGTTGAGCTGGGCTAGTTTCTGGTTGATCTCATCGCTGCTCTGCCTTTTCAGATTAAGCCTTACCTTGATATCTTCGATTTCTGACCTGAGCTGGGCGTTCTCCTTTTCAACGGCCGCGATTTCATTAAGCATGTCCTGGTTTTTTTGAACCAGATCTTCCCTGGCTTCGGTCAATTCACCGGCTTCCCGGGCGAGGCGTTCGATGTCACTGCGCAGGTGAGCCAGGTCATTCTCGGTTCGATCGACGATGCGTTGGGTTTCGTATTTTTCAGCTTTGCGCTCTGAAATTTCCTGGTTTTTCTGCCAGCGTTTGAGCTTTATCTCTTCTATCGCGGCATCCAGTTTCTTCAATTCAGAGGCGTGCCCGATATCCGCATCTTTGAGTTCCGTTATCAGGGAATCGGCCTGTTCAATCTGGGCACTGAGGTCTTCAAAATAATGGATCCCCAGATGGACGTCCAATATCTTGATACGCTTTTGAAAATTGTTGTATAGCTCAGCCTTGCGGGCCTGTCGCTTAAGGCTGGCCATTTGCCGTTTGATTTCGGCCAGGATGTCGTTGACCCGGTAAAGGTTTTGACGGGTAATTTCCACCTTGCGCAGGGCTTCGGTTTTGCGGCTTTTATAACGGGTGGTGCCGGCCGCCTCTTCGATAAAATAGCGGCGTTCTTCAGGGTTGGCTTCGGTGATCGCGCCGATATTACCCTGCTGGATCACGGCATAGGATTTGGAGCCCAAGCCACTGCCCAAAAAGATATTATGAATATCTTTTAAACGGCAGGGCTGCCGATTCAGAAAGTAGCCGGTTTCGCCGGAACGGTACAACCGCCGGGTCAAATTTATTTCCGTGAAATCTTTGAGCTCCTCGGGCCCGGTGCCGTTATCATTGGCAAGGGTAAGCGAGACTTCAGCCATGTTCAAGGGCGATTTGCCATTGGTGCCGGAGAAAATGATGTCTTCTTTGGATTTGCCCCGGAGCTGTTTCAGGCTTTGTTCTCCCATCACCCAGCGGAGGGCATCGAGAATATTGCTTTTGCCGCAACCATTCGGCCCCACCACAGCCGATATCCCCGGGGGAAATTCAATGGTGGCCTTATCGTAAAATGATTTAAAACCGGTAATTTCCAGCTTTTTCAGTTTCATTTACCGCGTTTCTCCTCCAAAACACCCTTACCAAGATACCGGTGGACTCACCTTCCATTCGGTGTTGGAATTCGTGTAATATCCGCGAACTTTCAGACTTGAAGTGCCAGGTGAATGGAAGCTATCTCAAAAGGTCCACCGCTGATGATAAACACCGATGGGTCATCCAGCTAGGCTGGAAAGTCTTCTGGCCCAAAATCCTACTTTTGAGATGGCTTCCAGAATCGTTTGCAGTGCAGGTTTAATTAAGGGATCATAGCAGGAAGCGAAATCCTTGTAAAGGGAAAAACACAACAAGCGGTATATTTTTAGGGTTTAGGCCACAAGATGTGGGGGGTGTCGACTATTGAGAGATTCCTTAAAATTACAATAATATTGTTTGATATTTCGTTGCCAAATTCACAATGGAATGTTGGGGTAATGGAATATAGGAATAATGGTTCGGAATACACGGTTATATGACGCCTTAAGGCGGCTTCCTTATAATTTCAGGATAATTCCTTCATAAACCCAATATTCCATCATTCCATTATTCCACGATTCCATGCGTGAGATCATGATCCGGGCCTTTGAGAAAGCTCCCAATTCTGGTTGAACCCTATATGATTCAATCGAACTACAGAATCTGGCTCAAAAACAGCTTGGTCCGTTCGTGGGTGGGATTGGTGAAAAAATGCTCCGGGGTTCCCACCTCTACGATGGCGCCTTCGTCCATGAATATGACCCGGTCGGCCACCTCCCGCGCGAATCCCATCTCATGGGTGACAACGACCATGGTCATGCCTTCTCTGGCCAGGGTCTTCATAACATCCAACACTTCCCCGATCATTTCCGGGTCCAGGGCCGACGTCGGCTCATCGAAGAGCATGACTTTCGGGTCCATGGCCAGCGCCCGGGCAATGGCCACCCGCTGTTGCTGCCCGCCGGATAAATTGTCCGGATAAGCGCCGGCCTTGTCCTGTATGCCCACTTTTTTCAACAGGGCGTTGGCTTTTTCACCCGAAGCGTTCTTGGAGCGTTTGCGGACTACCCGCTGTGCCAGGGTGACATTGTCGAACACCGTTTTGTGGGGAAACAGGTTGAAAGACTGGAAAACCATGCCGACTTCAGCCCGCAATTTGTTGATATTGGTTTTCTGGCCCAGCACATCGATGCCGTCTATAAGAATATGGCCGCTGTCCGCCTTTTCCAGCCGGTTCAAACATCTCAGAAAGGTACTTTTACCGGATCCGGACGGACCGCAAACCACGACAACTTCTCCGGCACTTATCTTGGTTGAAACATCTACGAGCGCCTTTACTTCGTGGGGAACATGGAAGGTTTTATTTATTTTTTGTACATCAATCATGACACCGCCATCCTTCTTTCAAGTTTTTGAACCGCCATTGAAAGGGTGAAGGTTAATACCAGGTATAAGATCGCTGCCAGAATATAAACTTCAAAGGGCTGCAGTGAGGCTGAAACGACTTCCCGGGCCGCCTTGGTCAACTCGCGAATCGCAATAATTCCTAAAAGTGAGGAGTCTTTTATCAGGCTGATAAACTGCCCCGCCAGGGGCGGTAAAATTCGGCGTAAAGCCTGGGGCAGGATGATATACCGCATGGATTGGGCGTAGCTCATGCCCAGGGAACGGGCGGCCTCGGTCTGTCCCCGATGAATGGACTGGATGCCGGCTCTCACAATTTCGGTGACATAGGCGCCGGCAAAGCAGGCCAGAGACGCCACGCCGTACCAGAAGGCCGGTAGCCTTCCCAATCCGTTGGCGGCGAGCAGGTCGTTGATCACCGTCCCGAATACAAAATACCAGATAAGAATTTGGACCATCAGGGGCGATCCCCTTATGATTTCCACGTAGACGATCGTGGTCCATTTAAAGGCCGGATTGGAGGATAGGCGTGCAATTCCCCCGATAATGCCGATGATGATGCCGGCAATGGTCGCAATAATACTGATTTTAAGCGTAATCCACAGACCGATGACCAAAAGACCCGGTCGCCACTCGGTGAAAGTGGCCAATGTGTCAGCGTATGAAATGATTTCCCCGTCATCCACCTGCACGCTTTCGGCCGGGACCCTATATGACTTTGATTCATCTATGCCCTTAACCGTAATGACGGCTTCATCGCCTTTGGCGGTGATCGATTCGACTTCGCCTTCAATATCCGAGACGATGTCAATGATATCTTCATAGGCAAAATAGATGGGGACCCGGTTCCAGCGCCAGTTGTATTCGATTTTCTGGGTGGCATAGTAAAACATGCCGGTGACGATCACAACGAAAACACAGAAGACACCGACCCAGGTGTTATAGTTGGGAGGCCTGTTCGAAACCCTTTGATTTGAATTTTTATCCATAGCTAGTCATCGCTTTGTTTGGGGTTTCCAGCGCGCGCTTTATAGCCGGAATGATTGCTATCGCACAGCTGTCAAATTATAACTTACGGCAATCTTAAAAATATCCCTAATTATCGGTCATGGGTTTTAACATAAGAAAAGGCCGGCCGAATCCCCACCGGGAATGGCCGGCCTGTCGCATAACGAATGTCGGTCAATCGCCAAATTAGCTATTATTCAAGTTCTTTTTTCCAGCTGGAGCCGATGATCCATTTTTGATAGACTTGGTCATAAAAGCCGTCGCCCTTGGTCTGACGCAGGAAATTGTTGAGATAATTCAGAAAGTCGGGATCGCCTTTGTTGATGGCCCAGGCCAGCGGTTCGTAGGTGAACGGGTCGCTCAGAAACACCGTCTTGCCTTGGCCCTGGCTTCCATAAAGGAAACCGCAGAAGGGCAAATCATATACCAGCGCATCGGCTTTGCCGTTGATGACCTCGAGGCCGGCTTCGGCTTCGGACTCAAATCCTTTATAGGTTGCTTTGGGAATATACTTTTTGATGGCCTGCTCACCGGTGGTGCCCATGCGGGAGGTGACGATATATTGGGGGTTGTTGAGATCTTTGTAATCTCTTACTTTGTTTTGGAGCTTCTTGTTTAACAGGATGGTCTGACCGACCACGATGTAGGGATCGGCGAAGTTTACCTTGAGGTTTCTTTCCTGGGTGATGGTCATGCCGCCCATGATGATATCGAATTTATTGGTCATCAGGGCTGGAATAATGCCGTCCCAGGCGGTGTTGACCGGCACAAACTTGACGCCCATTGATTTGGCGAGTCGGCGACCGAAATCCATGTCGAATCCGATGAAATTGCCTTTTTTATCGGTCATTTCAAAAGGGACATAGCCGGATTCGAAACCGACGCGAAGCTCGCCCCTGGCTATAATTTGCTCTACATGTGATTTTTTGGCCAGGTCGATATCCGCGCTGAAGGCGGATGTTGCAAAAAGAAACCCAGCTACCATAAGAACTGTTAAGCCAACCAAAAATCCTTTTTTCATCTTCTACCTCCTTCTTTTAGTTGATAAAGCATATTTAGGATTTGAATCCCAATTGGATTTTCACTTGTATATCATAAAAGCCATATTGTAAAGCATTCTTTTGGCTGATGGCGCCTTGCGACCAGCGGTTATCTAACGCAATGTCGACTGCAACTGAATCTTGAATCATCTTGACTTTCCCTTGCCCGGGCAGGTATTAATATTGCCAAATGGGCAGCGCCCCTTTGAAAGTTAATCGTTATTTGTTATTGGTTATTGGAAAAGCATTTTTCCCTTATTTTTACTCTCTGCAATCTTTAATGACATCTCGACCCCCGATTGTAAGGTACGAATAACGATTAACGATTAACAAATAACCCTTCACGGGATCTTCGTGAAAACAATACTAATTGAATTGCTTACAAAACCTTAAAAATCACCAGTAAATCCATCCGGAGGATACCATGGCAAGGCAGAAGCAAATCATCAATCTGGAAGAAATTTTAAACCATCCCCAGGTCCAGAAGGCCACTGATGACACCAACAAGGAGTTGCTCGATAGAAGAAAGTATTCGCCCCCGAAGTGTGACGTGTTTGCCAAGCCTTACACGGTGCTGCGGCAAATGGATACTTACCGGTTCGAATTGGACAAGGAAGCTGAAAAACAGCTGCCGAATATCATCGGTAACAGCGTCCAACTGGTCGAAGGCCGCGATTCACTCGAGGGTGATGGCGCCGAACGGTATGAGAAAAAACGCCATATCGGCATCGTCTTTTCCGGGGGACCGGCTCCGGGTGGTCATAACGTGATTGCCGGTTTATACGATGCCGCCAAAAAGGCCAATCCCCAGACCCGGGTTTACGGCTTTCTGGTGGGACCGGACGGGATCATCGAAAACGAAGCGGTCGAGCTTAGCGATGACCTGGTGGATGCCTACCGTAATCTTGGCGGCTTTACCATGATTAAAACCGGTCGAACCAAGATAGATACCCCGGAGAAGATGACGCTGTCCCGCGAAACCTGCCGGCGTTTGGAACTGGATGCCCTGGTGATTGTCGGCGGGGACGATTCCAACACCAATGCGGCTTTTCTGGCTCAGGAAATGCTGGCCGACAATGTGCAGGTCATCGGCGTTCCCAAAACCATTGACGGAGACATTCAGGTCAGAGACGCCGACGGCAATGTGCTGTGTGCCATGTCGTTTGGCTTTCATACTGCCGCACGTGCGTTTGCCAACTCCATCAGCAATCTGTGTACGGACAGCAGTTCCGACATCAAATACTGGCATATTTGCAAAGTGATGGGCCGGGTGGCCAGCCACCTGGCGCTGGAGGTCGCGCTGCAGACCCATGCCAACATGACCCTGATCGGTGAGGATCTTGCGGATTACACAGATAAGGAACGTCTTGAAAAGGCCCAAAAACAGGATCGATCCGATTACCATGCCTACGGCATGACCCTGCGACATCTGTCACGGGTGATTTGTGAGGGCATCGTCCGACGCGCGGCCGCCGGAAAAAATTACGGCGTTATTGTCATCCCGGAGGGGGTGCTCGAATTTATCAATGAAATTCAAGTTTTTATCATCAAGCTAAACACCATCATCGCCGAATACAACCAGACCCATGACAAGGATTTTCATGCATCCTTTCCCCGCTTAGAGGACAAGCTGGAGTATCTGCGCCGCCTGGCCCAGCGCTCACGCGAGGATGCGTCTTTTAAACTCTGGCATACCCGGGATGACGATTTGTTCAACGATATCCCCGCCTTTTTTCAGGAAGGGCTCTTGATGGAAAGGGACAGCCACGGCAATTTCCCCTTTTCCCAGGTTGAAACAGAGAAAGTTATCATGGGACTTGTCCAGGATTATTTAAACATCCTGAAAGAAGAGGGGACTTACAAGATCGGCCTTCACAAAAGCTACTATCAAAAAATTCTGCAGAGCGCCGGGCTGGATCCGGCCCAATATGGGGAAGCGCTATTTGACAACTATAACACCGATGGGCCGTTGATCATGAAACCCGCCATCATTTCCCTCAAAACCCTCGGTCAAGAACTGGAAAACCGCGGCCTCATTCAAAAGGGGGATAAGGTTCCGCCAGCGGTCGAAAAAATCTATAAAAAATCCATGCCGAGCTTCAAAACCCAGATTCATTTCTACGGTTATGACGGCCGGGGCAATGACCCCACCCGCTTTGATTGTATCTATACGTATAATCTGGGGCTGACCGTTTTCAGCCTGATTGCCGCCGGTGCCACCGGCCAGATGGCGGCGATAAAAAATCTGGAAATGGATTTTTCCCGTTGGGAGCCCCTCGGAATACCAATTGCGCCCCTGATGCATCTGGAGGAACGCAAAGGCCGATTGGCGCTGGTGATCGAAAAAAGCGTCGTTGATGTTGACTCCATCGCGTTTCAGGTGGTCAAGGCCCACCGGGAAAAATGGCTGGCGGCAACCCCCGGCGTCGACCATTTTAGACGCCCCGGTCCGATCCGGTTTACCGGCAAAAGCGAGGAGGAGCGCCCGCTTACATTGGAGCTGAACGCTATTGGTGCAACTGATAAACAGGCTGGAGCCGGGAAGGATTGATCATAAGGTAGATCAAATATATTTTTTGGATATATTCAGGGTTCAGCGTTCAAGGGTTGGAACATGTCTATCGGTAAGATACTGAATTCGCCAACCCTGAACCCTGAACGCTGAACCGTTGAACCTGTTTTAGCTAACACATGAACAACCAAATCAGCAAACACATCAGCATTGCCAAACACATCGTTGACGGATCCCTCACCATCGATTCGGTGAAAGAATTCAGGAGCGTTGTCAGGATCTTTCCCAATGATGCCGCCCTTCATCGCGTGTATGCGGATCTACTGGCCTGCAAAAATTCGCCCAAGCCTGCCGCAGCGACCTACAGAAAAGCAGCCACGCTTTATATTGAATCGGGGATGATGTTGCAGGCCGTTGTATGCAAAATTTTAGAATGGCGACTGGATCCCCCGACGCCGCAGAAGGCCCGGCGCTTTTATCAGGCCCTCAATGGCGGCCGGTACCATGAAACCTCGTTGAATGTTTTCTTCAGCAGCCTTTCATTTCCTGAATTCGCGGCGGTTGTCAATCAGCTCAAGCGTGTCCGGGTAGCCGCCGGTAAGACGATTAAAAAAATCGGCGCACAGGAAAATTTTCTTTATTTCATCGCTGCCGGAAACGTGACGGCCACAACCCTTCACCCTCTGACCGAAAAGGAAAAAGAGGCCGGAAAATCCAAAGCCTACCTTATGGAGAACGACTTTTTCGGTGACATTTATCCGTTTGAATCGGATAAAATTTCGCAGTCCTACTTTGAAACCACGGCGGTTACCGAGTTAATCAAGATTTCCAGGTCGGCATTGAAGCGGCTATGCAAAAAATTCCCCAATATCGAACTGGGGATTATTGATTTGTTAAAAGCCCGGTCAGCGGCCGAGGATGATGACATTTTGCGCAAAGTCCGCAGGACCGCCCGGCATCATCTGCCCATCAAAATGGATCTGCAGATCTATCCCGGCAAATCCGGCCATCATCCCATCGTCCTGGAGGGCTACTCCCGGGATGTCTCCATCGGCGGGATGTGCATCGTCCTGGATCCCGGATATGAGCACCTTCCTTCCATTTACCGTGAGATCAAGGATTCCCGGGTCCAGATTTCCATGGCCAACGAAGCCATGAAATTAAGTGTCGCCGGAAAAATGGTCTGGAGCAAGGCAGTGGACTTTGAAGGTCAAAAAACGATTGCCCTGGGAATCCAATACCAGAATATGACACCCAAATTAAGCGGTCTTGTGGTTGTTTTTGCAGATATATTAAAAAGTTCAGGATAGGTGATCCGTGTCGCGTGTTGCGGGCTGCGGGGATATTAGGAAAAGCCGAATCGCGAAATCGCGACTGGTTGGCCGACCAAAAGCCAGTCCTTCATTCTTCCAAGGCGAATTTAGATTCCAGCTGTTGCTTGCGCTCCTCAGTCAGCATTTCCAGTTCGACCATGAGGTCTCCAATGCCGGCGTCCCTCAGGTCCTCATTTTCCAT
>Ga0209536_100014755_pt1 | contig 11198 bp, 10 predicted proteins | sample DeeMarSeWOR28_12_FD_187461 | JGI IMG/M metagenome (GOLD analysis project Ga0209536, IMG submission 187461) | Marine sediment microbial communities from White Oak River estuary, North Carolina - WOR-2-8_12 (SPAdes) (version 2) | ecosystem: Environmental > Aquatic > Marine > Intertidal zone >... | reverse complement strand
ATATGCCGGCGGGGATTTGGAAAATAAAATTGCATTTTTGCTAACTTAGTTTTAGACTAACCTGATTAGGTCGGCATTTGCTTTTAAGTGCAGAGAGAAATGGCAATTTTAAAGACAAGGAGCAGGTTATGACCGGGGTTAAGCCAGGCCGCGAAGAGGCTTTCTCACTGCTGAAAAAATATAATAAGAATGAAGGATTAATTAAACATGCTTTGGCTGTAGAAGCGGTTATGCGCTACTACGCCCGCAAGTTGGGCCAGGACGAGGAAAAATGGGGCGTGATAGGATTAATCCATGATTTGGATTATGAACAATTTCCCGGGCAGCATTGTCATAAGACCGAAGAGATTCTGAAGTCTGAAAACTGGCCGGCTGAGTATATCAGGGCGGTAATGTCTCACGGCTGGGGAATATGCACCGACGTTGAGCCCCAAAGCGATCTGGAGAAGGTCCTTTACACTGTTGATGAGCTGACCGGGCTGGTCGTGACCACAGCACTTGTGCGACCCAGCAAAAGCGTGATGGACATGAAGGCAAAATCGGTCAAAAAGAAATGGAAAGATAAATCCTTTGCTGCAGGTGTGAATCGGGAAGTTATCGAAAAAGGTGCCGGGATGCTGGGCGCCGAATTGGGTGATCTTATCAATGATGTTATTATGGGTATGCGTGAGGTCGCTGACGAAATCGGCCTGAAAGGTAATCCCGAGACATCAGGATAAGTTTTCCGGTTTTAAGTCATAAGTTCGAGATTGAGATATGTGTAGATTCATTTGTCTATTGGTATTTATGCTTCTATTGTTAGGAAGCTGTGATAGTAATAATTCACGTATGACCGATGCCCAAGCCGAACGTCTTGCTGTTACGCAGAAGATAGAACTTGTCGAAGCTGCGGGTGGATTTGTGCTGATGGTCGGCGGCGAAACTCTTACCAGCGACCAGATCATCGAAACGCGGACGCCGCTAAACGGATTTTTTATCTCGCCGAAAGAATATTTCGGACCTATTGCACGAGCTAACGAGCTTGAGCAGTTCAAGAAGCGAGCCAAAGGGCCGCTTGAAGAAATTCTTATGGATAAAATCTCAAATATCCTGTTCTATCAGCACGCTAAAAGACAGATGGGAGGGAATATTGACGAGGGTTTGGAAAAAGCGGCGCAAGAAGAATACAGAAAATTTGTTCTTGGCTATGGAGGTAACCAGGCCAGGGCTGACGAGGAACTTAGGCGAAGGCTGATGGATAAGAACAGCTTTATAGAGCAGCAAAAAAGAGCTATTCTTATTCAGTCGTATAGGGCAACAAAAATACCTTATAACAGGCCGGTTACATATCGTGAGCTGATGGATTGTTACGACCGGATTAAGGACAAATATTTCGCCAGGGCTTCGAAGATAAGATTTCGGTTGATCGATATTCAGCCGGACAAATTCAAGCTACAAGACCCCAACGATGATCCCTGGCAGCTTGCCGACAAAATGGTTTATGAGCTGATGGGACTTATAAAGTCGGGTGAGGACTTTGGCGAATTAGCAAAAAAATATTCGCATGGGGACTGGAGAGATTTTGGCGGGTTGTGGAGAGCAGTGCAGCCCTCGTCTTTAGCTGAGCCTTACGACATCCTTGCGGTTGAAGCCGAGAAGATCGAACAGGGTGAAGTGGCAGGGCCGATTGTAACCAAGCGGCACATTTTCATTATGAAGCTTGAAGAAAAGCAGATAGCCGGTTATGAGCCGTTTGAAGATGTCCAGGAATTGGTGCATGAGAAAATTCTATTGGATCGTCAAAACGAAGCTACTGAGAAACTCTATGCCGAAATCAGGTGGCAGGTGAAGCTCAGCAAAACAGACAGATTCATAGATTTTTGCCTGGAAAAGATTTATCGAATAAGCAATGCCGGCACTGAAATATCAGGTAATGAAGGCCGGGGACAATAACGACGAAATACTAATTTGGATCGAGAAATGGAAATTGTCGCACATGGTATAGACCTGGTTGATTGTCCGCGAATAGAGCAGATGATAGAGCGGCACGGCGAGCGTTTCATCAAGAGGATTTTTACTGCTGCCGAGCAGGCCTATGCTGAGAAGAATAAGAACGAAGTGGAGAAATTAGCCGGGCGCTTCGCCGCCAAAGAAGCTATTCTTAAACTGGTAGGAACAGGCTGGCGCGGCAGGATTGCCTGGACGGATATAGAGATAATAAACAACGCCGCAGGTCAGCCCGAGGTGACTCTCTGCGGAGAGGTCAGAAAAATTGCCGACAAGCTTGGCATCAAACATGTAAGCGTCAGTATCACACATACGGCAAATTTTGCCATTGCATCGGCAGTCGCGCTGGCACAGTCAAATGAAGACAAATGAGTTTGATTGTATTGTTATAGGTGGAGGTCACGCCGGCGTCGAGGCTGCTCATGCGGCTGCAACAATCGGCGCCAAAACCTGCCTTGTGACTATCAGCAAAGACACGATAGCAAAGATGAGCTGCAATCCGGCTATCGGCGGACTTGGCAAAGGTCAGATCGCGCGCGAGGTCGATGCGCTCGGGGGCCTGATGGGGCTTGCGACGGATGCGACGGGAATTCAATTTCGTCTGCTGAATCGCTCGAAAGGCCCGGCTGTTCGTGCTCCGAGAGCACAGACCGACAAATACAAGTACAAAAATCGCATTCACATGCTGCTCGAACAAACACCGAACCTGACTATCGCTGAGGCGATTGTTTCACAAATCATAATTGATAAGAATACAGTTCGGGCAGTAAAGTGCAGCGATGGAACGTTGTATTATGCTCCAACTATCATTCTGACCACGGGGACGTTTCTTCGCGGCTTAATGCACATTGGAACGGAGCAGTTCCCCGGCGGACGGCTCGATGAGCCCGCGGCCAATGAACTCTCGGACAGTCTCCGGCAGATAGGTCTTGAACTTAAAAGACTCAAGACCGGCACGCCACCAAGACTGGACGCCGCCACGGTGGACCTGGACAAGCTCGAATTCCAGCACGGCGATGATAAGCCGGTGCCATTTTCTTTTATGACCGACAGGATCAATCGACCGCAGATTCCCTGCTGGATTACTTATACCAATCCGCGAATACATAAGCTCCTGAGAGATAATCTGCATCTTGCGCCGCTTTATTCCGGACAGATTACTTCCACGGGTCCAAGGTACTGCCCCAGTATTGAGACCAAGATCGTGCGCTTTGCGGATAAGCAGCGTCACCAGGTATTTCTGGAACCCGAAGACGAACAGATTTCAACGATCTACTGTAACGGCATAAGCACTTCCGTGCCGAAAGACGTGCAGGAGCAAATGCTTAAACTTATGCCCGGCACGGAAAATGCCCGAATTGTCCATTATGGCTACGCAATTGAATATGACTATTGCCCGCCAATTCAACTAAAATCAAACCTCGAAACTAAAAAGATATCGGGACTGTTTCTCGCCGGGCAGATAAACGGGACCAGCGGTTACGAAGAGGCGGCGGCCCAAGGTATTATCGCCGGTATAAACGCAGCACAAAAACTCCAGAGCGAAGAACCGGTGGTACTCACAAGAGACCAGGCATATACTGCCGTAATGATCGACGATTTACTCACCAAGGGCATCGACGAGCCTTATCGAATGTTCACCTCGCGTGCCGAGTATCGTTTGGCTTTGAGAGCAGACAATGCGGACCGAAGACTGACACAAATCGGTCGGGCAGTCGGTCTTGTCTGCGAAGAAAGATGGGCAAAGTTCCAAAACAAGCTCGATCAAATCGACAATCTGAAGAGTTATCTCAAAAGCACAAAGATGCCGGAAGAAGGGCGAATAACTTTGTGGGACCAGCTTCGCCAGACGGACAACACTCTTGGCCAGAAGCTGGCTCATATTCCCGATATTAAAAGGATGAATCTTACCGAAGATGTATTAGGAGCGGCGATAATTGATGCCAAGTACGAGGGTTACTTAGCCAAGCAGGAAAGACTCGTAGCCAACATGAGAACATTAGAGAGAAAGAAAATGCCGGAGGACCTGGATTACAACAGCATCGAGCACCTTCGGCCGGAAGCCAAAGAGAAACTATCGACATTTAAACCCAGCACGCTTGCCCAGGCCTCTCGGATAAGCGGAATCACACCAGCCGATATTACCGTGATTCAAATCCACATGAAGAAGGAAGAATCAAATATCAAAGATCAAAAATAAAAATAGTGGAATCCCGGCAAGCCGGGATGACATCCTTAATTTTGCTTTTTATATTTTGCATTTTGAATTGCAGTGAAATGATTGAACTGTCTGAAAATATCTACAATAGTCGAACCACCCGCAGCGAATCCAAGTTCAAGCTGTGGCGTTCGGCAGGCTTAATGCTGACCTACAAATGCAACTGCGCATGCGAATTTTGCTACTACAACTGCAATCCCGATAAGGGAGGCTTGATGCCTGCCGATACCGCCGTAAGCGCATGGCAGTCATTGAAAATCCTTGCTGGCGACAGTGCGAAGATTCACATCACAGGCGGCGAGCCTTTTTTGTACTGGGACCACTTGTTACAAATTCTCGAACAAGGTCAAAAACAAAATTTAGGCCGAGTCGATTTAGTCGAAACAAACGGATTCTGGGCAACGAGCGATAAGATTGTCAGGCAGCGGCTAAAAAGACTCGACAAACTCGGAATGAATCGTTTCAAGGTCAGCACCGATCCTTTCCATCAGGAATATGTTGACATCGAGCCTGTACGCCGGTTAGCTGATATTGCAAGCGAGATTTTAGGCCCCGAGCGTCTGCTCGTTCGCTGGCAAAAGTATCTGGAAAATCCAACTGATATGAAAAATCTCTCGCAAGCCCAACTCGAACAGCAGTATATCAACGCTATAAAAGATTATCCCTGCCGCTTCACCGGCCGAGCCGCGGGAAAACTAGCGGAACTGGTCGCGCGTTCAATCAACGAGCAACGAGCAACGAGCGACGAGCAACGAGACAATTGTAAATCGAATTTTCTCGGCGCCAAGGGCGTACACCTCGATCCGTTAGGCAACGTTTTCAGCAGCACATGCAGCGGCATCATAGTCGGCAATATCAATCAAACACCACTTGAAGATATCTGGAAGCAATTCGATCCTCAAGGTAGCGGTTTAATCGGTACGCTATTCAAAAAGGGACCTTCCGGCTTGCTCGCCGAAGCGGAAAAACTGGGCTATAAATGCGAAAAGAACTATGCCACCAAATGCCACCTATGCACGAGTATCCGGCAGTTTTTCTTCGATAACGGCCTTCAAAAGTCGATTTTTGGTCCTGCAGAATGTTATCTCGAACCGGAATGAGACACATTCAACTCTATGATCTCCAGCAATTCCACGTGCCCCCGTGACTTGAAAGAGACGATGATTTTGTACCTTGAATTCTTTTGTTGGAAAAGAAAGCATGTTATAATTATGCGACTGTTTTATGTCCGTGTGTGTGATCCACATATGGACAAGCACGGTTGACTTGGTCTTTGCCAGTAACTGATCAATGGCAGGCGTTCAGGAGAGGAAACGATGTTCAGAGCCGGAAAGAGTTTCAAGAAACGATTGAACATGACAGGCGCTGGTATTCTGCTGCTCTTGTCTTTGCTCTTTGTGTTTACATCATTTCGGTTTACCTTTCGCGATGAAGAATATTATCAGGCCAAGATTAGACGCCAGGAAAATCTCAGGCGGTCTTTCTTCCAGGCCGTGCGCGACGGCAGGCTCGGTCAAATCCGACTGTATCTTTCAATGGGGGTGAGCGTAAATGTCAAGGATGAAACTGGTGCCAGTGCTCTGCATACAGCGACAAGATACAATCGCAAGGGTGTGCTGGAATTGCTGATATCGAACGGCGCTGACGTTAATACAAAGGATGGGAACGGCCACACAGTTCTACATTCGACCGGGCTCTATCGTAAGGGTGTGACGGAATTGCTCATAGCAAATGGGGCTGATGTCAATGCGAGGGATAATAGCGGCGACACACCACTCCACAAGGCTGTTGGACAAAGAACTGATGATATAGCAAGATTACTGATCAGCAAAGGCGCCGACGTTAATGCTGAGAATGAGGATGGATTGACACCACTTGACATGGTCGCATTACGTATGCGAGCCGAAGAATGGACGCAGCTTCTCATTGAAAATAGTGCCAAAATACGGACTTTATGGACGGCTGCTTATCTCGGAGACTTGCCCAAACTCAAGAATTTCGTCAATACCGCTTCCGATATTGATACAAAGAAATGGGGCTGCACAGCCTTGTATTGCGCATCCAGTGCCGGTCATCTGGACATGGTCAAATTCCTTGTCGCCGCAGGTGCAAATGTTAATCTTCAGAATGACAGGCTCTATAGTCCTCTCCATATTGCAGCCGAAAGAGGACACAAAGATGTAGCGGCATTCCTGATCGATAAAGGGGCCAATGTCAACCTGAGAGGCGCCTGTGGCGTCACAGTTTTGCATGTGGCCGGTAGTTCGGGTCAGATCGAGATAGTGAGGCTTCTGATCGCAAAAGGTGCGAATGTTAATGCACGGGGTGATGACGGCACGGTTCTTCATACTTCTATCGGTCACAAAGACATAGTTAGTTTACTTATAGCTAATGGTGTAAATGTCAATACGAGAGACGATTCTGGCTCTACAGCTCTGCATCTGGCGAGAAACCCGGACGTGGCGGAGTTGTTGATTCTCAACGGTGCCGACGTGAGTTTAAGAAATGATGCAAATGAGACAACACCTTTGCACCTCGCAGTGTCGCGGGGAGAACAAAGCGTATCTGATCTTCTTATCTCACATGGGGCTCGGATAAACGCAAGAAACGATGAAGGCGAAACGCCTCTTCACATCGTTTGGGACAAGAATGTCGCAGAGCTTCTGATTAACAGCGGCGCTAACGTGGATGCCAAGGATAATAACAGTGAAACACCCCTGCACTGGGCAACCGGTCGCGAACTCTACGACATAGTCAAACTGCTTATTGACAAAGGCGCCGATGTTAATGCGAAGACCAAGACGGGCGAAACATCACTGGATATGGCGGCCGCGACTTTCGGTCCCGACAAGATAGTGGAGTTTCTGTTGGCGCGTGGGGGAAAGGTCAATAATCTCTACTCAGCTATTCGCGTAGCAGACATGGAGAGAATTGAAGCTTTTATTCAAGACGGAGCAGATGTCAATGCGAAGGACAGGCACGGCAACATACCTCTGGGAATGGCGATCTCTCTTGGGAACCTGGAAATAGTCGAGCTGCTAATCGACAACGGTGCTGATGTCAACGCAAAGGCCCCTTACCAGACGGGCTTTCTGCACCGTGCCACTAACCTTGGACAGAAAGAGATAGTTCAACTCCTTATTACTAAAGGAGCAGATGTCAACGCAAAGGGGTATTTCAACCAAACGCCTGTTTTTGCCGCGGCTCGAGGAGGTTATACGGCTATTGTAGAAATTCTGATCGCGAACGGTGCTTCAATACACATAAGTGATTATTATGACCGTGTCACACCTATGCATGAAGCTGCCGAGTTCGGGCACAAAGAGACAGTTGATTTATTGCTCAGAAAAGGAGCTGATATCGATGCAAAAGACGTCGATGGAAGAACACCTTTGGTACTGGCAAAAGAAAAAGGTCACACGGAAATAATTGAACTGCTGCGCAAGCGTGAAGCCAGGGAACGAAATTGAGAACTCGCAATGTTGAGTGGGGATCCGTAGTTCTTAATTCTGGTTCTTTGGCATTGCGGCGGCTTCGATTTCGAACAGCAGGTCGTGGCGGCAGATGTCGCAAATGACCGTTATCCAGGGCCAGTCGAGATTGCCTTTAATAGAATTGAATACTTGTTCTACCTCGGTTGTTTTGCAGTAGGCAATGACCTGGATCAGGTCTTTCTCGTTAGACTGCATTTCCGTCAGGACGGCCCGCACGTTTTCTATCGTTGCATTTATCTGGCCTGCTGCGTCGCCGATATTCGTGGTGGCGCCATCGGCATCGATAGAAGCGGTTCCGGAGACATATACGGTCTGGCCGGCGAGTGTGGTTGCCTTCGAAGCCCGTGAGAAGGCTGAGCCGTAATTCAGGGCACAATGCTGCTTGCCGGTGACCTGCAGGTATTGCGTGGAATCGGCCGGCTCAAGGATTGCTACCAAATCCATAGCACAGTGGCCGCCGTTATCCGGGCCGAGCCCGATTCCCGTGCTGGCGGGCATTGACTGGCGAGTTCCATCACCGATTAATCCCCGCTCGGTAAAGAAGTTATTTCTGACACCATTAAATTCATCGTACCAGGAAAGAATGTCCTTTAGCCACATCCATGTACGCGGCACGGAAAGGAAATCGGCGCCGAATTGCTTAAGTACCGACTCGCCCATTTCCAACATGACCTGGGCCTGTTCGGTATTATTTCCAGCCTGCGGCGCTGAAATGCCTGATAGTGTAAGAAGCGAGCAGCCGGGAGCGCGAAGGATGCGGCCGCAACCGGTTTGGTTCAGATTGACAACTTCCGGCTTATTTTCCGTGCTTATGGCGTGAACCTGCACGCCGGCGATTGGGCCAGATGAGCCTTCTGCCGCCACTAAAAAGCTCGGAGCGACTCCGTCATCAAGGTCGCCGTAAGCCTCAGAGCGCCCCTGGCGGATGGTGTCGGTTGCTTCCAAAGTGGAAAAAACTCGTTCTTGGAGGATAGATGCATTTTTCGAGCGCAGAGTGTCCCGGATACCGGAAAAAATCTCCCGCGCCTGGTCGTGCAATGTTGCTGCTTGTCCGGGCGTAGCAGAAATATAGATTTCAGTTGCTGAGGCTGAATCGATGCTACGTATTTCAAAGTTTGCGGTCATTTATGAGCCTATCATCCTTCACTCTATCGATATTCTACTATAAACACTCCATTATAATTGTTTTGGACGATAAAATCAAGTCTAAATCCGGCTTTAATAGAAAAAGCTTCTGCCGGACGGATTATCATTACTCGTTTTGTCGTTTTTTACAGAATTCAAGCAATTTGTTAATCTCCTGCACGAGCTTTGTGTTTCCGACGGCATTCGCGCAACTAAGTGCCTTTTCAGCCGACAGCACAGATTCGCTGAATTGTTGTACTTCGGCGTAACTCATCGCCAGCCTGTAGTGGGCTGAGGCGTTTTTAGGATCAAGGCGTACCACTTCGGAGAAATGGGGGATCGCTTCTTCGGGCCTTTTGGCGAAAGAAAACGCCAGAGCAAGATTAAAGTGCATGCCGACGGGATTGTACTGTTTGTCGAGACCATTGGGCATACCCCGCAAAGCCTCAGAAAGATGTTTAATGGCCTGGTCAAACTGTCTCTGATGCAGAAGCGCCATACCCAGATCATGGTGTATACGGGGATCGTCAGGATTAGCTTTCAGAGCCTGGTTATAATGTGACATTCCCTCCTCGTACATTCGCTTGGCGTTGTACATTAGAAAGCCAAGTCTAAGGTGTGCTTCGGCGTTGTTCGGATTCAGCTCCAGCGCATGTCTATACTCGCCGATTGCGTTATCTGTATCGCCGGCTTTGAAAAACTCGTTGCCGGCTCTAACAAAGGAATAGTCGTTTAAGAAATCTTCACTGATATTCTTAATTGCAGTTGCTTTGAGATTGACAAATTCAGGGATGTTAGCGGCTTTGTCCGGGTCGGTGAAGTGTTCCAGCAGGACGGCGGGGGTGCTGTTTCCATGCTCATCGATGTGGGTCAGACAAAGCTGAGTATAATCCGAATAGGCTTTTGATGAAAATACCAGCCACTTGCCGTTGGGTGAGAAGCTGTGCCATGAGTTCATGCGGCTCGTATTGGCACGCAATCTTCTGGCCTTGCTTCCTTCGGCTGGTATGATATAAAGCTCGCTGTCGGGCTGTAGAAGCATATAGCTCTTGGCTTTGCAGAACACGATCCACTTGCCGTCTGGTGAGTATTTCGCGAAGAAGTTGCTCATGCCGTTGTTTGAGGCCCCCTCGATTGGTTCCGGTGTGCCGCCTTTTCCTTTGTTGAAGGGCATTCTGTACAAGTCGAATAAAAATGGTTTTCCATCCTCGGTGAATTCCTTGCACTCTTCCCGGGTTAGAAGCACTTTGCCTTTGCCTTCGGTATCCTTGAGGTTATATGCTTTTGCTCTGGCAAAGACAATGTCCTTGCCGTCAGGGCTCCATGTTGGATTGCTCTGGACATATTGCGGATCGTCAGCGCCGGGCAGTGACTCAAATGTCCGGGCCTGCATGTCGTACGTGCACAGAATGCCTTTGACGGGAAAGAAAAGCTGAGAGAAAGCCAGAGGCGGCATCGGAACGAAGACGGACTTGTCTTTTACCGTACTAACGACAAACCTTCCGTCCGGTGAGACCTGTGAGAGCAGGCCGAAGGTTTGTTCACCATCTTCTTTTTTATAGTCGTTCCACGTGATGATATCGCTCGTAGCGAGGACCATTTCTTCTGCAGTGTGCGTTATGACATATGAACCTTTGCTGTTTGCATAATCCACGTCCATCGCGAGGATGTCACCTTGTTCGGAAAATGAGTGACAGTTTCCACAGACCGGCAGGTTTTCCATGACAACCGGAGGATTTGGTGTGGAGATGTCGCCGAAGCGCCATCTAATAAGCGAGGGATCCTTTACGGCGTCGACAAATGGCAGGTTCACTTCCCGGTAGAATATCGGAGCGCCAACTTCGTCTTTGGATGTTCTGATTTTGGTACTGCCCGCTGAAGTGATTTTCGCTGATGACTTCCGATTGACGCCCAAAATAGTCACCCGGGCATTTTTTTCCAAAGACCGATTTTTTATAACCTGCCATTGCTGACTCTCAGGAGTCCACTTGGATTCATCCGTGATGACATTTATATCTCCCTGATCGTCCTGCAAATCGATGCTGATGAGCCACAAATCGGAGCCGGAATTGTCGTTCCAGCGAAATGTGGGGGGTATGATTTCCGGCGGGAAAAGAGTCTCGTCCAGCGGGTAGCTAATCATCAACCTGCTGTATTCGGCATCTTGTTGATAATTTGCTAATATGTCTTCTGCCCGGAGCGGGCGTTCTTCAAACGTGGTTAGCAGGACTATCGCAGCAACTATTGCTGTTGTACCGATGCCTATAATGAGATATTTGACCGATTTGCGCATCGATTCTCTTATCGTTCAAAAGTAGTCAATCGTTTTGCTCGAAACATACGTCATTTTACGCAAATCGAGCAAACGACACATT
>Ga0209536_100014754_pt1 | contig 11198 bp, 8 predicted proteins | sample DeeMarSeWOR28_12_FD_187461 | JGI IMG/M metagenome (GOLD analysis project Ga0209536, IMG submission 187461) | Marine sediment microbial communities from White Oak River estuary, North Carolina - WOR-2-8_12 (SPAdes) (version 2) | ecosystem: Environmental > Aquatic > Marine > Intertidal zone >... | reverse complement strand
GCCGAAATTGCGCAGTTTTGCCTCTGGATTTTTGCGTTCTAATATTTTTGACCGAATTAAGGAGAATATCAAATGGCAAGACCTGTTACATTGTTCACCGGCCAGTGGGCGGACCTGCCGCTCGCAAAGCTGGCCAAGAAGGCGGCGGACTGGGGATACGATGGGTTGGAATTGGCGTGCTGGGGAGACCACTTCGACGTGGACAAGGCCCTGAAGGACCGCAGCTACTGCAAGGCCAAGCGTGACCTGCTGAAAAAGCACGGCCTCAAGGTGTTCGCGATATCGACACATCTGGTTGGCCAGGCTGTGTGCGACAATATTGACGAGCGTCACAAGGCAATACTGCCGGCGGACGTCTGGGGCGACGGTGACCCCGAGGGCATCCGCAAACGTGCAGCAGACAAGGTAATAGATGCCGCCAAGGCCGCCAGGAGGCTGGGCGTGGATGTCGTCAACGGATTTACCGGCAGTTCCATCTGGCACATGGTCTACTCGTTTCCGCCGGCATCGCCGGAGGCGATAGAGGCCGGTTACAAGGACTTCGCGAAGCGCTGGCGTCCCATCCTCGACGCCTTCAAGGTCGAAGGCGTGAAGTTCGCTCTCGAGGTTCACCCGACGGAGATCGCATTTGACATTGCCTCGGCCGAGCGCGCCATCAAAGCCATCAAAGGCCACAAGTCATTCGGTTTCAACTACGACCCGAGTCACCTCGCCTACCAGGGCGTCGACTACGTCAAGTTCATCCGCACCTTCGGCGACCGCATCTTCCACGCTCACATGAAGGATGTCTGGTGGGGACACGGAGACGGCACAGTCGGCGTCTTCGGCGGTCATACCGAGTTCGCCGATCCGCGCCGCTACTGGGACTTCCGATCCATCGGCCACGGCGACATCAACTTCGAGGAGATCATAGTCGCGCTCAACGACGTCGGCTACCAGGGCCCGCTGTCGGTCGAATGGGAAGACAGCCGGATGGACCGCGAGCACGGCGCCGCCGAGGCTGTCGCATTCTTCAAGAAAGCTGATTTCAAGCCTTCGGCCGTTGCTTTCGATGCGCAGTTTGACAAGTAATCGAGATGAAACTCTTCAAGGCTCGCAGAGTGTTGAATTGCCTCTCCGGGAGCCCACAGATATCCAGAAGGCTAAGACATGACAGGGAATAATGATCTCAGCCGGCGCCGGTTTCTTAGCAGGGCGGCCGGAGCAATGGCTCTGCCGTACTTAGTTCCGGTTTCGGTTTTCGCCGGATCTTCGGCCTCGCCGAGCGAACGAATCACATTGGGTTTCATAGGCGCGGGCAAGCAGAGCAAGCATCTGATGAGGTCTTTCCTGAACTCGCCCGGCACCCAGGTTGTCGCCGCCTGTGACGTTGACAAGCTCAAGTTAGATCGCGGCAAGAAGATCGTTGAGGACCATTACGCCGGCAAGAGCGGCGGATCTTACAAAGGCTGTGACACATACGGTGACTTCCGCGATGTGCTTGCCCGAGACGATATTGATGCCGTTGTGATCTCGACCCCCGACCATTGGCATGCCATTACGGTCATCCAGTCTGCCCAGGCGGGCAAGGATATCTACTGTGAGAAACCGCTGTCGCAGACGATCGGAGAGGCCCGGGCCATGGTCAACGCGGTGCGGCGTTACGGGCGCGTTTTCCAGACCGGCAGCATGCAGCGCTCGGACTGGCACTTCCGCCTGGGCTGCGAGCTTGTCCTCAACGGCTATATCGGCGAGTTGAAGCACGTCACCGTAAGTGTCGGTGGCCCGGCCGGCAATCCGGCACTTCCCGCCCAACCGGTGCCCGATTATCTCGATTGGGAGATGTGGCTAGGCCCGGCGCAGTGGAGGCCGTACAATGAGGATCTGTCTCCGCATCTGAGCCGGGACGTCTTTCCTAACTGGCGCAACAACAGCCGATTCGGTGGCGGAGGCATGACCGACTGGGGAGCGCATCACTTCGACATCGCTCAATGGGGGCAGGGAATGGACCAGAGCGGTCCGGTTGAGATTATCCCTCCCGACGGCAAGGACTACAAGGTGCTCACCTACAGGTACGCCAGCGGCGTAACGATGACCCGCGACAGGGCCGACGGCGTGCTTTTCACAGGCACGAAGGGCAAGATCGAGACCAACCGAGGCCGTCTGCGCACGACGCCCGAGTCCCTCAAGGATCAGAAGATCGGCCCAAACGAGATACATCTCTATGAGAGCAGAAATCACTATGTCGACTGGCTCGATGCGATCCGCAAGCGAAGCAAACCGATCTGCGATATAGAGACGGGCTGTCGTTCGGTATCCGTCTGCCATCTGGGCAACATAGCATACAAGCTCAGGCGCCCGCTGAGGTGGGATCCTGAGCGTGAATTGTTCGTCGGCGACGATGATGCCAACCGCCTGCTTTCCCGGCCTATGCGCGGCCCGTGGCACCTCTAAAATTGATTATTGATTATTGACTATTGATTATTGGTTCGGATGGAGATTGAAGATTGACACAAGACAAAAGCATTAACCGCCGTCGGTTCCTAAAGAGCGCAACAAGCTTTGCCGCCGGGGCGATGGCATTTCCGTATTATGTTTCTGCGTCGGCGCTGGGCAATGATGGCGGTGTGGCCGCGAGCAACCGGATCGTCATGGGCTGCATCGGTGTTGGGAGCCAGGGCTCCGGCAATATGCGTGGGTTCCTCGGCAAGAGGCAGGCGCAGGTGGTAGCTGTCTGCGATGTCGACAAGAGAAACCGCGACAGGGCCAAGAAGACCGTGGACGACCGGTACGGCAACAGTGACTGCCGGACGTACCTGGATTTTCGCGATGTGATCGCGCGAGAAGACATCGATGCCCTGTCACTTGCGCTGCCGGATCACTGGCATTCGATCCCTGTCGTCATGGCGGCACGCACCGGCAAGGACATGTACGGCGAAAAGCCGCTCGCGCGGACCATCCGCGAGGGCCGCGCCATGGCAGATGCGGTCAAACGCTACGGCCGCGTCTGGCAGACCGGCAGTTGGCAGCGTTCGGTGGCGAACTTCCATCGCGGCTGTGAGCTCGTGCGCAACGGAAGAATCGGCAAAGTCACGAGAGTCGAGGTCGGCTTGCCGACCGGCGGCGGTGGCGGCAGTTCTGCCGTTCAACCTGTCCCGGATGGCCTGGACTGGGATTTCTGGCTTGGCCCCGCACCCTGGCGGCCGTTCATGAAGTATAGCCGCAGGGCCCCTCACTGGGATTGGCGCTGGATTATGGACTACTCCGGCGGCCAACTGACCGACTGGGCCGGTCATCATATCGACATTGCCCACTGGGGTTTGGGATTTGACGAAACGGGCCCGGTTGAAATCGAAGGTAAGGGTGACTACCCCGCAGACGGAATCTACGATGCCCCCACGGCGTATAGGTTCACGTGCAAATACGCCGGCGGCGTGACAATGATCGTAGCCAACGACCGCCAGCAGCCAAAGGGGATGGGAACTGTGTGGTACGGGGAAAAAGGTTGGATCCACGTCGATCGCGGCAACAAGCTTGACGCCGAACCCAAGAGCGTTCTGGATGAAAGAATCGGTCCCGACGAGACCAGATTGTACGAAAGTCGAGACCATCAGCAGAACTTCCTGGACTGTGTCGCGAGTCGTCAAGAAACGATTACACCCATAGAGACTGCGCTTCGATCGATCAGCGTCGGGCTGCTCGGTGAAATCGCGATGCTCACAGAGAGCAGGCTCCGGTGGGATCCCGAGAAAGAGGTCTTTCTGAACAACGACAAGGCCAACAGGCTGCTCTCTCGACCGATGCGGAGCCCGTGGCACCTCTAGAATTGATTATTGATTATTGACTATTGATTATTAAGGAGTAGCAAAATGAGGACGAGGTCAAACTTTATCAGCGCTGTATTGCTAGGCCTCTGGTGTTTGTCGTTGTTTACAACGCCGGGCCAGGCCCAATCGCCGGCAACGCTCCGAGAACTCAGGGCCGAAGAGTTGCAGAAGATTGAGAACGCCGTTCCGGAGAAACCGACGGTCCGGCCGGCCAAGCCGCGAAAGATGCTCGTCTTTTGGCGCTGTGAAGGCTTCTTTCATAGGAGCATTCCGGTTGTCAATGAGGCCCTCAAGATCATGGGCCGAAAGACCGGTGCGTTCGAGGTTACCGTATGCACGGATGATTACTCGATATTCACGCCGGAAAAGCTCGCGCAATTCGACGCCGTGTGTTTCAACAATACGACCCACTTGCAGTTCCATCCTCAAGAAACGCCCGAACGCTGCAAGGCGTTGATGGATTTTGTCAAGGGCGGCAAAGGCATCGTCGGCGTTCACGCCGCTACGGATAATTTCTATAACTGGCCCAAGGGCAAGGGCTGGTCTGAGGCGTCGGAAATGATGGGCGGCAAATTCACCGGCCATCCATGGACTGCAGGCGGAACCTGGGCCTTCAAGATCGACGATCCTGACCATCCGCTGATGGCTGCATTCGAAGGTAAAGGCTTCAAGATCAGCGATGAAATTTACAGAACGGACCCGCCGCTTTATTCCCGAGACAAGCAGCGTGTTTTGATGAGTCTTGATATGAGCGATCCGACCACAGCCGGTGCCAAGGGGGTCAAGCCCTCGGACGCCGACACCGGCATCACCTGGATCAAGACCTGGGGCCAAGGCCGGATGTTCTATTGCTCGCTCGGACATAACGACCACATATTCTGGAATCCGGCGATCTTGCGGCACTATCTCGATGGGATTCAATTCGCATTCGGTGACTACAAGGTTGATACGACGCCAAAACCTCTGGCAAGTTCAGGAAAGGGATCAGACATGGCAGAAGTGCAGGAATTACTGGCAAAGGTGAAAGAGTACGATTGGGGTCAAAGCCGCCTGGCGCTGACCGAGCTGAGCGAGATTATCAGAAAAGCGCACAGCGACAAGGCCGAGCTGGCGAAGTTAGAGCAGGCCCTGCTGGGGGTGCTCGAGTCGGACGCCAAGCAGGCTGGCAAGCAATACGTCTGCCGTGAGCTTAGTATCGTCGGCACCGAGCAGTCTGTTTCTGTGCTGGCCGGGATGCTGGTCGACGAGGAGACATCGGATATGGCCCGCTACGCGCTGGAGCGCATCCCCGGGACCGCTGTCGATGACGCCCTGCGCCGTTCTCTGCGCAAGGCCAAAGGCAAAGCCAGGATCGGCATCGTCAATTCTCTGGGCCAGCGCGGCGACACGAGAGCCGTCCGGCCTCTGTCCAGGCTTGTGACCGGCAAGAACGAGGAGCTCGCCACTGCCGCCGCCGCTGCCTTGGGCCGGATCGCTACCGCCGCCGCCGCCGAGGCCCTGGCTGCCGCAAAGGACAAGACCGAGGGCAAAGTACAGTTGGCCGTGCTCGATTCCTATTTGAAGTGCGCCGACAAGATGGTTGCCGACGGACAGAAGGCCGAAGCCTTGGCTATCTACAAGGCGCTGGGCAAGGCGGAAATGCCCAAGCCGATTCGCACTGCCGCGGTGACAGGAATGATTAACGCGGCCAAGAATTGAAGTTGAGTATGAAGACCAATCGTACGATTTGCGGCGCATTGGCGCTGTTGCTTTTGTACCTTTGCGGTCTTGGCCTGGCGCAGGACGAGGCCGTTAAGATGGTGCTCGATATTCTCAAGAGCGGCGAGCAGGAGATGCAAACCGTCGCGATAGCGATGGTCAAGGATATGCCCGGCGCCGAGGTGACGAAGGCTCTGGCGGCTGAGCTGCCCGGTCTTTCGCCCACCAGTCAGGTGCAGCTGTTGTCGGCTCTCGGCGACCGCGGCGATGCCGCGGCACTACCGGCAGTTGTTACGGCCGCCAGTGCCGAGGATCAGTCCGTTCGGATTGCCGCCTTAAGAGCGTTGGGCCAACTGGGTGACGATACGACTGTCGCGCTGCTGGCCAGGGCGGCTGCCAGCGCCAGGGGTGCCGAGCAAAAAGCCGCTCGAGACAGCCTGTACAGGCTCCGCGGTCCCAAGGTCGACCAGGTGATCCTTGACGAAATACCCAAGTCCGAGGCTCCCGTAAAGGTCGAGCTGATAAGCGGCGTGGGCCGGCGGAACATAAAGGCAGGTGTGGGGCCTCTATTGAAAACTGCCGAGGACGCCGACCGCAAGGTTCGAACCGAGTCCTTCAGGGTTCTGAAGGTCGTCGCCGCACCCGAGCATCTGCCGGCTCTCGTTCAGCTTCTGATAGAGGCCGGCAGTTCATCCGACCGCAGCGAATGCCAGAAGACCGTAGCGGCTGTAGCTCACAGGATCGAGGACAGGAACAAACAGGCCCAGGCCGTGCTGGCCGCGCTGCCAGAGGTCAGGCAGACCCAGAGCCGATGTGCTCTGCTCGGCGTTCTCGGAAAGATCGGCGACAATAAAGCCTTGCCCGTTCTGGTCGCCGCGCTGAAAGACAAGAACGCCGAGATACAAACCGCCGCAATCAGGTCACTGGCCGAGTGGCCTACTGCCGAGCCTCTGCTCGATTTACTAAACGTCGCCGAGAATTCACAAAACAAACTGCACCGGATTCTCGCTCTGCGTGGATTTGTCCGTCTACTAGCCCTTGGAAGCGAACGATCCGGCGAAGAGACCATCGAGATGTACAAGAAGGCGATGAGCCTGGCGCCTGATGTCAGTGAGAAGAGAAAGGTGCTCTCGGGGCTGGCCAACGCCAGATCCCGCGGCGCGCTGGAAATGACGACAGCTTATCTCGAAGACGAAAATCTGTCGAGGGAGGCCGAATACGCCGTGGTGAAGATCGCAGAGGGTATCCATGCAGATCTTCCAGACCTGGCCAAAGAGACGCTGAAGAAGATCATCCAGCGGACGACAAATGATACGCTGCGCGAGCAGGCGCAGCAGGCGTTGGACAAGATGAAATAGTCATGATTTTCGATTGCCGAATTTCGATACCTGCTTTAGCGGGCACAAGTTTGCGCTTTTTCAAATCGCAGATCAAAATGTCCAGGTTCGGTCGCAAATAGCAATCACGTACAGGAGAAGAACGTATGGTACGAGGTGAACGCAGTTACATCATTCATCATTTCTTCAGAAGAAACCGTAGAATCGCGATTCTCATTCTGGCTCTGATCTTTCCTTTGTTGCTGTCTTCGTGCGGCGGTCTTGCCAAGGTTGATCCGGTCATAGAAGCGCGAGAGACAGTACTAGCCGCCGATCCCTTCATGGGGGACTTCCAGGGTGATTGGCAATTGGATGACGGAAGCGACTCAGGCCCGCTGGTGGCGCAGGTGATCGCCTTGGGTAAGGGAAAATACCGGGCCGTCTTCTTCGATCAGTTTGATACGCGCACCGAGCCGCGTGCCGTGCTCAATGACGAGGTCGAGGACCAGAACGCCAGTTTCACCGGGCAGGCCGATTCCGAGGGTGGCAGGCTTGACATCGAGGGCAAAATCGAGGGCGACAGGTTAGCCGGCACCTTCAAGGGCTGGGATTTCTCCGGCAGGTTCGAGTTGAGCAGGACGATTCGCGTTTCGCCTACGTTGGGCGCAGAACCTCCGGCCGGGGCCCTTGTTCTGTTCAACGGCAAGAACTTCAAACAGTGGCAGCACACACCGTCGAAGAACAATCCTACCGGCGGCCCCGTGCAATGGATTCGCAAGAAGGGCGGCATCATGGAGGTCAAGCCCGGCACCGGCTCGATTGTGACCAAGAAGAAGTTCACCGACTTCAAGCTGCATATCGAGTTTCTTCTGCCCTTCATGCCCGAAAAACGAGGTCAGGCTCGGGCCAACAGCGGAGTATACCTGCAGGGGCGATACGAAGTGCAGGTACTCGACAGTTACGGCCTCGAGGGCAAAGACAACGAGTGCGGCGGTATCTACAAGGTCGGCGCTCCTGCTGTCAATATGTGTGCACCGCCGGCGCAGTGGCAGACCTACGATATCACCTTCAGCGCACCGAAGGAGGGCAATCCTGCGCGGGCCACCGTGGTCCACAACGGCGTAACAATACACGACGAAATCGAACTGCCCGGGCCGACCGGTGGCGCACTGGACAGCAACGTCAACGAACCGGGCGGCATATACCTTCAGGACCACAGCAATCCAATGCAGTTCCGCAACATCTGGCTGGTTGAATTGTAGATCGTGGGTTTGTCGTGTCCCGGTACGATTCTTAGAAAACGATAACTTTAATTAGAGGATTTTCGATTATGAAAGACCAGACCAAGACAACTCAGAAGTCGAGCAAGAGTGTTTCTCGACGAGATTTCATGGGCGGCGCCGCTGCGGCGATGGCCTTTACGATTGTGCCCAGCCACGTACTGGCTCAGCCGCCGAGCGAGAAGCTCAATGTAGCTTCCATAGGCTCGGGCGGAATGGGGGGCGGCAACACGCGAGCCGCCGCCGGTGCCGGCGCGAACATCGTCGCGCTGTGCGATGTGGACTGGGATCGAGCGTCGGACACATTCAAGCGTTATCCGGAGGCCAAGAAATATAAAGACTTCCGCAAGATGCTGGATAACGAAAAGAGCATCGAGGCGGTGATTGTCGCCACGCCCGACCACTTCCATACCATTGCGGCGATGGCGGCGATCAGACGCGGTAAGCACGTCTACGTGCAGAAACCGCTGACTCGTCTGGTGTCGGAGGCCCGCGCCCTGACAGAAGCCGCCCGCAAGTACAAGGTCGTCACGCAGATGGGCAACCAGGGTCACTCCGGCAACGGCGTCCGTGACATCTGCGAATGGATCTGGGCCGGCGTGATCGGCGAGGTCCGCGAGGTTCACGCCTGGACGAACCGACCCGTCTGGCCGCAGGGCATCGACAGGCCGAAAGAGGTGCACGATATCCCCGGCACGCTCGACTGGGATCTCTGGCTAGGCCCGGCACCGGAGCGGCCGTACAATAGATGCTACGCGCCGTTCGCCTGGCGCGGCTGGTGGGATTTCGGCGGCGGCGCTCTGGCCGATATGGCATGTCACGTGCTCGACCCGGTCTTCTGGGCGCTCAAGCTCAAGTACCCGACAAGCGTCGAGGCAAGCTGCACGCCGGTCAACAACGAGACGTTCCCGCTGGCTTCGATAGTCCATTACGAATTCCCGGCCCGTGAGGGGATGCCGGCCGTGAAGGTGCACTGGTATGACGGCGGACTCAAGCCCGAGCGTCCGAAGGAGCTTGAGATTGGCCGCAAGATCGACCAGGCTTCGAGCAACGTTCTGTTTATGGGCAGCAAAGGCGTCCTGCGCTGCGGCGAATACGGCGACAATCCACAACTGATACCGTATGATCGCATGCGCGAGTTCTCCAAAAACAAGCCGCCGCAGACGCTCGAGCGGATCAAGACCAGCCACGAAGGCAACTGGATCGAGGCGTGCAAGACCGGTGGCCAGGCCACCTCGCACTTCGACTATGCCGGGCCGTTCACCGAGATGGTCACTATGGGTAACCTGGCGATCCGACCGGAGAACGTCGGCAAGAAGCTCGAATGGGACGGCGTGAATATGCGCGTCACCAACGACGAAAAGGCCAACGATTACGTCCAGATGCACTACCGCGACGGCTGGTCGCTTGAAATGTAAAATGCAAAAATCAAAGTGCAAAATTAAGGAAATCATCCGCCGCAGGCGGATTCCGCAATTTTGATTTTTGCCTTTTGATATTTGATTTTTGTACACGGGGTGTTCTCATGAGAGACCGAGAGCAAACGGGCGTCGTGCGCCAAGCAAGGTTGTCGCGGCGCAATTTCGTGACTGCAACGGCGGCCGCTGCGGCGTTCGCGATTGTCCCGCGCAATGTTCTTGGGGGACGTCGTCATGTCCCGCCGAGCGAAAAGCTCAACATAGCCGGGATCGGCGTTGGCGGCCGAGGGGCCGGCGATCTCGATGCGGTCAGCAGCGAGAACATCGTCGCTCTGTGCGACGTCGACCAGAGACGGGCCGCCGATACGTTCAAGCGCTACCCTCGAGCCGCCAAGTACAGAGATTTCCGTCGGATGCTGGATGCCGAGGACAGGAACATCGACGCCGTCATCGTCGCGACGCCGGATCATGTTCATGCTGTCGCGTCCATGGCGGCGATCAAGCGCGGCAAGCACGTGTACTGCGAGAAGCCGCTGGCCCATTCGATCTACGAGGTTCGCAAGGTGACCGAGGCAGCGCGGCAGGCCGGCGTTGCAACGCAGTTGGGCAACCAGGGCCAGGCGTCCGAAGGGACCCGGCTCGTGTGCGAGTTCATCGCCGCAGATGCCCTCGGGGCCGTCCGGGAGGTCCACTCCTGGTCTAACAGGCCGATCTCGCCCCGTGGTATCGATCGGCCGAAGGACACTCACCCGGTACCCGAAGGTCTCGACTGGGATCTCTGGCTCGGACCGGCGCCGAAGCGTCCGTACCACCCCTGCTATCTGCCGTTTACGTGGCGCGGCTGGTGGGATTTCGGCACAGGCGTTCTGGGTGACATAGGCTGCCATCAGATGGCACCGATATTCCGGGCTTTGAAGCTTGGGTACCCCACGAGTGTCGAGGCCTGTTCGAGCGGAGTCAATTCCGAGACCGCGCCCCTGGCGTCGATGGTCCGTTATGATTTTGGTGCCCGTCCCGGCATGCCGCCGCTGAAGCTGACCTGGTACGACGGCGGGTTGATGCCGGCCAGGCCGAAGGAATTGCCCAACGGTCTGCGTTTCGGCAATGCCGATGACAATCTTTACATCGGCGAGAAGGGCAAGATGCTGGGTAACAGGCTGCTGCCCGAAGCACGGAGCAAAGAGTACGGCAAGCCGCCCAGGATTCTGCCGAGATCGCCTGGCCATCACAAGGAGTGGATCGACGCCTGCAAGGGCGGCGAGCCCGCCGGCTCGAACTTCGAGGTCTCGGGGCCGCTTACCGAGGTGGTTCTGTTGGGCAATATCGCCCTTCGCACGGGCCAGACGCTCTATGAAAAGGGCCTCAAGCTGCACTACGACGGTCCCGGCATGAGGGTTACTAATCTGCCGGAGGCGAACGAGTATATCCGCGACGAATACCGCGACGGATGGACATTGTGATTATCTATTGACCATTTGAGATTGAATGAGGAACACTTCAATGAGAACGAAGAATCGAAAAGAAACATCCAACGGCAGGATATCGCGGCGTCACTTCATGGGTGCGGCGGCAGCGACGGCGGCGTTTACGGTTGTGCCCAGACACGTTCTGGGCGGACGCGGCAACGTACCCCCGAGCGAGAAGCTCAACATCGCTTCGGTCGGTGCCGGTGGTCAGGCC
>Ga0209536_100014753_pt1 | contig 11198 bp, 9 predicted proteins | sample DeeMarSeWOR28_12_FD_187461 | JGI IMG/M metagenome (GOLD analysis project Ga0209536, IMG submission 187461) | Marine sediment microbial communities from White Oak River estuary, North Carolina - WOR-2-8_12 (SPAdes) (version 2) | ecosystem: Environmental > Aquatic > Marine > Intertidal zone >... | reverse complement strand
CCGACCTGGAGAGCCTCCTCCAACATCTCGATCGCTTCAGGGAGCCTGCCCAGCACCTTATAAAGATGCCACATATTTTCAGAGTATTCCGCCGTCTGGCTCCAATCCAGCTGATCTACAACCCACATCCAGGCAGCCCGCAGGTTATCCACCTCAGGTTTAAGGGGATCAATCAGGTTGGTACCGGCCGATTCCCGCCATTTTTTCACAGCCAGAAACAGTTGATTCCGGTAATAACAGAAATGTTCTCGTTGGGTGGACGATAATTCGCCCGGGATTTCCACCAACTTCCGGGCTGCAAACATCTTGATGAGAGCATGCAGCAAAAATCGATCCCCGACGTCTCGTTTTATCAAAGATTTATCAATCAAAACCGACAGCACGGGCAGGTTGGCATGGGCAACATCTTGGGCAGCTTTGAGAGTAAAACCTCCTTGAAATACTGCAAGACGGTTGAAGATTTTTTGTGAAGCGCAGAATACAGCGTCGGCGTGGTGAAACAATTGCTGGTCCCGTACTTGGATTGAAGCGGGAGCGGTGATATCACGGTAAGCATCGTATTTGTCCGTGTAATAATAAAGCAAACCGCTGCGCGGAAGAGCCGCGATTACACCGGCGAAGGACGGCAAACAAGCGATGACTAATGGTTGGCGGATTCGAAGCAAGCGGTAAGTAAGTCGCAACTGCCACAACAGCCAGCGATCGTTCCATTTCTCCAGGGCAGGATTGCCGAAGAGAGGCAACGCGATGGGTGCCAGCACATGAAAACCGGGGGCGGCTTTCTTCAGCCAGTGCGACCAGCTCCGCAACCTCATGAACACGCGTTTGAGGATCCCCCGCCGGCGCACGCGCGGCAAGTTCATACCAATGGAGTTGACCCAAAGGACTGGGTGCCCGCGTCGATGCACTGCATGCATGATGTGGAAGGGGCTGCCTGGATTGCTATGCCAATAATCGTAGCATGAAAAGCAAACAACCGGATTGTTATTGACCATTGCGGAAACCATCGCCGGGATTTGGGCAGAATCGCTGGTAGATTTCCCTGATATTTAGAAATTCGGCGTTCGGTAAGGCTTTCAAGGCTTTGATCAACTCAGCGACCAAAATCAGCGACTCCTCTGTATGATGAAACCGATGATGCAGGAGTACACCGACAACCGGCGTGTGCCGGGTGAAATTGCGGATTTTGTTCAGCAGGGTTTCCAAATCGTAGAAAATGCAATCGCAACTGCCGTGAGGTCCAAGGTAACGGGCTATGAATGAAACCGCCATGTCCACACAAAACAGCCTGGTACCAGGGTAAAAATCTAGATGATAAGAAACATGCCGGGCCAAGAGCTGTCCCTTTCGCAGAGTATGACCGACAGCGTACATGATCCTTCGGGAAAGGCGATAGTTGAAGTGGGAACAAACGATACGGTAACCGATTTTGTCGGCAGCTTGCATCGAATGCTGATTATAAGGTCCAAAGGGATAATTGAGACAGGGTAAAAAGGTGTTGCCAAACTTGTTCACCAGGATATCGCGGCCTCGCTGTAAATCTGCGTACTGTTCGGCAAAGGGCCGACGACCGCCAAATTCCCCTTTATCCCTTTCCACATGATCATAACCGTGCTGCATGATCTCGATAAGACGTGGTCTCTTCTCGTGTTCATTGATAAGCCACTCGATGGCTTCGTCAGTGACGTTGGCAGGCTCAACCGCATGAGTGATGGGTACATTTTCTTTCGTACAGCAGCGGGTTACCAGGACGAGTGGGTCGTCGAGCACGTTGACATCGTCATTGCGGAAGTAGAAGATTGCCATGCGTCAGATGTTCTCTCGCTGTGCCTTTAATTCCTGAAAAAAGGCGAGCTGGCGTTGGGCCGAAGTAACGATATTGAATTCCTTTTCAATCCAATCTCTGCCCCCACGCGAAACCTGCTTCACCAAATCTGGATTTCGGCTCAAACGTTCAATCGCAGTAGCAAGGTCCGCAGCGTTTTCCGGCTCGAGCAGTAATCCTGTCTGTTCATCGATCACCAATTCGGGGATCCCGGAGACCCGGGTGGATATCACCGGACAGCCACAGGCCATCGCTTCCATGAGAGTCACGGGAATGCCATCCATATCCCCGTCGGCCGCAACCACACAGGGCAGAACGAAAATGTCAGCTTGTTGGAGGAGTGACTTGATATCTGCCTGTTGCAACGGTCCAGTGAATTCCAGATCCCGCAAACCCAGCTCCATGGCTTGATGCTTGAGTCCCACCAGTAAAGGACCTTCGCCGACGAGTTGCCCGCGCCAGCGAATACCCTCCCGGGAGAGGATGGCCAGAGCCTCGAGCAGATAGCTGAAGCCTTTCTTGGGCACGAGACGGCTCACGGCTAGGATCTGAATAGGATCTTGGCACGTGGTTCTCGGCTGGAAAGGGAAACGGTCTAAAGCCAACCCACAGCGGACGACACGCACAGGCGGCAAATGATTGGTGAACTTTTTATAATAGGCGATGTTGAAATGGGATATGGCCGAAATACCGGCAGCGAGTCGGAATTTGATGTCCAAAGCCACACGCTCATGAAAGATTCCTGCGCCGTGATCGGTGAAGGAAAAGGGTATGCTCGTGAGGCAATGCAGCAGAAGTGCGAAGATGGTGGGAGAACCTGCGAAATGGGCATGAATGTGTTCGATCCCGGCTTTTTGGAGGGTGGGTGCAAACCGGGCTGCGATGGCGAGTTGGTAGAGCAACTTAATTTTGACAGATAGTGAGCTATCTTGCGAAGACATGACAATCCGGAGGGCATGCCCCAGGCGAGAGGGATTGGAGACCAGATTGGTCATGAGGCCTTTCACAACCGAGATAAATGGGGCTGGATAGGCAAAAAGACAGCCTTTCAGATCACATTCGGGGACAGTGGTGGCCGAGGTCTCTGGGGTTCGGAGTGACAGAAGATGGACATCGGCCCCAAGTTCCCGTAACTGATTGATTTCACGGGTGATAAAGGTATGAGAAAGTGCTGTGAAGTTGGTGGAAATATAGAGGACTCGCAACAAACACTCCCTGTTTGAATCACATACGATACGGTTGGTTTACGAAACCAATCGAAACGGGATTCATTGTGTGGGCAGTATCGTCCAATCTATTGTTAGCATAAGCAATTCCAACAATCAACCACGGCTCAACGAAGGTGGCAGGGGCCTACGGGAATCTTGACAAGTGCCCTTTTTTTTTGGACATTATGCTGTTGGAATGGGCGTTCTCACCTTCTTGGGCCACCCAGTGGGAGTATAAAAAGCATATTGCTAAAGCTGTTCCGGTGTTTCACGATACTAGAACAGCAGAGGTCTCTGAGCAGACCTCTATGATGTTATTATCTATTGTACCGGCATCTGTTAGGGATGGGGTGGTTTACCTAAAGAACAGATCACGCCGTGAGTCATTACCTTCATCTGGGAAGGATTCTGCGCGGTGAGCAAGATCCTCAAAGCTATGCGGAAGGCATCCGGGACGGGCGAGAGCTTTGAATTTCGGTTGGCAACAGCCGATCAGGTCAATCTCTTCCCTTCCCCAGATTCCAAACAAATGGCTGAGTTCGAACAGCTCACCAACTCCCTGATCAGCTATCATGACGGTATCACAGGACAAGTGGCGGTGTTCGCCTCCGCGGTTAGTGGTGAAGGAACCAGCTTCGTGTCCTATAACGTCGCTCGGCATATGTCGGTCATGCTCGATCGCAAGGTAGCTTGGCTCGACGGGAATTTCCGTTCTCCGCAAAGACAACTGCCCGATGAAGGGGTCAATTTCAGACAGCTATTGGAATATCCAGACTGTTTCCTGGACATGGTTGTTTCTGGTAATTTGACTCTCATTCCCAACGGCCACCAAAAAATCAAGACGACCGATCTTCTCAGCAGTGAGAACTATGGGAAATTGATCGATTACCTCAGGGATAATTTCTACTTCACTATCATCGATGCGCCACCCATTTTAGAATCGGTGGATGTGGCACATATGACTGCAGGTACCCTGGGACTTGTATTGGTGGTAGAGAGCCGGCGACTCAAATACGAGGTCATTCAGCACGGTATCGACATCTTGGAAACGCACAAAGTGAATGTGTTGGGTGCAGTGTTGAACAAGCGCACCTTCGATATTCCCAAATTCTTGTACAACAGGCTCTAGACCTGGAGGAATGGGACAGTTGATGGGTGCAAGGCGAAATCAAAACTTTTTCATGACACGGGCTGCAATTAGCAAAGGCCACATGAAATTAGGAGTTGTGTTATTGGTCATGTTTGTTGTGGCTGGTGTTTTGGGTTGCGGTGGATCGCCACGGAGATCTGTTCATACAGAGTTTCATCCCTTCACGGAGGAGGAACAACAAATATGGGATGAGGCAGCAGAAGCTCGCTATCAACTGAAAGTTGGTGACACTTTTACCGTGGATTTCAAGTACCAAGACGAGCTTGATCGGAGCGATATCGTCATTTTACCCGATGGCCGTTTCACCATGTCCGGTGTGGAGGATGTCCGGGCAGCCGGTTTGACAATACCCGAATTGGATGCATTGCTGACTGATTACTTCAAACAAGAATACAGAAATCCTGAACTGGCAGTCATCATTCAAAAGCTCGGCCCACAGCCAGTCTATGTTCTTGGTGAAGTCGGTAGCCCGGGTACCTATGACATTCCTGAAACTGGAGCCGGTATCTTGCAGGCTATTGCCATGGCCGGTGGATTCAGTGATGATGCACAGTCCAAGCAAGTCCTACTGATTCGCGTGAAGGATGGGGGCTACATTTACCAAATCTTTGATATGTCCCATCTCGAAAAGTGGGGAATAGCCGGGGTTGAGCATCTTTTTGTACAGCCCAATGATATCATTTATGTGCCTCGTTCTGCACTCGGCGACTTGGAATATTTCAGTTCCACGGTGTTGACTGCGGCGCTAAAGATCAGTCAATTATTCTGGAATGCCTGGGCCATAACTAGAATAAATCAGATACGAATTGTGCAATAACCTCGAGGGCGCAAAACCATGAACCGCCGAGCCAACTTACCAATGCCAGCCCCCCAGATCGAAGTTCGCCAGTTGGGTATGCGCGAAATCCTCACAGTTATCATCCGTCGCCGGTGGATAATCCTATGTGTGGCCGTGCCTATCATCGTCGCTGCTACCTATGGCACCATCAGCTCGTCCGATACAATTACGGCGAGTGGGCGCGTTGTGATCGAGACCCGTGAACCCGAGGCACTTTCCTACAGGACGGGGACTGTCAATTACGATGTCATCATGAGTACAGCCGCCCAAGTAGCGATGAGTGTTCCGGTGGCTAGTTATGCTGCTGCGTCCCTCATGGATACGCTCCCCGCGTTTCAAAGGCAATTCCCGGAGCTTGCAGGGATCCAAACCGAAGGTCAACTCCGAGACGTTCTACTCGGAGGTGTTAATTGTCACCAAGTGGGTGAGTCGAACATCTTGCAGATTTCATTCAATCATACGAATCCATACTTTGCACTCATTGCTGCAGATGCACTCATGAAAGCCTATATCTCTTACAGTATCACAAGCAGGCAAAACATCCCTGCCATCAGCTATTATACGGATCAGATCAACCAGGTTACGTCCGAAATCGATAGTCTGTTGGGTGTCCAAGCAGGGATTTTAATGAAAGCAGGCTACTCGGCCTTTGAAGACAACGCCAAAGCCACCTCGGCCCAGATTGTTCAAATGGAGCGATCCTACTTTTCGATACGCGCGGACAGAATCGCACTGGAAGCCAAGCTGGATGGTATGCTTCAGGCAGTCATGGATGACAACGGTTACATGCCCGTTTCTCGAGAGGGAGACAACTGGAATATTGTCGACCTCAAGAAGAGGTTGGACAGTCAGTTGACAGATCTCTCCAAATTACGACTTCAGTACAATGACGATTCCGAATGGGTGCAGCGTCACCTGCAGTTGATCGCCGACACGCGGGAACAGCTCTATCACGAGAGAAACAACTACTTCCATCACCTTGGGATAGAGATCGAGCAACTCAAGAAAAAGGAAACCGACTATTTAGCTGCTATTGAACAACAAAAGCAGTATTTGGAGGTTTTTCCGCACGTCCGTCAAGAAGTGGATACGATTGAGTTATCTATTGAAACTCAAATGGATTTACTCGAAAGCCTACAAATAAAACGCGGTGAGGTTAGGTTGAAGGCAGGCACAGATCAGCGTGTCAGCAACATCATACCGTTGAATCAGCCTTCCATAAATATGGTTGTAGCAGGAAGTAAAAAAATGCTCTATCTGCTTCTCGCTACACTTTTCGGTGTCGCGCTCGGATTGCTGGCCGCTCTCTTTGCTGAAAATCAAGATCACAGGTTATATGAAAAAAGACAGGTTCAACAATACTTGGAACTTCCTGTTCTTGGTTCCATTACACGCACTAATGCTAATGGCGAATAGCCATGTTGAACTGGAATTTTGACAGATTTTACAAGGATATCATAGCACAACGTCCTACTCCACTTCCCCAACTCGTTGTAGTGTTATTCATATTGTTGATCTCGAGTTTTTTTTCTTATTTCATACTCACTCGCCTCGGTCTATTTACTTTGGTTCTGGTTTCAGGTGGTATAATTCTGCTTGCAGTGTTGGCGTATTTTTCTTTGAAAGATTTATCATTCGCACTCGTTCTGTGGATGTTATCGATGTGTGGATTCCGCACATTGGGGCTCGTGAGCATGCCCGGTTTGCCCGATTTCTCCTTCGATCGTCTTCTACTTATGTGGATTATATTAATGTTTATATTCCAGATTATCACCGGGAGAGCACGCTTCAAAGGTCCATATGTCGCGGATGTCATCATAGTATTACACACTGCTTATATTCTTGTCCAAATTCAAGTAATTGAGTCTGAACATTTTCACAACTGGGTTATAAGCAATCTCTCACCTTTATTTGCTTACCTTTACGGTAAGTATACTATTAACAGAGACAAGGAATTACGTAACATATTCATATTTTTCTTATGTATGACTATTTACTTTTATGTCATGTCTATTGCGCAACAATTGAATTGGGAGGAAATTATTTGGCCAAAAACTATTCTCGATCGCAATGTAGGACTTTGGCACCGTGGTAGATCTCGGGGCCCTGTATTGCATCCGCCTTATTTCGGTCAGCTGCTTGGTATGTTTCTTTTAATACAACTGTACTTACTGGTGAAAAATAAAATTACCTGGGTACGTATCTTACTCTCAGTTTCTATGGCATTCAGTTTTCTGGGACTATTCTTCACGTATACGCGGGGACCCTGGGTAGCAACTACATGTAGTTTAATTGTATTGGCGGTTTTAAGACCAGGATTTCGTAGGATTGTGGCAGTGATCGCAATATTAGTTGTTTTAGGTGGCATGCTGGGAGCCATGCAACTTGCAAATACTGAATTTTTCCAAGAGCGATTGCGTAACGTAGACACTGTTGAAAATCGTTTGGGTTTCTTAGTAAATGCAACAAGAATGATACGTGATCACCCGTTCTTCGGAGTTGGTTACTTCCGGTTCAATGAATATCGGGGATGGTACAATCAGGCTGCATATATTCCACTTTATGGTTTCATAAAAAAGGGCGCTGCTGCAAATACTCCCATACACGATATTTACTTGGGCCGTCTAGCCGAAGAGGGCATGGTCAGTACAATATTACAATTTGCCTTTTATTTTGTCATTGCCAAAGCATTTATCAAAAAATGGCGGGCAAGGCCTAAGGGAAAGTGGCATGATCAGGATACTCTTGCATTATTTGCGGCAACCATGGTTTGTTATCTTCTTGGTGGTATGGTAATAGATTATCGATACTTCGACCTGGTAAATGTAATATTTTACTTTTTCGCCGGACTTATTTACGGATATCCCGTTGAATCCTCAGGACGGGCGTAAGTTGCGAACGCGTGGATGGCTGTAGATTTCTCCTTTAACTCGAGTGAGCAATCATGCGTGTGCAGCGTTTACTGTTCGATGCTGAGGTAATGCGGTTAATGAGTATGACCATATTTGCCAAACCCTTGGGTCTCGTGACTCAGATTCTGTTGGCAAGTTATTTCGGTGCTGGGATTAGATTAGATGCATATGTATTTACATTATTTCTGGTTGAATTTTTTGATGGGGCAGTTGGTAATGTGTATAATGCAGTTGTAATTCCTTTGACAATAAAATTTAAGGCGCGTTTTGACTCGATTCAAGTATTAAAACTTCAAAATGCTATATATCTCCTGTTTTTGGGACCTGCTCTAATATATATGAGCATTCTTTTATTACGCAGTGAATTGGTAATAAGCATATTGGGTCCCAAAATGCCCAGTGAAACCAGGGTATATATTGTAAAGATGTTAAAAATGATGGCTGTGCCCGGTATTATACTCTTAATGGTAACAATGTTAAAAGCTACTTTAAATTTGAATAAGAGATTCCGGATGCCGGCTGCAATGCCCGTATTCAAGGGAGTGATAGTTCTTGTTAACCTCGTATTATTACAAAAACATATCGGTATCTGGGCTCTGCCGGTGGGATTCGCAATTGCAAATATCAGCCAGTTTATCGTACTCGGTATATACGGCCTAGTTAAGCGCTGCACAGGCCTTGTTCGCCCATCGGTTCCCTCAGGCTTGTTGTCAAAACTTTGGGCATTGAGCTGGATGGTGCTCGTGGCTCAGACATTTTTACGAGTGAATCAATTTATTGACAAGATGTTCGCCTCTGGTTTGGAGCCAGGTAGTATTTCATCTATAAGCTATTCAATGACAATTGTAAATTTTGGTCTTCAACTTTTCCTTTTTAGTCTCATACCGGTGATGTTCACAAATATGTCGGAGTATTTTGCGAAAGGCGATATGAGTGGGGGTAATGATTACATCCAAACAAATCTAAATCGATTGTCACGTATTGTTGTGCCAGTAAGTTTAGCACTTTGTCTCACCAGCGATGAAATAGTCAGAGTCTTGTTTCAGCGGGGTGCATTCGATGCTTCAGATACAAATCGAACCGCTGGTGCGCTGGCCATGTATCTGTTAGGTTTGCCTGCAGTCATAATAAATAGTCTTGTGGCTCGTATCTTCTTTTCATTACAGAAGGTGCGAGATAGGATGTGGTTGGCTGCTCAGTATTTGTTGACCAATGCCTTAGGAAATTTCCTGCTGGTGAAGAGTTTGAAGGTAATGGGATTGGCTATATCGTCGAGCGTAGCCATCAATATTCATCTTGTTCTCTCCCTCGTGATTTTGCATAACTATCGCACGGGACTAAATGTACCGGGGTTTTTAACGGTCATTGGACGTGCTTATGTACAAGCCGGAATTACCTACCTAGTTTATCGATTCTCGGGATTCGGTGGAATGCTAGACGGTTGGGACATTGGCGTGACCGTGCCTGGGGCAATCCTAGTTGCTGCCGTTCGATTCTTCTTTATTATGGCAGTCTACATAATTAGTCTTTTGATATGGCGTTGGGTATCAGCAAGGAGTCGATGAGATGAAGCGCAGGGTTTTCCTGTTTGGTCTGGACGGCGCTTCCTGGAACGTGCTCGATCGGATGATAGAATCTGGTCAGATGCCGAATTTACAGCGGCTCTGCGATGAAGGTGTCCGCGCCACGTTGGAATCGACCAGGCCTGCAATCACGCCAGTTGCCTGGTCTTCATTGATGGCCGGCGTGAATCCCGGTAAGCATGGGATCTTTGGTTTCATGAAGAAGACGGAAAAGGAAGGCTTCCAGGCCTTAATGTCAAATCGGATGCTCATTCGAGTTCCTACAATATTCGATTACTATTCTGAATCGGGCCGTCTCATTTCTCTCAATCTACCCATGTCCTATCCCGCTACGGAAATCAATGGACTCATGGTTACAGGCATGATGACACCTTTACGGAGCCTGGGTGACTTTGAATATCCTTCCGGATTGCTGAAACGATTCTCTGACAATGGGATCGATTATGTCATCGATCCTCGCATGGATGAGCCGGAGGATATCGAAGCTGGGGATATGTTTGAGGGTTGGTTCGCATCCGGTAGTGAATTCGTCAAGAAACTCTCGACGATTGCCGATAATCGCATGAAAGCGACCCACTTACTTCTCGAGCAGGAGTCATGGGACGTTTTCATTTGTGTCATTGTTGGCACCGATCGATTGCAGCATCTTCATTGGGATAAGATTCTACCAGATGATGGTTCCGATCCAGATCCTATCGTGGCGCAGTACTACCACGGGATCGATAATCACATTGGAAAACTCATCGACAAGCTCGATTCCGAGGACAGTCTTTTGATTGTGTCCGATCACGGTTTCGCAAAATTGCAGGGTGAGTTCATGACCAACGAATGGCTGCGTAGGCAGGGCTGGATCGCCCAACGCCAAGCTCGCCGCAGTTTACGTTACAGCCTGAAATTATTTTTGAACAAAATGGGCATCACTCGTGCCAAGCTAAGCCGATTCATCGGCACCCAAAAAATCGGTAAGTTGCAGGAGGTGGCTTCTCACATCGATTGGGCAAACTCCACAGCCTATCTGAGTGGACCTTTCGGAATTCGCATCAACTTGAAAGGTCGCCAAGCTTGGGGCAAGATTCCGCCGGAGCAATACGAAAAGACTTGCGAGGCCATCATCACGGCTCTGAAGCAATTGAGGGATGACAAGGGCCAACCTGTTCTCCAAAATGTCTACAAAGCCAGTGAGCTTTACAAAGGTGATGCTGTCTCTGAGGCGCCGGATATCGTCCTTACCTTCCGGGAAGATAATAATTACACCGCATACGCTGGTGAAATCGGAGGTGACCTGTTCCAGCCCGCACGCGGCAAGAGTGGCGATCACCGGATCGATGGGATTTTTCGGGTCGGTCATGTCGAGGTACGTCTTCGCCCCCAGACCGACCATCTGCTGCTCGGAATAGAGCAGCAACTGGGAACGTCCGGTGTAGGGGCTGGTCTTGCACGCAACGATAAGGAGCAGGAGGGCGAGGCAGATCCGTCTCATGGTGGCGCCATTCTGGCGCTTGCCGCCATGGGCTCCAAGCCCTAATCCCCGGGCGGTCTGGGCGGGCTAGCGCCCGACCACGTCGAAGACCGTACCGGGCGTCGTTCGCCGCTCGTAGTGCACGACGATCTCAGCGCGCTGGTCGCCGTCGAAATCCCCGACCAGGAGGCCCTTGTACTCGAAGGCCCCGGCGTCGCGCAGG
>Ga0209536_100014751_pt1 | contig 11199 bp, 11 predicted proteins | sample DeeMarSeWOR28_12_FD_187461 | JGI IMG/M metagenome (GOLD analysis project Ga0209536, IMG submission 187461) | Marine sediment microbial communities from White Oak River estuary, North Carolina - WOR-2-8_12 (SPAdes) (version 2) | ecosystem: Environmental > Aquatic > Marine > Intertidal zone >... | reverse complement strand
TATAATTACATTGTTGTGAAATAGATGGAATACTACTTAACAGAAGCAGCAGTAGTGCATAAAAGCGCATATGAATTCTTAATTAAAATAAAACCGGGTTCGAGTTCTTTAACTAAGAAAATGCGGTGGTGCCCTAAGTTGGGTATTGGTTATTTTAAAAGAATGGAATAGTATGGAAGAAAATTGCTTTTCAACCTTTAGCGGAATATCGGTAAGTACCAGGTCTGGATATTCAGCTATGTCATAATTTAGAGGGGTAAAATTAAAATCGCATATCTGGCAATCGGATACATCTTTGTGGAAGTGTGTTCTCTGATCTGTGCAGACAACATCTTCATGACCCTGAAAAATATGGGAAATCTGAATGAAGGTCGGTAGCATCAATGTACATAATAGCACTAATGAAGCGATAGCCTGTCTTATTTGATTTCCCTTTTCCATTTAATTATAAATATCTCTTTTTGGAGATTTTAATTAAGTCACAAATATATAAAACAAATTTAAGCCTTCCCCGAAATAGAATTAAAAGGTTGCAGAATGATTAATAGTCCAATAATAGGGCTTATCAACGCGACGTTTTAACCAAAATGGAAACCTTTTGCTGACTATGTACAATTTAGTCTCTTTTAATATGTTCCGTTAATAAAATAACGAATCTATCTTATTTTAGCAAGGGTCGATAGCCATGAGGCTATCTGGCTAAAAAGTGTAAAATTCTCAATAACCCTGATCTGTCCGTTAAAGCCCCACTTGTCTCGTTCTTTCGGGTTGTTGAGCATGTTTTTTATCATATTGGCCAAACTCGTTAGATCCGTAGGATCCTCGTTAATTTTTCCGTTGACATTGTGCTGTACCTGATAACGCAAGCCTGCTGCTCCCGATACTAAAACCGGCCGTTGTTTCCACATGGCCTCTGTTGCTGTTAACCCAAATCCTTCCTGGATGGAATTTTGGACTATAATATTCGAGAAACGTTGCAAGGCGTTAACGATCAATGCATTTTCCTTGGGATTATCCAGTGGTAGCAGTAAAATAGCTATATCGGCCTGCAGGTCGGGATCGATAGATTGGTACTGTTCAATCAATTCGTTCAGAACTTCCTCCCCCTCAGGATCATCTGCTACAAATGCAGGATCAGGGCCGGCTAAAATCAATCTGGCTGCTTTAATCCTTTTATAAGAGACACCGGAAGTATCTGAGGAAGCTGCATTTTCCCTTTTCATCATAATAAAAGCATCCATAAGTTCTTTAAAACCTTTCAAACGGTCCCACCGGGAGACTTCAGTGACAGTTGGTCTGTAAATAAGATCCAGATCACTGTTGTGGTTCACTGTATTATAAGAGCCATCTGGCATTATACGCCTTGCCTGATGCTCATAATAACCGTAGAGCAAAGGTTCACGGCCAGTGATGATGCCAGCTTGCAATAAGATACCGATGCATTTATCTGTATGCAGTATCCTGTTCTTATGGCTCAGGGGATCAATTGCAGGTGTTATTATGGTGGTTTTTTCCTTCAGTTCTTCTGGAACATAGGAAGGGAGACTGAAAACAAAATGGTCATAAGATTCGAAATAATCTGATAAAAATGACCATACTCCCATAGTCGTTTTATTTTGTTCTTCCAAACCGATATGGCATCGCCATACCATTTTTACATTCCTTTTTTTAGCAATCATTGCTGCAAGTGGCATGGGTTGCGGATCATGGATCACTACCAGGTCCCCATCCTGAATAGCCGCAACGGCCCGATCTGCGTTCTGTGCATTAACCTTCTCAAAAATGGCACGATCTTCCTCAGTAAATATGCCATCACCACTGGCGTGTATGGCATTATGTATTCGTTTGGTAAGGTTAAAAAATGATTCATCTTTCGCCTCTATGACCATCCATTCAATCCGAACCCCCAGGGATCGCAAAATACGTATTTGGCTTGGTAGCATCTCCGCTACACCACCACCTGTGGCTGTTGAATTGATCATCCATATAGTGCAGCCTTCAAGTTCGGCGATCGACTTTTTTGTGGTTTCCAAAAATTCGTATACTAAGTTGTTCAGGCTGCCATACGCTTTGTAATCCTCAAGTTTAGGACCTTCTTTGATATTTATCTTTTGCATGAAATTGAGTTATTTTGTCATTTGCTAATTTCTAAAATTTTCCTTGCAATCACTGGATATGCACCTTGGTGGCTATTGCCTAGATACCTTGTTGCGCTTAGTCATTTTTTTCAATTTTCTTTAATAAATCGTCCAATATCTCATCTTCTTCATCCAATAAATGATCTTTGATGAAGTCATCAGGAATTACCCCTTGTCCTGCAGTACTTCCACTAACGCTAACAATATACCTTTGGAAACCTTAACAGGAATGCCGGTATTTGGAAGCGCATATTGAAATTGGGATGCGTACAAGGATGGATAATCACAAGTCTCCTCCCCTTACAATGGTTCCAAAATTATAGTCTTGTATCTGGGCAACGGTGACGGCTTACTGAGAGTGCGATTGCCTATTGACCAAAACGAATACTTTTCCCGCAAATCGCTTTTGTTCAGTTTGTGGCTGGTATTCATCAAACTCAGAATCATAAATCTCCCCATTTTTATGGGTCAGTATTTTTTGAAAATAAACAGCAGTCGTATCATTGTGCTGCCTTGTAGGTTCCTCAAGAAATTTACTGTTTTAAGCGTAAACCCCGAAGTCCATTTAAAAGGTTATCCGCAATATAAGATACTAAAAAATCGCTAAAAGCATCATCGCCCCCAGAATTATTTCTGAGATCTACAATTAAATTTTTGCTCTTTCTATCTTTAATTTCCACAAAGGCAGAATCTATAAACCGTCCAATGCGCTTACAGCTTTTATTAAATAATTGTTGACAGCTCCATCTAAGGGCACTTCAATCTCGAAATCATCCTGCTGTTCAAAAGCCTGGCAGTAATATCTTGGAAATGAAAACATTTCTATTTTTGGCATTTTTAAAATATGTGCATTCGGCAGATACCTGGGGATATTTTTTTGAGAGAATTTCTGGCATAGCCATCCCATTTATACTTAAAATCTCCACCCCCAACTTTAATTCCATCACTATCAGACCAGTTTTTTCTTACCAATGCTTTATCGTATTCAAAGGCAATTTCCAAAAGGAAAATAGTTCCGCCCACCTAGCCATATTCCATATAGGATTCTCCCGGGAAATCAATTTCTGGTGACCATAATTTACCACGGATATTTAACTTGGATAAAGGATGGTGGTTTCCAATAAGTTTAATGAATCTTTATGGATAGCACTTTTTTCCTTTTGATAGGCCGAATCAAACTTTTATTCTATAGCATAGGCGCACAGATCATAATATGCATCTTTTAGGATTTCGTAAAGATGTTTCAAATATTTAACGACTTTTTCATTAAGAATTTAGTGTCCGATTGTCCAAAAGAATAAAGCACAGACAGCAGGAAAAGAATAGTTGAAAAGATTGATTTCAACTAAAGATTTTTTCTATTTGCAGGAAGTGAAGAATATCAGATTTTATCGTCATTAGCCTTTTTGCTCTTTTGTATAAGTGTATTCCGATTGCAGCACCAATGGCTATCCCTAAACTAAGCCACAACCCCAGATTATCAGTGGCAACTCCTGCTGCAGTTCCAATTGCAACTCCAAATGCTATTCCTAAAACCATGCTGTTTTCGTTTTTCATTTGTTTGCAATTTTGTTAAACATATTCTTTGAAATTAATGGTTTACCTATATATTCACCATACTTTCATTTAAAACCGGCGGCGGTATCATATTTCCACTAAAATTTACCTGGTCGAAGTAGTCAAGAAAACCGGCTTTTTTTGCTGCTTCTTCCAGCTGGTCTGACAGGGCCTTGTTTGGTAATTTCCAGACTGCCATAAATTGATAATTCATTCGCTCAGCACCCGTGTTATCGTTAACGGCACATCCCAATATTTCAGCACCTTTTTCAATCATTCCCATCAGCAAAGGATTAATCTTTTTGTCGAAATAATCTCTTCGCTGTGATTCTGTCAAATTTAGCCAGGAGGGCTTTGCATTCCATATTTCTGTTAATATGTAAGCTGCCTTTTGGTTTTCCATAATATTTTAATTTTGGTTTAAAAATTTGAAGATAGAATTTTTAATATACATAAGGACGAAGATACGAGACATATCTCCGGACTCATTTAGAAGCTACCGCAGAAACAAATTCTAAATTCATTTGCAGGGTAATTCATCATTTAATATATCCCAAACAGACTCCCACTCGCCTAATTCATTTTTTTTACTCAGCATAACCCACTTAAATCTAGATTTATCTTCCATCGCATCGGCCTTGGTAACTGTAATTTCTCCTGTTCCCCTCATCACAGACCATTCACCAAAATAAATAACCTCGTCTACATTTTCTTCAATATTCATTTTAGCATCCTTTGCACTCTCCCATTCATTATCATTGAAATACTTCCGAATATTTTCTCTCCCAACTATAGAAGATTCACCTTGAACCATAAAAATGGCGTCTTTGGAATACGTATTTGCACAAGCTGTAGCGTCTCGTTTATTCCATGCTTCAAGAAAGACATCTGTCACAGCCTGAATATTTTCAAGACCCGGACCACTATTCAAAATAATTCCCTGCGGATAAGACGCTGCTTCCGCATTGGAATGACATCCCACCAAATAACCCATGGAAAGAATAGCTACAGCACATAGCAATAGATTTAGAGGACTGATTTTTATTTTTGATTTCATAAGGCAGGAGGTTTTGATTATTTAATGGCCGACAGTTTTAAATATAAACCATTTTAGTGTAAAATACGGTTTAAGTTTGATCCTCTTCTAAAACTTCCGGTCTTTAATGGCTGCCGCTTCCTCTTAGAGTTGGATTTCATTGGTGTTGTGAATCGCACAGCTGGTGTAGCGTATATCCACTAATTTGCCGGGGCTTTTCTGTTGGAGCACTCTTGAGAAGGCAGCCCGAATACATAAGTCAGTTTAGTATTTTTTTAGTTACCCCCATTCGGGGAATTGAGTTGTATTTAGATCCAGAGATGTTATGGTATGCATGTCGGCTTCATTAAGTTCAAAATCAAAAATGTCCAGGTTTTCGATCATATGTACTTTTTGTGAAGATCTTGGGATAGCAACAACACCCCTCTGAAAATGCCACCTCAGGCATACCTGAGCTATGCTCTTTTGGTACTTTTTGCCGATAGCAGCCAAAGTCTGATTGCTGAAAATTCCGTTCCTTCCGGCAGCAAAAGGGGACCAGGCTTCTATTTGTGTCCTGGAATTCTTTAAAAATGGATAAGATATTTTCTCTTGAAAGAAAACATGGGTTTCGATTTGATTAATTACGGGTTCAATTTTAGCATAAGTTTTTAATTCTTCAAGTTGTTCAGGCTCAAAATTACTAACCCCGATAGCCCTGATTTTGCCAGCTTCATACAGCTCTTCCATTGCCAGCCATGAACCTTTAACATCTCCTCTTGGACGATGGATAAGATAAAGGTCTAAATATTCAACCCCTAACTTTTTTATGGATGTTTCAAATGCCTTTATAGTGTTTTTATAACCCGTATCGTCCACCCAAAGTTTTGAGGTTATAAATAATTCTTTTCTATCAATACCGCTTTGCTTAATCCCTTCCCCAACGGCTTCCTCGTTTCCATAAATATGAGCGGTATCAATAAGGCGATAACCTACTGAAATTGCTTCAAAAACACATCGAACACCAATTGAACCTTTTAGTGTGTTTGTGCCAAATCCAAGAATTGGCATTGGTACATTGTTGTTGAGTTGTACAGTAGGAATGGCTAACTCCTTTTGCTTATCGCCAATAGCTCCAAGTAGTTTTGAGCTACCTAAACCCAAAACAATAGTTGCTGTAGCAACTTTTACGGTTCCTTTCAAAAACTCCCGCCGTTTCAATCCATTAGTGATATTTTCCATTTCTATTCGCCTTTTATAAAATTTTTTCAATCCCATCTATTGGGGATAGTTAAGCCAATATATTTAAAACTCTTACTTTAGTTACCTCTAAGTTAGTAAATAGAAAAAGAACCTTAGGAAAAAGCAGAGAGTTTTCCTGGTACGCAAAGAACAAGCAATTTTTTTAATGAGTTGGCGGCAATAAGAACTTTTGTATTAGACTATTCAGGTACTACAAATATTTTTAGCATGTTTTTACTTAAAGCGTTTGGCACCTCAGATATTAACGCATACTTGCCAGCTTTCAAATTTGCTTTGAAAAACCCAATATTACCTTCCGGCATATCATTTACACCACCCATAAAGGTGATACCATCCGGTGCCGGTTCTATCAATCCTTTAGGATCCGCCCAATTCATCCAATTCTCCAACTCTTGGAGATTAGCATTTTCATCAAGCTTTACAAGGTTTATATCATGTCCAACAAAATTTTCATGAACAATTTGATCCTTATAGAATACGGAAAAGGTGTGTTTGCCGGAACTTATAGAGTCCTTAAATACAATTCCATCTGTACTCGAGATATTAATGGCAATATCCGCAATCAATTCTTTATTGCCGGAATCAACAGGTTTTACTACAATATCTTTTGTCATTCCCATAGAGGTGTGGAATACGCCATTGCTCATTTTTACATAACATTCAATAATGTATTTACCGGGTTTTAAATTAATTGTCGTTTCTCCTACCTGATCTGGAGAAAGCAGCCCTGAACCCCCTAAGAATTCAACTTCACTGAACCACTCAGGAAGTTTTGCAAACTCGGCGTAACCTTCCTCAGTTTTTCCTTCCATAATTAATTTCATTGCACTATCGAAGACCGGAGCTACAAGGTTTTCCGCATCTTCTGAAGTCTTCCCTTCCGGATACTTGTCTACAAGGAAAAAATGTGTTTGAGGTGACTGATTTTTGTAACGAAACGTATTCCACCCAGAGGGAATAGTATCGGGCATTTGAAAATCCATATTCTCCGTTATTATTTCTATAACATTCTCTTTGGCCTCAGCAACGGTTTCGACCTGGGTACTTTTTTTATCACTTTTACACGACTGTATGAACAAAAAAGCAGATAAAAAAAAGATTAGTATTCCAATAGTATTGGCTCTGACAATTAATTTTTTTAATGTTCTCATAATATTGTGGTTTAAGTTATAGGTTATTATCTAAAGTTATTGGTGATCAATAGCCCCATTGCGATAGGTGCAAATTCGCTGATTGCATAAGCTGAGCGCTCCTTCCTGAAGGGCTTGCGTATTTTGCACTACTAATCGTTCCGTTATGTTTTGAAAGTATCCTAACATAATTGGTTGTTCCCGATAGCTTCTCCTTCATAATATAACTTAAAAGGAGCTATAAGAATAAAGTTCAACGGTCTCCTATATTCAATGCACAAGAAGGCATAAGATACTAAGTTGCACTTAAAATTATTTATTTAAATCTAATAATTTTTTGCTTATCGTCTCAGACATGAGCTATGCACGTTGTCTGCCTAAGCTATTTTATTTCCCCTCTAATAGTGAAATGAAATCAGGTTCCTTTTTTAAGCTATATAAATCGGGATCATGTTTAATATATTCATAATTGCCAAAGCCATTATCTATAGCTCTTTTAAGATTTTCAATTGACGACGCATTATCGCCAATTAAAGCATAAAAACAGGCCGCATTATAAATAATAATTGGGTCGTTTTCGTTTTGTTTAATCCCTTTATACATTTCCTTTTTAGCTTCTTCCAAGCGGCCCAATCTTTTCAATGTAAAGGCATAGAATTGTCTGGCGCGGGAGTCATCAGGGTTACGCAGTAAATAGGAGGGGTAAAATAATGCCGCTCGTTGAATAGTTTTCTGCAGATTTTCCTTGTCTTTCAATTTTTCATAGGACATCTGCAAATCTCCATAAGCTGAATGGAAATCACCATTAAGATCTAGCACTTTATTGAAATCTACTATGGCCTCAGAGTCCCTGTCCATCATTCTGTAGAGCCTGCCCCTTATCCAGTAGGCAAAAAAATTGTCAGAGTCAAAGGATATGGCCTTTTCAGCAGCCACTAATGCCTCATTTAGTGATTTCTTATTGTAATAAACCAACCCGAGTGCGCTATATGCTTCAGACGAGGAAGGTTCATAGATAAGTGCCTTCAATGCTGATTCCTCAGCCTGTTCAAGCCAATAGGGATCTCTATCGTGCGTTTCATATAACAATCCACAGGCCTCACTCATGCCAGCATAGGCAGTTGCATATTTTGGATCCAGATCTATTGCATTTTGAAAAAGTTCAATCGCTAAAAGAAGATAGCTCTTTGTATATCTTAACAGAAACTCACGAGCTCTTAAGTTGGCATCATGAGCCCTGGTATCTAATGTTGCCTTTTTGCCAAGTGCCACTTTTTCTTTTGGAGTAAGCTTTAATTGTAATGAATTTGCAATCTTTTTTGCCACCTTTTCCTGGATACCAAAAACATCAGCCATCTTTCCACTGTAAATTTCCGCCCAAAGTTCAGAGTCCTTTTCGACATCAATTAATTCCGTGGATATTTTTAAATCGTCCTGATGTTTTCGCACTGTACCCTGCAAAATATATCTCGCGTTTAGTTCCCGACCCAAGGATGCAATATCGAGTTCAGAATCTCTATACTGCATAGAAGTCCTTCGCGAGGCAATTTCAAGCTCTTTGATTCCCGATAAACGAATGATGATTTCTTCAGTCAATCCGTCACTAAAATAATTACTGCCATTGCCCGGGCTGATATTCTGAAAGGGTAAGACCGCAAGTTTTTTATTGTCCTCGATGGGATGTTGGTTGGTTGGTTGTGCTAACGATGTTTGCGTTTCAATATTGCTGAATTTTTTAATTCCTTTTGGGGACAATTCATATACCCAGGCAAATATCAGAGCTATCGGAAAGCCTATAATCAATATAACGATCAGGGCTTTCATAAAATATGCTGGTGCATTAAACGTTGGAAGAATAATATCAGATACCTGAGCAATTAACCATGCAACTATTAAATAGGTTATCGCTGACTTAAATACCTTACGCCTTTTAAGCTCTGCTGTATATTTTTTTAAATTCACTTAACTTCAAGTTAGTTTTTATTTAATAAAACATAAGGGAGAATCTATGATTTGGCCTGTATGGCAAAACTTGAGCTTAACGCGAAGCGGTTAAGTCGGAAGGAGGAAGAACCAAAATCAATCGACTTACCTAACATTTAAAGATAAGAAATATTTTCCTTGCCCGTAAATTAGATTTCCAAATTCACAGGGCTAAAACCTTACCAATTTTTCTTAAACAAATTAACTACAGGATAGTTGTTGGATATAATAAATGCCAACGGTTATTAAACGGTTTTTATATGAGGTGATTTTCCTGCATCGCAGAAGTTTTAGTTATGGTAATAATGGCTCATTTAGCTCAACATCCGATATTCATTAGGGGTATAACCAACTTTATTTTTGAATAGTCTGGTAAAATGCTGTGGATACTTAAACCCAAGCTCATAAGCAATCTCACTAAGTGATTTATCATGATCAATGATTTTTTCTTTAGCAACTTCAATAAGTTTGGTTTGAATATGTTCATGGGCACTTTTTCCTGTTTCCTTTTTTACCAGGTCCCCAAAATAATTCGATGATAAATGCAATTGATCGGCAAAATATCCTACAGAAGGTGTCCCGTATTTTTGCGGTTCCTCAGATCCAAAATATCCGTTCAATAAATCGTCGAACTTCTTCAAGGAACCTTGATTTTCCATTTCGCGTGTCAAGAACTGGCGATCGTAAAAACGTGTACAATAATCCAAAAAGAGTTCAATATTGGCCACAATCAGTTTTTTGCTATGTTTATCAATAGTTTGTTCCAATTCGAACTGTATTTTTTCCAGCAAGCTCAAAATTATTTTACGCTCTTTGGCAGATAAGTGCAATGCCTCATTGGACAAATAGGAGAAAAAACTATAATCGTTCATTTTTTTACCTAAACCCGTACCCGTCAATAAATCCGGATGAAACAATAAGGCATATCCCTTAGGCCTGTAGTTGGGGTCGTCGTAGCTCAAACCTATGACCTGCCCCGGGCTGACAAAAACCAAAGTTCCTTTGTCATAGTCGTAATGTTTTCCGCCATATTTTAATTTACACCCCTTGGCATCCTTCAAAAAAATGGCATAGCAATTAAAGCGCAAGGCATCGAACTCCGTGATGACTTTCCCGGCTTCATCCACATCTTTAAAATCGACCATACCCACCAATGGATGCAAGACCTCCTGCTTTCGCAAATCAAGATAATCACCTACTGTATTAACGTTCAAAACATTTTTCATGATCCGTTTGATTTTTAGTTAAAGATAAGTTATTGATCAGCAAGGTATAAAACAAGTTAACCAAAATATGTAATAGTGGTAGGTAAAACCGTAAAATGGGTAATTGAATTCAAAGGAGTACTTTATACTTTTGGAAGAGAATGATTTTTTTAGTTTAAAAATCCCTGGCTTACCCGTTTAATTTGAAGTATTTGGAGATTGCCGAGCTGATATCGGAATGGTTAAAAAAAAAGAATTGGACTAACACAAATAACAAAATGAGACTTCATAAATTTGGATTGCTTTTTGTTTTGATTGCTCTGTCCGCAGGTTCCTCTGCCCAAAAAACCAAAAAAGCTAAAAACGACATCCATCCAGGTGAAATGATGGTAAGGATTGCAGAAATTGAAATTGATTCCAATTTTGTTGATGCCTATGTTGCTATTCTCAAAGAAGAATCCGAAGCCTCGGTGCGTTTGGAGCCGGGGGTGATTTGTATATATCCTATGTTTGGAAAAGAGCATCCAACACAAGTCAGGCTTTTGGAGATTTATGCCAATAAAGAAGCCTATGAATCGCATTTACAAACACCACATTTTAAGCACTATAAAGAGACGACCTTGGAAATGGTCAAAGACTTAAAATTAATTGACATGGAGGCGATAGATGCAGAAACTATGCCCAAGATTTTTAGAAAATTTAATTAATAAAATTTAAACAAAACCTTTTAAAATGATAACTATGAGAACATTGCTTATCGCAATTTTAACTTTCACATTAGGGGCATCGTCCTTTGCACAAAATGCTACAATTGAACAGGAAATCAAAGATCTTTCCAAAGCAAAATGGGAATGGATGGCAGATAAGGATGTTAACAAACTAGCAGACCTGTTTCATGATAAGTCCCG
>Ga0209536_100014750_pt1 | contig 11199 bp, 3 predicted proteins | sample DeeMarSeWOR28_12_FD_187461 | JGI IMG/M metagenome (GOLD analysis project Ga0209536, IMG submission 187461) | Marine sediment microbial communities from White Oak River estuary, North Carolina - WOR-2-8_12 (SPAdes) (version 2) | ecosystem: Environmental > Aquatic > Marine > Intertidal zone >... | reverse complement strand
AATAGGGTTCCCTACCTGTACCACTGTTCTGGTTCCTGCTACCCAGGTTGATCATTTTAGGCAAATCGGGATCAAGGTATTCAAGCACCAATTGGTGGTCAATTGGCAGGTAGCGATACAATCCAGGTTCAATACCTTCTACATTGTGAATACTGAGGTAAGTTTCCATCGGGTGGCGGTTGCCGCCTGAGGGAACATTGCGCCAAACATAAGAGATGCCATCTTCGGTTGATGAATCTCGCACCCCTTGGGTCGCCCATAGAAGGAAGGATAATTCCTCCAACGAAAGTGCACCTGATGTGAAGTACCGGTGGCTTTTTCGCGCCTGGATTACGTCTTTCACGAATACTTTACCCAGCGTGAACTGGTCAGGAGGCACCAGGTCGATTAATTGCGCACCTGGAGAAGCCCGTTTCTGAATATCCGGGCGCGGCAGACCTTGTTGTTGATCAGTGATGTAGCGGTCCAGATTAGCCCATTCATCAGCTTTCAATAATTCGCGTTTCGATCTTGGCATGTTGTCTCCAGAATTCATATCATGTGATTTTTCGAACAATAAATCAAATCATAATTCTATCAGCAATGTCACCAACTACAACCATATTCACTTCATGATGAATGATCGATTACTATATAAGACGTAAATTTAACACCAGGAGTGATCTGATGAAAATTCACCTCATTGATGGCACTTATGAACTCTTCCGCAACTTTTACGGCCCGCCCCCAAGGAAAGCCCCCGATGGGCGCGAGGTTGGTGCTACCATTGGTCTTTTAAGAAGCATGCTGGCTTTTGTCTCCGAGCCGGGGGTCACCCACCTGGCTTGTGCATTCGACCACGTGGTGGAATCATTCCGCAATGATTTATTCCCAGGCTACAAGACGGGCGAGGGCATTGACCCGGACTTATTCGCTCAATTCCCGCTCGCCGAGCAGGCCATGCAGGTTCTGGGTGTCATCACCTGGCCGATGGTGGAATTTGAAGCAGATGATGCCATCGCCACTGCAGTGATGCGCTTCAAGGATCAACCAGGTGTAGAGCAGGTCGTGATTTGCTCCCCGGATAAAGATTTGGCTCAACTGGTAGAGGGTGATCGAGTAATCTGCTGGGACCGCCGTCGTGAAATCATCTATGACGAAGCAGCGGTGATTGAAAAATATGGTGTTTCTCCCGCTTCGATCCCGGATTTCCTGGCGCTGGTCGGCGACTCGGCAGATGGCATTCCCGGCATCCCTGGCTGGGGAGCCAAGTCCTCCGCAGCGATCTTGTCTAGGTTTAAGCATCTGGATTCTATCCCCCAGGACATTAGCAAATGGGCCATGACAGCTGGTCGCGCAAAGCGGCTGGCAGATAGCTTGGCTACGCACAGGCAGGAAGCAGACCTATATCGCCAGCTGACCACATTACGGACTGATGTACCCCTGGAGGAAAACCTGGCTGACCTGGAGTGGCAGGGTGCATGTGAAGAACTGAAGGGGTTTTGTGCACAGCTGGGTGTAAAGGATGTCCCGGAGCGTGTCCCCCGATGGATTAATTAAGAGTCAACGATATAATTCCTTAAACTCGTATATCGAATAGCATTGCATGAATCTGGCGGTTGCATCTTACATGCCCTGGGTAGTTCTCATGAACCATAAATGATTCATCTTGAATAAATTATTGGCCAAGATCAGGTACCTGGGAAAATATATTATGGATAATAGTTGATAGAGGGAAAACTACACAACCATTGCAGGTTCCCCTTCTGCCTGGGTGGGATTAAAGACTGGACGGCTCTCTGGTTCAATATTCAATAGTTGAACCTTTTTTCGTACCGAGTAGAAGGATCTATACAATTACATCCAAGCAATTAGTAGAGAAGTAATTCTAATCTAACCGCAATAGTCGAAGCTCGCTTAATTCTTAAGGGTGGAATTTGCTGGTATGGGGGTTGTTGATTAACGGTTTCAATCGAATTACGGGATTGACAAAGCGTAGATTTACGCGAAGTAATCCTCTGTCATTTATGCGGAGATTGTCAAACATTGAAAATAATTTCAAAAATTCGTGTGCCTGGGGTTTCAACCACAAATGCATCATTGGGTTAAAAAGATTTTAGTTTCTTATTCACCTTGTTCAGATGGTTGAATCATGAAAACAGATCAATGTATCCATGATGATTAATGATCCATACTCACATAATAGGCAGTTTTGCTATGGCCGATGAATAAAGGTCGAGAAATTTGACCTCCATTGGGATAAAACCAACGCGAATATATAAATATCGAAGCACCATTCTTTGGCATGTTTCTTGTAATTTCATCAACAGTATTCGTACCAAAGAAATTTTGTAACATCAGGCTTGTTAAACAATTCCAGGGTTATGAGCATAGGAGTAGTGTTTCAATACCTCCAACAACCTTGATAAAGGCTATCGATAACGCAAGAAACGGGGTGAAAGAAATGTTAAAGATTACCAAATCCAGCAGTAAAGTAATTAGAAATAATTCACCGCTGTCAGTATCAATCAAACCGAAAGACTATTCAATGAAGATTCTCACTTTTGTGTTGACAGGTCTGATCTGCATAAACCTGTATTCTGCTGGTTTTGCGCAAGCACCCATCTCAAATACAAGGGGTGCTCAAACACCGGGTATGGATGGACTCGATCTATCCGCTCCAATTCCAGGTGCGGTGCTACAGTTAAGTTCCAGCCTGGATGTGAGGGTCGCATCGGGTACTGACGATGCTGAAGAAAAAGATGATGGCAGGATGTACATCACCAGTTCCGATCTAGAGCTTGTATTTGATTATGGCAACCAGGTGGTTGGAATGCGATTCAATGGAATCGACATCCCCCAGGGAGCAACAATCTCAAGGGCATACATCCAGTTCAAGGCGGAAGACACCAGCACAGAGACGACCTCTCTCACCATTCATGGTGAAAATAGTGATAACGCCACTACTTTTGGGTCCTCGACCTGGAATATCTCCTCCCGGTCCAGGACAAACGCATCTGTTACTTGGTCGCCGGCTGCATGGGCTTCAATCGGGGAAGCAGGTATTGATCAACAAACCCCTGATTTGAGATCCATTATCCAGGAGATTGTCAATAGGCCTGGTTGGATACAAAACAATTCCCTGGTCATTATTGTCTCTGGTACTGGAAGGCGAGTTGCTGAATCATATGAAGGGGATCAGGTCGGTGCACCCTTGCTGCACATCGATTACACGAGCGGGAACTCCCCACAGGTATTAATTAGCTCCCCAACCGACGGCGCATCTTTCAATCTTGGAGAGGAGATCAACTTTAATGCGACTGCCTCAGACATCGAAGATGGAGATCTAACTGCGAATATCGCATGGGAGTCAAATTTAGACGGCAACCTCGGTTCGGGTGGTAACCTATACTACTCCGGCCTCTCAGTCGGTATGCATACCATCACATCTTCCGCGATAGATAGCAGCGGCCTGACTGGAACTGACCAGGTCAGTATTGCAGTTATCGGGCAAGTTGAGAACCAGCCACCCTTGGTGTCAGCTGGTATCGATAAAACCATACCTTTATCACAAACAGCGATCCTTAACGGGAGCGTTTCCGATGACGGCTTGCCAGATCCACCTGGACAGGTGACAACTGTTTGGAGTGTCGTCAGCGGTCCCGGCACCGTGAGTTTCACCGACAGCAGTAGTCTTACTACCACGGCAACCTTTTCCATGCCAGGGTCATATACACTCCGTTTGACCGCTGATGACGGTGAGCTGCAGGGTAGCGATGTTATCCAGATCACGGTCACTGAATCTGCTGCGCTCACCTTCGAAACAAGCATCATGACAAAAACAGATGATGCTGAGGAGAGCTCCTCCGGGTCTGTTGGCCTCTATAGCAGTGACCTTGAACTCGTCCTCGAAAGTAGCCTCCAAACTGTCGGGTTGCGATTCAACAATGTAATAATTCCACCAGGATCCACGATCGTCAGCGCTGCAATTCAATTTAAGGCAGATGAGATGAACTCAGAATCAACATCCCTATCGATTCAAGGGCAATTGGATAACAATGCAGTAACCTTTGCAAGTGCCACAGGGAACATTTCCGACCGGGCGAGAACGGTAGCTGAGGTTGAATGGAATCCTGCTCCCTGGACAGTCGTCGGTGAGGCCGGTTCCAATCAGAAGACACCGGATATTGCCCCGGTTATCCAGGAGATCATCAACTTGCCAGGATGGGTGCATGGCAACTCACTGGTTATCATCATCACCGGGATAGGGAAACGCGTGGCCGACTCTTTCGATGGCGACCCGGCTTCTGCGCCATTGCTGCAGGTGGAATTCTTCGATCAATCACCAACCAACCAGGCACCTAGCGTAAATGCCGGGCCGGACCAGGTGATCACGCTTCCTAATGGAGTGTTATTGGATGGTACTGTGAGCGACGATGCTCTGCCGAACCCGCCTGGAGCTTACACCGTTTCATGGAACCAGGTCAGCGGTCCTGGAGTCGTGGCCTTCAACGATTCCAGCACAACGGATACCTCTGCTACTTTTTCCCAATCTGGCGAATATGTCCTGCGGTTGACTGCTGATGATGGTGAGCTTACTGCCTTTGATGATGTAAACATCTCCGTAATCGATCAGACAACGAATCAACCCCCGACCGTGTTTGCTGGTCCAGACCAGGTGATAAACCTTTCGAATAGTGCTTCCCTGGATGGGACAGTTTCCGATGATGGTCTGCCAGATCCACCGGGTCAATTTGCGGTTAGATGGTCCTCGAGCGCTGGACCAGGTACTGTCACCTTCTCCGAGCCCAATGCCATAGATACCTCCGCCAGCTTCTCAGTTGCAGGGGATTATGTTCTACGCTTAACTGCAGACGATAGCGAGCTCACAGCTTATGATGAGCTGACCGTAACAGTTACGTCTGGCACAACCCTTCTGGTACCCCAGGATTATCTCACCATCCAGGCCGCGATAAACGCTGCTTCTGATGGAGACCTGGTTCTCGTTTCCCCAGGCACATATCCCGAAGCGCTCAATATTTCCGGGAAATCCATCACCCTGGCTTCCCTCTACCATACCACCAAGAATGAAAACTATATCTCTCAAACCATCATTGATGGTGGTTCTCAGCTGGCGATCACTTACACAAGTACATCTGAGATTGCCACAAGCATCATCGGGTTCACCATCCAGAATGGGAGCGACGGCATCTTTGCAGATGGCAATACCCAGATCCTTCACAACAGGTTTACGAACAATGGTGACGCGGTTGATTTCGAAAGTGGTACAAGTATCTGCAGTAATAACCTTTTCGAATACAACACAGATGATGCCATCGATCTCGATGGTGCCACCGCGGTGATAATTGAAAATAATATTATTCGCAACAACGGGGATGATGGGATCGAGATCCGCCTGCATGATTATACCGGACCAAGGCTGGATATTATCATTCAAGGCAACCAGATCATCGGTAACGGGGAAGATGGCATCCAGCTCATCGATTACCCCGGCCTGTCTGACCGGTACTTCCTGATCGAACATAACCTGATCGAATCCAGTTCCATGGCTGGGATTGGTCTGATGGACAATGGAATAACGATCGAGGATTACAGGGCTGCCAGCATCCCTGAACCAATTCACATTTTCAACAACACCTTCATCGCCAATGACCACGGTCTTACTGGTGGGGATAATCTCATCGCGCTCAACAACTTATTTGTAAACTCCACCAACACCGCTATGAAAGGTGTTGATGGGTCCTCGATCGCCGCCTTCAACCTCTTCTGGAACAACGGCTTGGATGTCGAGACCAGTAATATTGATGCAGGTAGCACTTTTACCAGCGACCCATTATTGGATTCCAACCATCACCTGCTAATCGAAAGCCCAGCCATCGATTCTGGCACAGCCTACTTTGAATGGGGCGGAGAAATCGTGCTCGATATACCCACCAGTGCATATTCTGGCACCGCTCCCGATATCGGGTTCCATGAGAGCAACTTCAACCAGGTACCAGCAGTTTATGCAGGCGTGGACCAGGAAATAATCCTGCCAGACGGTGCCATCCTATCCGGGGTTGTGACAGATGATGGTTTACCTGGCATACCTGGAGGTGTAACGACAACCTGGGACAAGGTTAGTGGTCCTGGTACAGTGACCTTTGCCAATCCAAATTCTGTAAATACTGCTGCCAGCTTCTCATCAGATGGACTTTTTGTGCTGCGTCTCACTGCTAACGATGGAGAGCTGACTGCAAGCGATGAGATAGCGGTCAAGGTCATCTTTCGTTTTATTTCCTGGGGTGATACCAAGAGCGCTCGCGATGATCTTGCCGCACTATCGAACCAGGCCGTTATTTTAGAACCTACCTTTACCATATTCGAGGGTGATCTTGAAAGTGATGGCTTTACTTTGGATGGTATGAACCTCTGGAAAAATGCCATGAATGGCTATGTCGACAACGGCATGTTCGCCAGGACCCTGCCTGTACGTGGCAACCACGATGGTCAAAATACTGCTGGCTGGCAGGCATATTACGATCTTGGATCAACTGCCCTGGCTTTAGGGGCAACCAATTTCTCAGCACTGGCGGAGGATCTGACCTATTCCTTCGATATTGGCAAATTGCATTTCATCGGCGTGGACGTTTTAGGAAGCGCGAACCTGCTCACGACTGAACAAGTAAATTGGATTGACAACGATCTCTATGCAGCCGAGAGCCGGGGGCTGACCCACGCTTTCGTTTATTTCCACGGACCAATTTATTGCTTGGATGGGCATTGTACATGTACAACGCGTATATGCCCTATTCCCAACATCGTGCTGGACCTGATCGATGTCTTCAACCGGCATCCAATTATCTCAGCCACTTTCCACGGGCACGAACATACCTATGCATACGTACATCTGGACAGTTCTCGCATACCAGAAATCACCCACCCATTCGAGCAGTTCGTCACGGGAGCGGCTGGTGCAGGTCCTAATGACTGCATTCCTGAACGGACGGATTATTGCATGCCCTCATTGGGATTCGTTACCGTGGATGTCTGGGGCCAAAATATAACTGTTGATTTCTACCAGCTTGGAACGACCACCCCCATGAATTCGGTAACTTTCGCCAAATCTGGCAATCAGCCACCAAGTGTATATGCAGGACCGGATCAGACGATCACGCTTTCAGATCATGCTGCACTGAATGGTACGGTATCAGACGACGGTCTGCCCGTTCCACCGGGCTCACTTTCAACGTCATGGTCAATGACTTCCGGTCCTGGCCTCGTCGTTTTTGCTACTCCTGATTTCACGGACACCACTGCCAGTTTCTCTGACACCGGTGAGTATATACTCCGCTTGACAGTTGATGACGGCGAGCTGAGCACCTTTGATGAAGTCACTATCACAGTCAACCCACTCAACTCCCCGCCAGTTGCTACCGATGACGCCTATGTGACCGATGAAGACAATCCCCTAATTATCACCGCACCTGGGGTGCTTGGCAACGATTCCGATCCAGAGAGTGATCCGTTGATCGCAGAGCCAGCCAGCCAGCCGGTCAATGGGAATTTGAACCTGGACCCGGATGGTTCATTCAATTACACCCCTTATTCCAACTTCTATGGCACTGATTCTTTCTCTTACCATGCAAATGACGGCCAGGATAGATCCAACTTGGCAACCGTGACCATCACCGTCAATCCGGTTAACGACCTGCCCACTGCAGATGCAGGTGGTCCCTATACAGGCATTGCTGGATTTTCTATACAACTTGACGGGACCAATTCTTCAGACATCGATGGGACAATTTTCTCTTACGCCTGGGATTTCGGGGATGGCAGTTCAGGTAGCGGCTCCAGCCCGACACATATTTTCACTACCGTGGGAGTTTTCAACATCACGCTGACCGTGATAGATGATAGCGGGGCGACCTCCTCCGCCTCCACTACAGCCGTTATCCAGGCGGAACCGAACAACCCGCCAGTCGCTGCCGATGATGCTTATTCAACCAATGAAGACACCTCACTGAACGTCGCTGCACCAGGTGCGCTGGGCAATGACACCGATCTAGACGACGATCTGCTGAAGTCTGAGCCAGGCAGCCTGCCGGCCAACGGCACCTTGAATCTAAATCCAGATGGTTCGTTCAATTACACACCTCATCCTGACTTCTTCGGCACCGATTCTTTCACCTACCGGGCAAACGATGGGCAGGATAATTCCAATCTGGCGACTGTGACCATCACTGTCATTCCAGTAAACGACCCGCCATTGGCTGTCGATGATGCTGAAACTGTCATCCAGGGTGCCACCCTTTATAGACCTGCACCGGGCGTACTGGGCAATGACAACGACCCGGAAAATGATCCATTAACAGTAGCATCTATACCCGTTGTCCCTCCCAACTACGGCTCATTGACGCTCCATGGGGATGGCTCATATACCTACATCCACGACGGCAGCCAAGCGACTAGCGATAGCTTTGTCTACCAGGTGTGTGATACCGGGTCACTATGTGCTACAGCCACGGTGAATATCACCATCGTACCTGCCGCGCCGACAGTCCTAGAAGTACGGGTCTCTGACAAATTTGATGATGCAGAGGAAAAAACATCAGGAAAGATAAGCCTGTACAGCAGCGACCTTGAACTGGCATATGACAAAGGCAACCTGACTGTCGGTATACGCTTCCTCGGCATTAATATTCCCCAGGGTGCCCTAATTTCCAGGGCGTACATCCAGTTCACGGCGGACGAAACCCACGCTACCCCGACCACGTTGCGCATCCACGGCGAGGACAGCAGCAATGCCCTGACATTCGATTACTCCTCCTACAACATCTCGAGCAGAAATTTGACCTCAGAATCCGTTGAGTGGAATCCCCCTGCCTGGGTGAATAAGGGAGATGCAGGTCCAGCCCAGCAATCAGCGGATATTGCCACGATCATCAAGGAGATAATCTCGAGGGGCGATTGGACCCAGGGTAGCCCATTGGTGATCATCATCACCAGCACCGAAACGAACGAGCGGGTCGCCGAATCCTATAACGGGGATCCAGCAGGTGCCCCCCTCCTGTACGTGGAGTTTTACCCTAACCTCTCCCAGTCAGTCAATAATGGAGGTCTGGACGGGATTATCAACTTCGAATGATTTTTGAAACGACGCAAAAAAATGGTGTGCCAATTTCAAGAGATAATTATCTGTAACGAAGTATCGGATCACAAATTTCTGAAACATTGATCCAATGTGACTCTATTCGAGCCGGAAGCGGTACCTCATCGCCTGGATGCTAATGTAATCACCTTGAAGTTATTTACTCATTTCTGGTTCCAAATATCTATCGTCCAGGGGCTTTTTTGAATTCATTGGATATTGAGCGTACTCGCTGTTGTCTGGGCTTCGAACAAACTGTCCCTGCCGCTGCCTTGGTCTTCATCTAGTTGTTATTCATTCCAAATCAAGGCTGATTAAAGAGTTTTGACAAATTCAGAAATCGATCAATCTTTCAATTTCCGCAGCTTGCTATATGCCTGGATCAACAACTACGTTCCTGGCAAGGTTCTGGGTTGCCATTTACCACTCAATCCAATTAGATTACCTGGTGCATTATATGTATTCCCTGAAATTTACAAATACCGGGGAAAAAACTGGACAAAACGAAGGGGATCAGGTAGAATCATGCGCTGCATAACCGCAAAGACAAGTTGGAGGCAATACTTTGGCTAATATCAAGTCCGCAATAAAACGTAACCGGCAAAACAAGAAGCGCCGGCTCCGCAACCGGGTATACCGCGGCCAGGCACGCACCTTTATACGTGATGCCCGCGCCTCGCTGGTTGAAGAGAATTTAGATGAAGCCCGTGAAGCTACCCAAAAGGCTGTCAAAGCCCTGGATAAAGCTGCCGAAAAAGGCGTAATTCATAAGAACAATGCCGCGCGGCGTAAAAGCCGGTTGATGAAACAACTGGCAGCCCTGGAAAAACAACAGGTATAAGCTCAGTAAGTTTTACTATAGGGAATCAACGGGAGCTCCTCAGCTCCCGTTTTCCTGTTAAGGCAACACAAGAATTGTTGAATGTTATAATCCTGTTTCGGACGAAGGGAAAAATCCACATTACGCAAGGTCACAATGTTTGAACGCGAACAGCAAGCCATAGAACAGCAGATCAGGGAGTATCTCGAACAACATGATATTCCTGAACCAGCAGAGATCCAGTGGAATTCGATCCCATTTTCTTCATTCCCGACTTCTTCCTTCCACAAGCGTTCTCCATCCAGGTCGTAGGAAGCGATGGTTCCGCCGCGAGTGACGGTATAAAGTGCATCGTTATACAGGAGGACAGCGCCGGTAATGGAACTGCCGGCCTGCACCTGTTTATCCCAGAGCAAGCGGCCGTTCGTTGTATCGATGGCGTACAGGTTGGCGTTCAGGTCGGTTGCATAAAGGGTGTTTTCTGGTCCCAGGGTTGGGCTTCCCCAGACCCAGCCTTCGGTTTCTGTTTCCCAAACAATCGAACCGTTGGTGCTGTCGACGGCAGTGATTTGGCTGTTGAAGGAGCCAACGTACAAGACACCATTGTCATCCAACACTGGGCTGCTTACAACAGAGGCACCCAGGTCGCTCTTCCAGATTTCCTTCCCCGTGGTGGCATTGATAGCATACAGGAAGTGGTCCTGAGAAGCGATGTACATCCTGTCGCCCTCGATCAGCGGTTTTGCCCAAATTGCGGCTTCGGTCGGAAAATTCCACGGGGATTCACCGTCCAGGTCAATTGCATAAAGCGTCCCGTTGGAATTGGGGGCAAAGATCAATCCATCCATGAAGACTGGCGTGGCAATCCAGCGGTTCTTGGTCGTATTGAAAAATTCTTCCGATTGTCCGCTCTCAAGGTCGATGGCATAGATCCGGTTGTCGTAGCTTCCGGCGATCATCGTGCCATTCTCCAGCAGAAGAGGGGGATGGAAAAATGTCGCACCCCGGATTGGTTCTGCCGGGAAGGCATCAATCTGGTCGCCCTCATCTGTCAGGTCTATGCTGTAGATCGCCTGGTTATTGGCGACATAGGCTGTATCACCCTCAACGGTGATCCCAGGCCAGCTACCAGCAACAAAACCGCTTCCTTGACAGCCGGAGATCAACAGACTGAGAAAGAGGAGGGAGATGGTTAGTGCAAGAGTTTTCGTTTTTATCATAGGGTTTACTTTTATTTTCCTTAAGATTT
>Ga0209536_100014749_pt1 | contig 11200 bp, 12 predicted proteins | sample DeeMarSeWOR28_12_FD_187461 | JGI IMG/M metagenome (GOLD analysis project Ga0209536, IMG submission 187461) | Marine sediment microbial communities from White Oak River estuary, North Carolina - WOR-2-8_12 (SPAdes) (version 2) | ecosystem: Environmental > Aquatic > Marine > Intertidal zone >... | reverse complement strand
GGGTGGTCCCATGCAAGCAACTCCATACAACGATTTCCAACTAGCAGGAGACAAATTAAATTATGATGATTTTTCTGTTACATTTTTAGTTGATGAATCATGTACTAACTATTCATTGATTCACAACTGGATGGTTGGTATGACATATCCTCAGAAATCTACTCAGTGGAGAGATTTTGCTAAAGAGATGAAGGATAAAAATTATCAAATTGATAAGTCGTCTGATGAATTTTTAGATCAAGTAGATATCTATCTGCATATCTTAAATAGCAATTTCAATATTTCAACCAAAGCTCATTTTTATAATGCGTTTCCTGTAAGTTTGACTCCTATGGAATACTCAACTGAGGTTACTGACATCGAGTATTTAAGAGCAACTATTACCTTCAAGTACACGTACTTTAAACTTTTAGATAAAAACGACAAAGAACTAACATTATGAGTTTACAAAATCAGATTATTGATGAGTGGAGAATAGATGCTGATATGGGCGATGACCTATTTGAAGCAGCAAGAAACATTCCAATTCTTCACTCAAAATGGATTGATAAGTATTTAAGAATTCAGTTACTCAAAAAAGAAAAAGGTTACGAGTACGATAGATTATACAAACAGAAGTATAGTTATTATATGGGCAGAGAAGAGATTGCCCCAGATGAAAAAATTATGAAGACAGAAGTTCAGATCTATATCAGTGCTGATGAAGATATCATCAGATTAAAAGCAATGGTAGATCTGTACGATAAATTAGAGAGCACTGTTAAAGAGATTCTAAATAATATTAACAATCGTTCATTCCAAATTAAGAATGCAATTGATTGGTTAAGATATTCTAGAGGTATAGATGAGTGACGTTATTATCCGAAAGAAGAATGAAGTATATCTTCAACTGAAAACACCTCCACATATTTCATATGAATTATCTGACCATTTTACCTTTGAGGTAGAAGGTGCAAAGTTCATGCCTGCATACAGGCAAAAGTATTGGGACGGAAAAATTAGGTTATTCTCACCTGGTACTGGAGAAATCTATGCTGGACTGAGAGAGTACATTGAACAGTTCTGTCAAGAACGCCAGTATAGTTTCGAGTATGCTGACAATGAATTCTTTGGTATGCCTGATGCCGAAGATGAGTTGGTATCGTTTGATGGTGTCAAATCATTTACTAAACGTTTCTCACCTATTAAGGCAAGGGACTATCAGTACAAAGCAATTTACGAAGCACTGAGAAAGAAAAGGAAACTGATTGTATCTCCTACGGGATCAGGTAAGTCCTTTATGATCTATTCTATCGTTCGTTTCCTTCAAGAAACGGGTCAGAAAATTTTGATCGTGGTTCCAACCACCTCCCTTGTCGAACAAATGTACAAGGATTTTGAATCTTATAGTTGGGATGCCGAAGAGTTTTGCCATAAAGTATATGCTGGTCATGAGAAAGTATCCCCAAAACCAGTAACTATTACTACATGGCAGTCAATCTATAAGCAACAAAAAAAGTATTTCGAATGTTTTAGTGCTGTTATCGGAGACGAGGCGCATCTTTTTAAGGCAAAGTCCTTGACAGATATTCTTACCAAACTACATCATGCCAAGTATCGTGTTGGATTTACTGGAACCCTAGATGGTAGCAAGACAAATAAACTTGTCCTAGAGGGTTTGTTCGGTCCTCACGAAAAGATTACAAACACAAATGAGCTAATTAAACAAGGGCATCTTTCTAGATTAAAGATCAAGATTATATCACTGAGGCATAACCATGTCAAGTTTGACAGTTATCATGAAGAGATTGATTACTTGGTCTCACATCCAAGAAGGAACAATTTTATCAAAAATCTTTCATTAGATCTTTCAGGTAACACCTTGGTACTATTCAACTATGTTGAACGCCATGGTGAACCACTATATGAATTAATAAATAATAGTGCAAAGGATGGAAGAAAAGTATTCTTCGTACACGGTGGGATTGATGTAAAGGACCGAGAGGAAATCCGAGCAATTACTGAGCAGGAGTCCAACGCAATCATCATCGCTAGTTACGGTACTTTTTCCACAGGCATTAACATTAAGAACTTACACAATATTATTTTTGCTTCCCCTTCAAAATCCAGGGTAAGAAACCTCCAGTCAATTGGTAGGGTATTAAGGAAAGGAGAAAACAAAAATACAGCAGTTCTTTATGACATTGCTGATGACACATCAAAAGATTCAAATAATCCAAACTATACTTTGCGCCATCTTTTTGAAAGAGTAAAGATCTATAATCAAGAGAATTTTGATTATGAGATAATCAACGTTAAATTAAAGAACTAAGTATGGGACCATTTTACGCAAGTATCAAATTTAAAACTGGAGAAGAAATCTTATGCTATGTAAAAATCGCCAATCCTGAAACTGATACTCTTGTAATAGAAAATCCAATAGAGATAGAAGAGATTGATATTCCTGGAGTCATTCAGGGTATGAAACTTAAAGCATGGATGAAAGTGTCTCATCAATCTCAATTCATTATTTCAGGTGAGGATATAGTAACTATTACTGAAGTACCTACTCATGTTATTAACTTCTATAAATCTGGTCTTAAGAAACTAGATAATCTAAACACAAAGAAACCCTCTACACCTCGTAGGAGACGTAAAGGGCATATTCCTTTAGATAATAATATGGGATTGTTATCCTCTATAGATGATGCTAGAGATCTCTTAGAACAAGTGTTCTTAAAGGATATCAAAGATAATAAAGAATCTTAAGTACTTAAAGCTTCTCTGAACTGTTGACCCAGTTATTATACACAGATACGGGGGTCTTGTCAAGCCCCCTATCATGTGCTACAATGTCATGAGAAGAACAAACTAGTATCAATGTCAAAACAAAAAGAACATTACGTTAACAACAAGGACTTCTTACACGCAATAGAACAGTATAAGAAGAGAGTAGAAGTTGCACAAAAAAATGGCGATCCGAAACCACCCGTTGGTGAGTACATCGGAGGGTGCTTTCTTAAGATTGCTACCCACCTTTCGTACAAACCAAACTTCGTCAACTACATGTTCAAGGATGACATGATTGGCGATGGTATCGAAAACTGCATTACATACATTGATAACTTCGATCCCGAGAAGTCAAAGAACCCTTTCGCTTATTTTACTCAGATCATCTACTACGCTTTTCTTCGTAGAATCCAGAAGGAAAAGAAACAGGTTGATATCCGACAGAAAATGATTGAGAAGTCAGGGTACAGTGAGGTATTCACTGCTGACGAGATGGGTAACGATGTCTACTACGATGGCATTAAGAATTCACTTGAACAAAAAATGAGGAGTTGAAATGAAGGTTGCGATTATTACTGATCAGCACTTTGGTATGCGTAAGGGTAGTCAGATTTTTCATGACTACATGAAGCGTTTCTATGATGAAGTATTCTTTCCAACCTTAGACAAATACGATATTAAAACTGTCATTGATTTGGGAGATACTTTTGATAACCGTAAGTCAATTGATTTTTGGTCACTGGATTGGGCGAAGGAGAATTACTACAGCAAACTTGCTGATCGAGATTGCACTGTTTATACAGTGGTTGGTAACCATACTTCGTACTACAAAAACACCCTAGATCTAAATGCAGTTAATCTGCTTCTGAGTGAGTATCCAAATATCTTTCAGATTAGTAGACCCGAGACAGTTAGAGTTGGTGGTCTAGATATCTGTTTTGTTCCTTGGATTTGTGTTGATAACGAAACCGAAACTTTCGAAGAGATATCAAACACTAACGCAAAGATTGCCATGGGGCATCTTGAACTGTCTGGATTCGAGGCACACTCTGGATACTATATGGATCATGGTATGAGTCCTGAGGTTTTCTCTAAGTTTAAGAAAGTATTCTCAGGTCACTTCCATCATAAATCTCACTCCAATAACATCTATTACTTGGGTAATCCTTATCAGATGTATTGGAATGATTATGGAGACGTTCGTGGATTCCATTTGTTTGATACTGAAAGTACAAACCTTCAGTTCATTAAGAATCCAATCAACATGTTTGAGAAGATCTTCTACAATGATGAGACCACTAACTATGCTACTATTAGTGGGAAGCAATACCAAGATAAATTTATCAAACTGATTGTTGAGAAGAAAAAGAATCACTATGAGTTTGATATGTTTGTTGAACGTCTCTACCAACTTGGTATCCATGACCTAAAAATTATCGATAACAGTCATGAAGAAATCAAGACCAGTGGAGACCTTGAGGTTGAGGGAACTCTTTCATTCCTTGAGAAATATGTAGACGAAATTGACTACGAAGAAAAAGACAATCTGAAAAATCTTATAAATTCAATATATGTTGAATCACTACAAGCAGAATAATGTACTTGCTAGCAATCAAAGGAAAGGAAAGTGAAGGAGCATATGCTCCTCAAGTTGGAGATGATCATGTACTTTATTTGTTTGTAGAAGAATCAGATGCAGAAAGGCACTCGGAACTTTTACTTGCTGACGACTATCCTGAGATGACAGTTGTTGAAGTGGATGATGAAGTTGCTATTGAAATCTGCGAAGAAAACGGTTATGCTTATTGCATAGTCACCCCTGAAGATATTGTAATCCCACCTAAACTAGATGATTGAATTTAAAACTATTAAATGGAAGAACTTCCTTTCTACTGGGAACAACTTCACTGAGATTGATTTACAGACACATCAGAAGACACTCATCATAGGAGAAAATGGAGCAGGGAAGTCAACCATTCTCGATGCTCTTTGCTTCGGTCTTTTCAATAAACCATTTCGTAAGATCAACAAACCTCAACTAGTCAATACTGTCAATCATGCAGATTGTGTAGTTGAGATTGAGTTTACAATTGGCAGTATTAACTGGAGGATTGTTCGTGGGATGAAACCCACAATCTTTGAGATCTACAAGAATGGTAATATTCTAGATCAAACCGCTGCTGCCGCTGATCAGCAAAAGTGGTTAGAGCAAAACGTTCTAAAACTTAACTACAAGTCATTCACTCAGATTGTAGTTCTTGGTTCTTCTACTTTTGTTCCTTTCATGCAGTTGCCTGCTGCTGGTCGAAGGGAAGTCATTGAGGATATCCTTGACATCCGAATCTTTTCCACAATGAATGTTATTCTTAAGGAAAGGGTAAAGTTAGTTAAAGAAGAGGTTAACGATCTTGAGTATGCCGTTTCAATCTTAAGAGAGAAAGTGGATGTGCAACGCAAGTACATCCAGAATCTCAAAGATCAGAGTGAGCAGAACAAAGAAGAGAAAGAGAATGTCATCTCAGTCCTAGAAGAAAACATTCGACTTAAGAAAGAACAAGTTGAAAGTTACATGTCTAGAATGGATGATTTAAACGAAGAGGTTGAGAAGTATTCTGATATTGATGCTAGGGTCAATAAACTCAGAGAGTATGACATTACCTTTAGTGGTAAGATCAAGGAGTTGACGAAAGAGCAAAAGTTCTTTACCAACAACGCTAGTTGCCCTACTTGTAATCAAGAGATCAGTGAAGATCTTAAAGAGACCAAGGTTGCCGAAACGACTGGTAAGATTGAAAAGTTCAAGCAAGCACTTGATAAACTTTCTAACGATCAGAAAGAAGTCAATAAAGTTCTTTCTGAGAGAAAAGAAATTCTTGACACCATCAGTGAAGTGCAATCTAAAATTAGAGAGTGCTTTAAAGAGGTAGAATGGAATGAGCGACGTGTCGCTGATACGTTGACTGAGATTGGATCTATCAACTCCAATGATTCTCTTATTGTTGAGGAAACTGAAAAGATTAAAACCCTGATTGAACAAGGTAAGTCCCAGGAACTGCAACGTCGTCAGTTGATTAAAAAACAAACTGAACTTAAGATTGTTTCTGAAATTCTTAAAGATGGTGGAGTTAAGTCCAGCATCATCAAGAAGTATCTTCCTGTCATGAACACCTTGATCAATAAGTATCTCCAGGAACTTGAGTTCTATGTCAACTTTAATCTTGATGAAACCTTCAATGAAACTATCAAGTCCAGATTCAGAGATGAGTTTTCATATGCTTCATTCTCTGAAGGGGAAAAGATGAGGATTGATTTGGCACTACTGTTTACATGGAGAGAGGTTGCCAAACTAAAGAACTCAGTCAATACCAACCTTCTCATTTTGGACGAAGTATTTGACAGTTCGCTAGATAGTAACGGCACTGCTGACTTCATCAACATCCTTCGGAATATTACGGAGGGTAACAATGTGTTCGTTATCTCACACAAGCAGGACATCCTGCACGATAAGTTCGATAGTGTGATACAGTTCACGAAGGTCAAGAACTTCTCCAAACCCGTACAGATCAATGAAAGTACCTAACTGGCAACACAACTCAAAGAAAGATAAGAATGGTAAGGGCACTTGCAAAGGAAGAATCCGTGCAAGCAAGCAACGCCTTAGGCACTTGAAAAACTGTCACAAGACCTCCCGCAAAGGGGGGTCTTTTTTTGTATCATATGTCCATACTGATTCGGAGATCACCTGATGCACTCTTTCTCTCACGAAGTCAAAGACACTCTTGCTCGTCTTCTTGCCACTGAGAATCTTATTGTTGAGCACAAGCAAGTCCCCACTGCATCCTTCGATGTGCAAGAACGTGTTTTGACTCTGCCTATGTGGCAGAAAGCATCCAGCACTGTGTATGACCTGCTGGTTGGGCATGAGGTTGGTCATGCTTTGTTCACTCCCAATATTGATTGGAAAGAAGGTGAGTATGTAGACGTTCCCCCTTCTTTTGTCAATGTGATTGAGGATGCTCGTATTGAGCGTATGATGAAACGCAAGTTCCCTGGATTTGCTAAGACCTTTCATAAAGGTTATAAAGAACTTTCTGATGATGACTTCTTCGGCATTGCTAATGAAGATCTGAGCAAGATGAATCTGATTGATCGTATCAACATTCACTTCAAGGTCGGTACGTTTGCTGCTGTTCCTTTTGCTGAAGATGAGAAAGAGTTTGTTTCTTTGACAGAAGGTTCCGAGACGTTTGCTGATGTTCTTGAAATCACTAAACTAATATTTGAGTTTGTTAAGGCAAAGAAAGAAGAGAAGAACAAAGTTGATATCCCCCCTATCCAGAGCAACCAAGAGCAACCTCCTTCGAATGGTGACTCGGTTGAGGTAGAGACACCTAACGTTAATCAGGACGCCCCTGTAGGCGATTCTGAGGGCACTTCAGAAGGTGCTGAGGGTGGAACTACTGGAGACGATACCATTTCTTCTCCTGAGGGATCTGATGAGTTTGAGTCCCACACTGATTCTGCATTCGAAGAGAACCAAAAGAAACTGATTAATCGTTCTCTTGCAGATACCGTTTATGTTGAGTTCCCTGAACTGTATGTGGATAACATTATTATTCCTGTAGAACAGGTTGCTAAAGATTGCCACGACTTCTATACTCTTGATTTTGTTGAAGGAACTTGGAGGAAAGAGTTTGTAGATCAGGCACGAAATCAATATGTAGAGTACAAGAAAGAATCTGCTCGTGGTGTGAATTATCTTGTTAAAGAGTTTGAGTGTAAGAAATCTGCTGATGCATATTCCAGGGCAGCAACTTCTCGCACTGGTGTTCTCGACACGACTAAACTTCACACTTACAAGTTCAACGATGATCTGTTCAAGAAAGTTACAGTTCTTCCTGATGGTAAGAACCACGGTTTGATCTTTGTTCTTGACTGGTCTGGTTCTATGCAAGATGTGATTCTTGATACTGTCAAGCAACTTCTCAATCTGGTATGGTTCTGCAGGAAAGTTAATATTCCTTTCGAAGCATATGCATTTACCTATGACTATGCTGATGAGCGAGAGTCATACGAAGATGATGGTTCAAACATCCAGAAGATGGAGAACAATACTTTGTATCTGTATCGCAACTTCCGTCTTTTGAATATGCTTTCTCATAAGCGTAGTGCTTCTGACTTTGAAACTGACTGTAAGAATCTGTTTATGGTTGCTTACTCTTTTCAGAAACGTGCATATGATCTTTCTCCTGCTCGTCTTGGTTTGTCTGGAACTCCTCTCAATGAATCTCTTGTGACCTTGCGTTATCTTATTCCTAAGTTTATCAAAGAGAATGGATTGGAGAAAGTGAATACAGTTATTCTTACTGATGGAGAGGCAGCAACCATTGGTCGTGTAACCAAGATGAAAGATTATTACAACAAAGACGAAGATCGTTGGGGTCGTGTTGGTCTTCATACCAACTGCCAGATCAGGGATCGCAAACTTGGTCGAATTTATAAACCTCTCTGGGATAACTATTCTTGGGAAGGTAACCTCACTAAACTTCTTTTGGATAATCTGAAAGAGAATTTCCCTCACGTGAACTTCTTGGGTATTCGTATTCTTCCCAGTCGTGATGTTTCTAACTTCTTCAACTATTATGTTGGAGGTCATTATGACGAAAACACTAGAAAGCGTTGGAAGAAAGAGCGATCCTTTATTCTGAAGGGTAAGGGTTATGATGAACTCTACGCTTTGTCTTCTACATCATTGAATGAGAATGATGAGTTTGAGGTTGCTGAAGATGCAACCAAAGCACAGATTCGAACCGCCTTTAAGAAATCCCTTAAGGCAAAGGCAATGAACAAGAAAGTTCTGTCCTCCTTCATCAGCATGGTCGCTTGATGAACTGTCCACGGGGGTCTTACGATCCCCACTATTTCCCCTATACTATGAAAGTCAACAAAACAACCCAAGGTCAAATGCCCCGCATGTCCAACCTCAACGTCAACGAAGTGATTTCCTACCTGACCGAAAACTTTGGTACGGACATCGGTAGTGATGCTATCAAATCCGCTGCTGATGAATTCGGTGTTTCCTATCCCACGATCACCAAGCGCCTTGATCAATACAAGGTTGGATATGGTCGTTGGAATATTACCGTTCGGGAACAGATGGAGAAAACCTACCAAGGAACCACTGAAATTATCCCGAGCGGGAACGTTGATAACCTTGTCCCCGAGAAAGATGATACCTTCGTCAAGTTTGGTAACTTTGCTGATCTTAAAAAGATTGTTGCCAGCGGCATTTTTTATCCTGTCTTCATTACTGGTCTGTCTGGTAATGGTAAAACCTTTGGTGTAGAGCAAGCATGTGCTCAACTAAATAGGGAGTTGATCCGTGTGAACATCACGATTGAAACTGACGAGGATGATCTTATTGGTGGTTTCCGTCTTGTTAATGGCGAAACTGTCTGGCATAATGGACCCGTCGTGGAGGCTCTTCAACGCGGAGCTGTGCTGCTTCTAGACGAGGTTGACCTGGCATCTAACAAGATCCTGTGTCTCCAATCTATCCTTGAGGGTAAGGGTATCTTCCTGAAGAAGATTGGTAAGTATATCCAACCCGCTGCTGGTTTCAATGTGATTGCCACTGCCAACACCAAGGGCAAAGGTTCTGATGATGGTCGCTTTATTGGCACCAATGTTCTCAACGAAGCATTCCTTGAGCGTTTTGCCCTGACCTTTGAGCAAGAGTATCCCACCCCTGCTGTTGAAAGCAAGATCCTGAAGAAGGTTGCTGCCTCTCTCGCTGTTGCTGATCATGACTTCTGCGAGAACCTTGCCAACTGGGCAGACATTATCCGACGCACTTTCAAAGACGGTGGTATTGATGAAGTGATTTCCACCCGTCGCCTTGTTCACATCATGCGAGCATTCGCTATCTGGGGTGACCGTATGAAAGCGATCAAGGTTTGTGTGAACCGTTTCGATGATGAGACCAAGCAGTCCTTTATCGAACTCTATGATAAAATTGATGCTGACGTTCAACAGGAGGAGAGCAATGCCGATGCCCCGTTCTGAAAAATTCCACGGGTATGTAAATCATCTTGCCACTCTTGACAGTGGCAAGACCGTGAAGATCCTAGGTGGCGAGGGTCTGAAGTTATTTGTCAAAGATCTTGACGGCAACGTTCAAGAATGCTACCATAGTAATATTCAACTTATCTGGGATCGCTGAATGGCAAACAAATATAATGAAGATGCTCTGTTGACAGAGCTACGTGATTACATTACTGGAACCTATGGACAACACTACTCTGCTGGTAATGACAGCATTCAAACGTTAGACTTGATTGAAGCATGTGGAGACGCTGAGGCATTCTGCCGAAGCAACATCCTCAAGTATGCTTCCCGCTATGACAAGAAAGGCACTGCCCGTCGTGATATTATCAAGATCCTTCACTACGGTCTTCTCCTTCTTCACTTCAATGACAAAAACGCTACCCGTGAAACGTACCCTCAATGAGCAAAGTTATCCTTTCTAAAAAGACCCTAGATGTCCTCAAAAACTTCAGCACAATCAACTCTTCCATTGTTTTCCGAAAAGGAAGCACTGTACGCACCATCTCTAATGCAGAGAACATTCTTGCAAAGTTTACTGGCGAGGAAGTATTTCCTGTGGACTTCGCTATCTATGATCTTAGTCAGTTCCTTTCTGGGATCTCTTTGTTTAGCGACCCTCAGCTTGAATTTGACAACGAAAGTTTTGTCAGCATCCGTGGCGGTAGGCAGTCTGCTCGCTATTACTTTTCTGATCCAGAGATTACGCTCAAGAGTGCTCCAGAAAAGAACGTAAAGTTCCCTGGTGCTGATCTCCAGTTCAACCTGACTGGTGAAGATCTGATTGCTCTCCAGAAAGCATCTGCTGTTTATAGTCTGCCTGATCTGACCTTCCAATCTGAAGAAGGTTCTAATGTTATCAAACTTGTCCTTCGTGATAAAGAGAATGATACCAGCAATACTTACGAGCAATCCATTTCTGGTTCTTGTACTGGGGACTATTCTCTGGATGTCAAAATTGAAAACATCCGTTTGCTCCCTGGTGACTATTCGGTCAAAGTCTCTAAGCACTTAATTTCTGAATGGACAAACACCAACGTTGATCTTACCTATTACATTGCACTGGAGCCCTGATGAGACACATCCTTTTTACACTCAAAGAGTGTAACAAATCGTTCTTAGATGACGAAAGGTTTGTAAGGGATGTTGTTTATCAGGCATCAGTCAAATGTAAATCAACTTTATTAGCACTCAACTCACACAAGTTTGAACCTCAGGGTGTCACTTGTGTGGCGATGCTCGCTGAAAGTCATATCAGCATTCACACTTGGCCAGAGTTGGGTATGGCAGTGTGCGACATTTTCACCTGTGGGGATCACACGAAACC
>Ga0209536_100014748_pt1 | contig 11201 bp, 9 predicted proteins | sample DeeMarSeWOR28_12_FD_187461 | JGI IMG/M metagenome (GOLD analysis project Ga0209536, IMG submission 187461) | Marine sediment microbial communities from White Oak River estuary, North Carolina - WOR-2-8_12 (SPAdes) (version 2) | ecosystem: Environmental > Aquatic > Marine > Intertidal zone >... | reverse complement strand
AACTGCATTGAGAGGGCGGTTCTCATCTGCGACGAGGAGTCCATCAAGAGTTATCACCTGCCCCCCAGCCTGCAGACCTCGGAAAGCGTCAACTCGAAACAGGCGCTCTCCCTTGCAGGCGCGGTGGAAAACTTCGAGCGCGAGCTCATTGTTGAGGCCCTGAAAAGAACGGGCGGCAACCAGACCAAGGCAGCCCAAGAACTTGATACCAGCCTCAGGATCATCAACTACAAGATCCACCAGTACGGGATTGATCCCAGGAAATTCAAGGTGAAGAAATAGATTTTTAAATGTTCATTTTCTTTGCTTGCCCAAAGAAAACGAACCAAAAGAAAAGGCAGCCGCTCACTTGATCTCACTTTGTGAGACTGCCCTGTGCTGCTCAAAATAACCGGGCGCTGCGAAACTCGCTTTGCTCAGACAGTCCTCGCGCTATTCCGGTTATTTTTCCGCTGCTCGGCTGCGTGAAATTGCAAAAGCTTCACTTGCTCAGTTATCAGGCCCCATTCTGCCCCGCATAGCATCGCAGCTGTTGACGGAATAAGACGCTGGACCTGTCTGAACCGCCAAAGGCGGTGAGTTTTCAGCGTCCCGTCAAACAGCGAGAAGTACCCCTCAAGGGGGCATAAACTCCAGGCAGCCCGAAGGGTAGGGGCAGCTGGGTGCCTTTTTCTTGCTTCTTCTTTTGGGCAAGCTGCCAATCGTCGGCAGTTTCGTATGCCGACAAAAGAATAAGGCATAATAAAACGATCGTTTTAAAACTTTATTCTGCACAAGAAAAAGCCCGGGGGAAACAGATATTCCCCGGGCTTTTTTGTAAGTATCTATAATATTTAGAAAATCTTCAAGTAGTTCTCGATCTCCCAGTCGGTGACATGGATCCTGAAGCTGTCCCATTCCTTTTCTTTACTAGCAATATATTTCTCATAAATATGGGGTCCAAGGGTTTCCTTGGCAATGGGGTTTTTCTTCAATTCCTCAATGGCCTCAAGTAATGATGCCGGCATGCTCTTGATCTTCGCCTTTTTCATCTGGCCGGGGGTCATCTGGTAGATATTGACATCGGTTGAGGGCGGCGGGACCAGCTTGTTTTTGACGCCGTCAAGACCGGCATTCAGCATCATGGCAAAGGCCAAGTAGGGGTTGCAGGTAGGATCGGGGCAGCGAACCTCGACCCTGGTGCTCATGCCGCGGGCAGCAGGAATACGCATGAGGGCTGAGCGGTTGGAAGCAGACCATGCCACATAGACCGGCGCTTCATAGCCGGGAACCAGCCGCTTATAGGAATTAACAAGGGGATTGGTAACGGCAGAAAAACCGCGGGCATTTTTCGCTATACCGGCGATGTACTGGTAGGCCACCTTGCTGAGCTGCAGCTTATCCTTGGGATCATAAAAGGCATTGGAACCGTCCAGCTTAAACAGCGACTGATTCGTGTGCATGCCGGAGCCGTTGATACCGAAAACAGGCTTGGGCATAAACGTCGCATGCAGTCCGTATTTCTTGGCAATGGTTTTGACAACCCACTTGAAGGTCACGGTATTGTCCGCTGCTGTCAGGGCATCAGCATACTTGAAGTTGATCTCATGCTGACCCTCTGCAACCTCGTGGTGCGAAGCCTCTATCTCAAATCCCATTTTCTCAAGAGTCAGAATAATCTCCCGGCGGCAGTCAATGCCTTCATCATCCGTATCAACAGTAAAATACCCAGCAGTATCATGGGTTTCCGTGGTAGCATCACCTTTTGCATCACGCTTGAACAGGAAGAATTCCGCCTCTGTCCCCACATTCATGGCAAAGCCCATTTTCCTGGCTTCATCAAGGACCCGCTTCAGGTTGACACGCGGACAGCCGTTAAAAGGAGTCTTGCCATCTGATTTATACACATCACATATGATCCTTGCAGCAGCAACACCCTCCTTAATCCTCCAGGGCAGTACGGTGAAGGTGTTGTAATCCGGCTTCAGGTACATGTCCGATTCATTGATGCGCACAAAGCCGTCAATGGATGAACCGTCAAACATCATGTCCCCATCCAGGGCTTTTTCGATCTGGCTTTTCGGTACGGCCACGTTTTTCATGATGCCGTTGATGTCAATGAACTGCAGCCTGAAAAACTGGACATTCTGATCCTTAATGATTTTCATGATTTGTGCTCTTGTCATTTTTTGTCTCCTTTATGATGGTTGAATTATTCTTGTTTCTGGAACAGAAAACTCCTGTTATTGTTTTTTATTCCCTGTTGCCTTCCTTCTTTCCTCTTATACGTTTTCAACTGCGTACTTTAATCCCTGCCGCAGTTCATCTATAAACGCGGGATCCTCGATCTTGCTGCCGTCTTGGTCTAAAACATAAAAAACATCAACGATCTGGTCTGCCTTGGAGCCGATCCTGGCCCGGTAAATACTGATGCCGAAATCAGACAGGGTCTTGGTGATATCATAGAGCAGGCCAATCCTGTCCTCGGAAAACACTTCGATTACCGTATAAAGCTCTGATTCTCCGTTATCAATCGTCACCTTTGACTCCAGGCGCTGTTGCACGCCCTGTGGCTTGTTTCTCAGTGGCGCCAGCTTGCGGCTCAAACGGTGTTCTAGGCCAAACCGCTGCTTAATTGCCAGGTGCATTTCATCTTCCATGGCCTGCCAATCCTGTCTTTCGTAGGTTTCCCCGATTGCAGAGGAAACCTCAATGGAATCAACTGCCGTCCCGTCAGCCCAGGTAAAGATCTTTGCTGCCAGAACGTTCAGGTTATGCAGCGCCAGTACCCCGAAAATCCTGGCCAACAATCCCGGGCAGTCCCTGGTCATGACTAATAGGGACCAGGACTCCTGTTTTTGCTCATGGAGAAACAGGATCTCCTGTTTTGCCAGTTTTTCCGCATGGGTTATATGTTCAACTATTACCTCAGGTGGAAAACTGAGTAAATAATCATCTGAGAAAAGATCGAAATTTGTCCTGTTGGCAGCAGGCAACAATCCTGAAACTTTATCCCGGATCCACTGCGCCCCTAGCTCAGCACCGCGAACCTGCTCATGCTCAGCAAGATCCTTTCTGTCAAGCAGCAGAGCTATCTTCAGGTAAAGCTCGAGGAGCAGGGCTGCCTTCCACTCATTCCAGACTGTTGGGCCTGTGGCCCTGGCATCGGCAATTGTCAGAAGATAGAGCATGGCAAGTTTTTCCGGAGTATTAACCCTTCCTGCACAGCGCATTATCAATTCTTCGTCCTCCAGGTCCCGCCGAAGAGCGGTATGTGACAGGAACAAATGATTGCGGACCAGAAAATCCAGGATGTTAATTTCATTTGCATCCAGTCCAAGTCTTGCCCCGATCTGCCGGGCCAGGTCAGCTCCCCTGTCAGCATGGCCATGTCCCAGGCCTTTGCCAACATCATGCAGCAGGCCCGCCAGGAAAAGAATTGACGGGGAGTTGATTACTGCATGGATATTGGACTCTTCGTTCCTCAGTTTTTCCAGTTCACGAATGGTCTGGAGCAGATGGCGGTCAACGGTGAAGACGTGGTATACATCATGCTGTGCCAGGGATTCGACCTTGGCAAGTTCAGGGATATAGGCGGTCAGAAAACCTGTATCCAGCATCTCTTCCAGGACTCTGAAGGATCCGGATGCTGCAAGTATTGCCAGAAATATCTTTGTATTTCTCCGGGATTGGCGGAGTTTGTCATCCACCAGGTGCAGGTTTGCTGTTATTGTTTTGCGTGTCCGGTAATGCAGGGGGCTGCCTGTCCTGGAGGATTGGTAGAACAGACGCATGAAAAGCTTCGGACTTTTCTGGATACGCTCCGTGTTGACAAGGTGGATCTTGTTGTGCCGAAGTTCTATGCCCGGCTCAAGGGTCTTTAGTGTCGGTGATGCATCTTCACTGCCGATTGTCTCTTCCACATGCTCGAAAAAGAGATCCGTGGTTACCGATATTGTCTGCATATGTCCATACACTTCCCGCATGAAATATTCGACTGCAAGCATGTCCCTGGCATTGGTAAAACCGAATGCCTTGGCCATTTCCTGCTGGTGTTCAAAGAACAGCTGATCATTTTTGCGGCCGCTCACATAATGCAGCCGGTTGCGGATGCGGACCAGGTAGTCCTGAGCCTGTTCAAACCTGTTAAATTCTTCCTGTGATAAAAGGCCTGCCTCCTGCAATGCTGCCAGGTCCTTAAGCCCGAAAACGACATGGGCTGTCCACACCATGGACTGGATATCACGGAACCCGCCACAGCTTTCCTTGATCTGCGGTTCTAGCAGGTAGGTATGCCGGCCGTATTGGCATTCGCGTTTTAGGCGCTGCGCCAGCATATCATCGAGAAACTCCTGGCGTTTACCCTCTATATAGGCAGTTTTGTACATACCTTTAAGTTTCTCAAACAGAATTGCTGAACCTGCTATAAGCCTGGCATCGAGCATGGCTACCCTGAAAAAGAAATCCTCTGCCGCATCAGCTATGCACTCTTCCAGGGTACGCACCGCATGCCCCACCTCAAGACCTGTATCCCAAAGGGGGTAGAGGATTGACTCCACAAGGCTGCCCAGTTCATCTTTGTGCGCGGGGTCATAAAGCAGCATCAGATCAATATCAGAAAAAGGATAAAGCTCCTGGCGGCCGTAACCGCCAAGGGCCACCAGGGCAAAACCTTCACCGGCTGGTACGCTTTTCTCAAAGCTGTCTGCCAGATGGTGATCAATAAAGTCGGAGTGTTTGCGCAGCAGGGCATAGCCGCTTATACCCTGTTGCCAATAGGCATCAAGGGCCTGGCGCCGGGCCTGGAGGCCGCTGAAATCCTGTGGAGCTAGCGCGGTCTGTGCCATTCCGGAAGAACTATTCATATGTCCAGCCTGGTTACGCAATGATAAAGGTATATCGTTATGCACAACGAATTACAAGTAAGGAGCTAAATGGCTTCCTCGCCCTTTTCCCCTGTCCTGACCCTGATAACCTCTTCGACCGGCAGGACAAAAATCTTGCCATCGCCTATTTTCCCGGTTTTTGCAGCCTGGATTATTGTGTCAATCACCTTATCCACCTGGGCTGAATCAACAATGATCTCCAGTTTTGCCTTGGGAATGAAGTCAACAATGTACTCCGCCCCGCGGTAGATCTCCTTGTGCCCCTTCTGGCGCCCGTACCCCTTAACCTCTGAAATCGTCATGCCCTTGATGCCGATGCCGTTCAGTGCATCTTTGACATCATCAAGCTTGAAGGGCTTAATTATTGCTTCAATCTTTTTCATGGCATACTCCTTATAATTTTTTTCTCAGGCCTCTATGATTTTAACTGTATGCTGCTTCACTATGTTCACTGATATCAAGCCCGCTGACTTCAGCATCCCCCGGCAGCCTCAGTCCTATGACCATATCCACGATCTTGAGCAGCACCCAGCTTATGGCAAAAGCGTAGACTCCTACAACCAGTATGCCAAATATCTGGGTGCCCAGAAAAGCAGGATTCCCTGCAAGTAGTCCGTCCGCACCCGCCGGATTTACCAGCCGGGAGGCGAAAATTCCCAGGCAGATAGTGCCGATAATACCACCCAGTCCATGAATGCCGACAACATCAAGGCTGTCATCATAACCAAAACGTCCCTTCAGGGTCACCCCGAAATAACAAGCTGCTCCAGCCAACAGGCCGATGATTACTGCTGCATTGGGGCCGACAAACCCTGCAGCCGGGGTTATGGTTGCCAACCCGGCAATTGCCCCGGATGCTGCCCCAAGCGTGGTCGGCTTGCCGCGGTGCAGCCACTCGACAAAGGTCCACATGGCCATACCGGCCATGCCGCCAAGATGCGTTGAAACAAAGGCTGTGGCAGCTATGCCGTTTGCGGCCAGGGCGGACCCACCGTTGAACCCAAACCAGCCAAACCATAAAAGCCCTGTACCCAGAAGAGTCATGGGCAGGTTGTGCGGCATAAAACTTTCCTTGCCATATCCTTTGCGCGGCCCAAGAGTGATTGCTGCTGCCAGGGCTGCTGCACCTGAAGTTAGATGCACAACAAGACCGCCGGCAAAATCCAGCACACCCTTATTGCCTAACCAGCCGCCGACTCCCCATATCCAGTGACAAACTGGATTATAGACCAGTACGGCCCATAAAACACTGAAGAGGAGAAATGGCCCAAAACGCATCCTTTCCGCAAACGCTCCTGTTATCAGGGCCGGAGTGATTATGGCAAACATGCACTGGTAAATCATGAACACTGTCTGCGGGATCGTTGTCGCATAATCACTGCTGGGAGCCGACGAAACCCCATTCAGGGCAAACCAGGAGAGATCACCGACAACACCTCCCACATCAGGCCCAAAAGACATGCTGTACCCGATATAGACCCACTCAAGGCAGATAACAGAAATGAGTATGAAACTCTGCAGAATTGTACCCAGTACATTTTTACTTCGCACCATGCCTCCATAAAAAAGAGCCAGGCCGGGTGTCATAAGCAGTACCAGTCCTGCTGCCGCTAAAATAAATGCTGTATCCCCTGTATCAATCACTTTGCCCCTCTCCCATTTAATGTTTTTATATCTGAATAATTCTTTAAAAAACTCATAGGATCATTTAAAGCAAAATGAATGCCATCAGGGATACAGCATTATAACCTCCTGATATGTTATCGTTTTTTTGAAAACTTTATGCCAGTTCAAAACGCAATCCATTACATTTACGTAAAAACCGAAAAATTTTCTTACATAATTGTTATACAATTGTGTGGAATATCCGCCATCAATCCGGTCTGGTCATTAAATGGTGTAGCCCACCTCACTGTGCTCGGCCAGATCTAGGCCACCCTGCTCAGCATCAGCATTAACGCGCAAACCGACAATCACATCTATGACCTTGAGGATTATAAAGGTTACGATCATTGAATATATAATTGTAGCAAAGGCACCGTATGCCTGTACGGCAAAAAGCTTTGGGTTGCCAAAGAACAGTCCGTCGGCTCCTCCGGGATTCCAGGCAGTACTTGCCAACAGACCTGTTGCCAATGCACCCCAGAGGCCGCCTATGCCATGGACTGCCACAACATCCAAGGCATCGTCATAACGGAGCTTAGCCTTGAGCAGCACTGCAAGGTAGCAGATAACACCGGCAACAAGACCGATAAGAATCGCAGAAACCGGGCTGACAAACCCTGCAGCCGGGGTAATGGCAACAAGCCCGGCAACAGCTCCTGATGCTGCACCGAGGGTCGTTGGCTTGCCCTGGATCATCCATTCAGCAACCACCCATGATAAAGCCGCCGTTCCAGCGGCCACCTGCGTGGTAAAGAAGGCCAGTGTTGAAATATCCCCGGCTGCCAAAGCTGACCCGGCATTAAAACCAAACCAACCAAACCAAAGTATTGAGGCACCCAATATGGTCATCGTAAGGTTATGTGGATGAAAAGGCTCCTTGCCGTATCCCTTACGTCTGCCGATAACAAGTACGGCAACAAGGGCTGCGGCTCCGGAATTGATGTGAATAACTGTGCCGCCGGCAAAGTCAAGTGCGCCATGGGCTCCGATCCAGCCGCCGCCCCAGACCCAGTGACAGACGGGCAGGTAAACCAAGGTACTCCACAAAAGGGTAAACAGCAAAAATGCTGTAAACTTCATACGCTCAGCAAAGGCGCCCGTTATAAGGGCCGGTGTAATGATGGCAAACATCATCTGAAATGCGACAAAAAGAAGATCCGGTATTGTATCTGAATAAGGCCCGGGAGAAAGTCCTATACCTTTTAATAGGGCCCAGTCTAAATTGCCGACAAAGCCACCGACATCTGGACCAAAAGCAAGGGAATATCCAAATAACACCCAGGTTATGGAAATAAGCCCGAGACAGATAAAACTCTGCATTATGGTCGCCAGTACATTTTTGGAACGAACCAGTCCACCATAAAATAATGCGAGCCCTGGGGTCATAAACATGACCAGGGCTGTTGCAATAAGCATAAATGCCGTATCACCACTATTCATTAATTAGTCCTCCTCTCAGTTTTTCCTTCATCTTTTCCTTCATCAAGAACAAAATTTCAGATGGAAACATTTAATTTGAGAAGTAAAGCAAATAGCGTGCCAAAGCAACAAAATGCAAATAACAGATTGATATACTTTATTTTTTTAAGAATATTGCTTGCCTGACAGACAATAAAAACAACATATATGTAAAGAACTGAATTATAGTTATAACATTTTTGAAATAAAATAAATATTCGACCCTTTCGGATGCAGTTGCGCTTAATCATACCTGGTTCATCTTTCAGGCAGCCTCAACCTGCGACCCAACCCAGTTTATAAAATTACAATATTGTTAAATTTTAATTATGATAAAATAAACCTTATTTCAAATATGTAAGTATTTTTATTTATTGAGAGGGGGGGCCGACTCCTCAAAAATTGTTTTTTGTTCATTATATTCAAATAGTTGTCTGTTATTTTTTTGCTTTACTGCTTATTTGGCACGAATGTTGAAATATATATGCCAAAACGAGTTCGAATTTTAATTTTTTACAATATTGAAATTAAGGAGGCATAAAATGAAAAAAATTGAAGCAATTATTAAACCGTTCAAGCTTGACGAGCTGAAAGAGGCTTTTTCCGGCCTTGGTATCCAGGGCATGACAGTTACCGAGGTAAAAGGCTTCGGCCGTCAAAAGGGACATAAAGAAGTTTACCGGGGCGCTGAATATGTTGTGGACTTTATACCAAAGGTCAAGATCGAAATAGTTGCCAACGATGATCAGACCGAGCAGATAATCGATACCATTATAAATTCAGTTAAGACTGGCAAAATTGGTGACGGCAAAATTTTTGTCATTCCAGTTGAAACGGTCTGCAGGATACGAACCGGGGAAAGAGATAAGGAAGCTATATAAAAAGTTGCAATTTTGTAAATATTACTTTGGAGGATACTACAATGAAAAAATTTCTATTCGCTGCAGCACTTCTGCTTGTTCCTGCAATTGTTTGGGGGGCAGATGAAGTTCCGACCGTTTTGACCAATGCAGAAGCTGTTGCTGGAGTCCAGACCAACTTGGACTATGTCTGGACTCTTGTGGCCGCCGCCCTGGTATTTTTCATGCAGGCCGGATTTGCCATGGTCGAGGCAGGTTTTACCCGGGCCAAAAGCGCGGTCAATATCATGATGAAAAATCTTATGGACTTTTCCATGGGGTCACTATTCTTCTGGGCCATTGGTTTCGGCCTTATGTTCGGAGTCACAAAAACTGGGTGGTTTGGAACTACCGGTTTTTTTCTGAGTGATTACACAACGGGCGGAGATCCCTGGGTTCTCGCTTTTTGGATGTTTCAGTGTGTTTTTGCTGCCACTGCCGCCACCATTGTCTCCGGTGCCATGGCTGAGCGTACCAAGTTTACCGGCTACCTTATTTACAGTGCTGTCCTCTGCGCTTTGATTTACCCAGTTTTTGGCAGCTGGGCCTGGGGCAGCCTGTTAAATGGCAATGGCTGGTTAGAGGGGCTTGGATTTATTGACTTTGCCGGCTCCACGGTTGTCCATTCCGTGGGCGGTTGGGCCGCACTGGCAGGCGCCATTGTCCTTGGACCGCGCATGGGTAAATACGGCAAGGACGGTAAAGTAAAGGCCATCCCGGGCCACAATATTCCTCTGGCAGCACTTGGCGTTTTTATCCTCTGGCTCGGCTGGTTCGGCTTTAATCCCGGCTCGACCACGGCTGGAATCACGGATATTGCCATGATTTTTGTTAATACCAATCTTGCAGCAGCTGCCGGCGCCGTTGCAGCCATGTCACTTTCCTGGATTATCTTCAAGAAGCCCGAAATAGGCATGAGCTTAAACGGTGCCCTGGCCGGTCTTGTTGGTATTACCGCTGGTTGCGCCAATGTCAGCCCAACCAGTTCTGTGATTATAGGCCTGGTTGCCGGTGTCCTGGTTGTGCTGTCCGTTATGTTCTTTGACAGGATCAAAGTTGACGATCCAGTTGGTGCGGTTTCCGTTCATGGAGTATGTGGGGCCTGGGGAACCCTGGCTGCAGGGCTTTTTAATATAGAAGGGGTTACTGCAAAGATCATCGGTGTGCAGTTGACCGGTATAGGGGCAGCCTTTATCTGGGCTTTCGGGTGTGCCTTTATTCTCTTCAAGCTGATTAACATCACCATCGGCCTCCGGGTCTCTGAAGAAGAGGAGATGATTGGTCTTGACATCTCTGAGCATGGCGGCCATGCGTACAATGACTTCGTCGTAAAATAACCGCGTTAACAACAAACACAAATAGAAAAATCTAATTAAAACAGCAAGTAACAAGGGCCGCATGGCCAACAAAGACAAACTAAATAAAGGAGATAAGGGAAATGTTATCAACAACAAAAAAAATGATTACAGCAGGTATTTTAACTTTAACTATGGTGGGCGCAGTGGTTTCTTCTGCCATGGCAGAAGAGGAAGTCCCGTCAGCCGATGCATCGGTTGCCTTCTTAAGCAAGTATGTCTGGCGCGGGTTTGAACTCAGTGATGGCTCCATGGTCATCCAGCCTTCACTGTCCGCATCCTACAAGGGCTTTGGCGCCAACCTCTGGGCCAACCTAGACACAGATCTGGCTGGCTACGATTCCCACAAATGGAACGAAACGGACTTTACCCTGTCCTATGACGGCTCTCATGGAAAACTGGGCTACGGGGTGGGCTGGATCTACTACGCCCTCAACGGTATTAGTGATGTTCTCGTTACTGAAGTAGACGGCCCGGATGAGGTCACTGTGATAGAGGTTGAAGATACCCAAGAATTTTACGGTACAGTAAGTTATGATGTGCTGCTCGCGCCCACGCTTAGCATCTATTACGACACCGACAACCTTGCCGGTGCCTGGTATGTTAACCTGGGTTTAGGCCACTCATTTATGATAGCTGAAAAATACAGCCTGGATCTTGGTCTGTCCTTTGGCTACCTGGATGACGGTGAGAGTTACAATGAGTTTCATGACGGACTGCTGTCAGCATCCATGTCGTTCCCGGTCAATGAATATATTTCCATTACCCCGGAAATCTACTGGTCATTCCCGCTCAGCAGCGATGCGGGAGATTTGATTGAAGAGGCAAGCATCAGTAATGATGACAACTTTATCTATGGCGGTGTTTCGGCAAGCTTTTCCTTCTAAGTAACAAAACATGGGGGCTCAACTCTCCTCTCCCCTGGCAGGAGGCCGGTTTTCCCCCGGCCGGCCTCCTCC